>Ga0116170_10001588_pt1 | contig 22767 bp, 15 predicted proteins | sample AD_JPNHW1_MetaG_FD_89797 | JGI IMG/M metagenome (GOLD analysis project Ga0116170, IMG submission 89797) | Active sludge microbial communities of municipal wastewater-treating anaerobic digesters from Japan - AD_JPNHW1_MetaG | ecosystem: Engineered > Bioreactor > Anaerobic > Digestate | place... | reverse complement strand
TGATTATGCCTCCTATGTAATACTTGAACGTGCTGTACCTCATATATCTGACGGGCTCAAACCTGTTCAGAGACGTATCCTTTATTCAATGAAAAGGATGGATGACGGCCGTTTTAACAAAGTGGCAAACATCATTGGTCATACCATGCAGTTTCACCCTCATGGTGATGCATCTATCGGCGATGCTCTTGTACAGTTGGGACAGAAGGATCTGCTGGTAGATACACAGGGTAACTGGGGTAACATACTCACCGGTGATGGTGCTGCTGCACCCAGGTATATTGAGGCCCGTTTATCGAAGTTTGCCCTGGAGGTCACCTTCAACAATAAGACCACTGAATGGATGTCATCATACGACGGTCGTAACCGCGAACCGGTGACATTGCCTGTTAAGTTTCCACTGCTTCTTGCCATGGGAGTGGAGGGCATTGCAGTGGGGCTTTCATCAAAGATACTCCCTCATAACTTTAACGAGATAATCGATGCATCAATAAGCTACCTCCAGGGTAAACCGTTTGAGCTGTATCCTGATTTCCCGACGGGAGGAATGGTTGATGTGGCCAGATACAACGACGGAGTAAGAGGAAGCGCTGTAAAGGTAAGAGCCAAGATTGAAAAGGTTGACAAGAAGGGCCTTGTAATCTCTGAAATACCTTTTGGCAGGACAACCTCAGGCCTTATCGATTCAATTATCAAGGCTAATGACAGAGGCAAGATAAAGATCAAAAAGATTGATGATAATACGGCTGCCAATGTAGAGATTGTCATTCAGCTCCAGTCAGGAGTCTCTCCCGATAAGACTATTGATGCGCTATATGCCTTCACCGACTGTGAACTGTCTATCTCTCCAAACTGTTGCGTCGTCACTGACGATGACAGACCTGCATTCCTGGGTGTAAGCGATATACTGAGGTATTCAACCGACCGCACGGTAAAACTTCTTACTGATGAACTTAAGATAAGACTCTCTGAACTGGAAGAGGACTGGCACTTTTCCTCTCTTGAAAAGATTTTCATTGAAAAACGCATCTACAGAGACATTGAAGAGTGTACAACATGGGAAGCTGTTCTAAAGGCCATAGATAAAGGACTCGACCCATACAAAAAAATGTTCCGCAGGGAGATAACCCAGGATGATATAATAAAACTCACCGAGATAAAAATCAAACGTATCTCCAAATACGACTCCTTCAAGGCTGATGAACATATTAAGGGTGTTGAGGACGAAATTGCAGAGGTGAACAATCATCTTAACAATATAGTGGCGTTTGCAATTAATTACTTCAAACAGATAAAGAAGAAGTACGGGCAGAACTTTGTGCGGAGGACAGAAATACGAAACTTTGAAACCATAGAAGCCACTAAAGTTGTTGCCAACAATGCAAAGCTCTATGTTGACCGTGTTGAAGGTTTTGTCGGAACAAGCCTCCGAAAGGATGAGTTTGTTTGCGACTGCTCAGATATTGATGATATAATTGTTATCCGTAAAGACGGCACATACCTGATAACCAAGGTTGCTGACAAACAGTTTGTAGGTAAGGATATTTTACATGTTGGGGTCTTCCTCAGAAACGATACCCGGACTATTTACAATGTTGCCTACCAGGATGGGAAAGAGGGTCCGTGTTATGCGAAACGATGTGCGATAACCGGTCTTACGAGGGATAAGGAATATACGCTTGGCAAAGGCACTCCCGATTCAAAGGTTTTGTATCTGAGTGTCAATCAAAATGGTGAAGCAGAGGTGATCAAAGTGTTTCACAAGCCAAGGGCCCGGTTGAAAAAACTCACCTTTGAGTTTGACTTTGGAGAATTGGCTATCAAGGGACGCTCATCAATGGGTAACATCCTTACAAAGTTTGCTGTGCACAAGATCACTCTTAAGGAAAAAGGATTATCCACCCTTGGAGGCAGAAAATTGTGGTTTGATGAAGCAGTGCTCAGACTCAATGTCGACATGAGAGGCAAGTATCTTGGCGAGTTTGGCCCGGATGATAAGCTGCTTGTGGTGACCAAAGGAGGCTACTTCAGAACTTCAGCCACTGATCTTTCGCTACACTTTGAAGAGGACCTGCTTTTAATTGAAAAATTCAGCCCGTTAAGGGTATTCTCTGCGATCTACTGGGATAATGAACAGGGATTTTACTATGTCAAGCGTTTTGCCTTCGAGGAGTCTGAGAAACTGCAGTGCTTTATTACTGAAGATGAAGGATCAAAGCTGAAGAGCATAACTGAATTTGAATACCCCCGCTTTGAGATTAAATTCGGGGGCAAACATGAAGGCAGAAGCAACGAGATAATTGAGGTTGCAGAGTTTATTGGGGTGAAGAGCTTCAGGGCTAAAGGCAAGAGACTATCCACTTATCATGTTTCTAATGTTACTGAGATAGAGCCAATTGTTAAGAGTGAAATTACCCCTGTTGCTGAACCCGAGCAGGCAGACGATCTGCCGCCATTGCCGCCAATACAGGCACCAGGTGAAGATCCTACCCAAATGACACTGGAACTCTGAAAGAAAAATGAATGTATACCTCATAGGAGCTATGGGCAGCGGTAAAAGTACCGTTGGCAGAAAACTGGCGGCGAAGCTAGGGTGGATATTCCGCGACACAGACAGCATGATTGAAGAGGCAGAAGGTATGTCGGTGGCTAACCTCTTCATCAATTTTGGAGAGGAGGCATTCAGACGAATGGAATCGTCCGTGATAAATGAACTTGCAAAGGAGACCGATTTGGTGGTCTCGTGCGGAGGCGGCACACCCTGCTTTCATGACAATATGGATATAATGAAAAATAGCGGGGTGGTGGTTTACCTCAAGATGTCACCTGAAGCGTTACTTCAACGCGTTGAACCCGGAAAAGATACAAGACCACTGATAAGAAGCCTCGAGGGACCGGAATTGTTAGAAAAAATAACTTCATTGTTGAAAGAAAGAGAGGAATTGTTCGAAAAAGCACACATAACTATAAGTGGATTAAGTGTAAATTTAAGCGGACTAATTGAGGAGATAGACTCATTTTTAAATAAAAAGGATAGCTTTTCTTCCTTCGGAAAAGAATAAAAATTTCTGTGGGGAGTGCTTTATGAAAACCGGAGACATGAGAAAGGAGGCGTCAAGAAATAAATTATTAAGAGCACTTTACTTTAGCTTTGCCTTTCACATTATCAACTGTACCATCATTGGAGTTACTCTCTATGATATCATTAAAAGAAGTAACGGTTATTACAGTTATCTGTGGTTTTATCTGTCAATCTCAACGCTCCTGCTCCTGTTCCTTCTCTATTGGTTCAACCAGAAAGTAAAGAGCTTTGTTCTTAAAAATTATGGTCTTTTTGGCGTGCTCTCAATAGCCCCCCTGGCACTCTTTGTTTTTTCTCTCCCGGCAACAATTTATTTTATTGAGGGAGGCCCATGGATCACAGTCTCTGACTGGTCTCTCCTTATTATTGCTACCATCTCTGCAATAGGTTACTTTTCATCATTTGTTGTTTTTACACTTTCCGGAGACCAGATTCTTATAAAGGCTGTTAACCTGAAATCAAGTGAAGCAGTTAAAACCTTGCTGGGGATGGGATCTACTTTTCTGTTGATTTTTCTTCTTCTCCTGCTCTCAAAGTTTTTACGGGCCAGGTTCAATGTAACGCAAAGCTATTTCTACATTCTCCTTCCTTTTATGGCTTTATTGATAGAGATCTTCGCCAGGGCAGAGGTAAAGAGACTTCATTATCATATCGAGACAAAAATATCTGATTATATTCCTTCTGACGGTGACAGCTCTGATTCCAATGATGAACAACATTACAGGGAATCGAGTCAGATTTACAACACACTATTATTCAAGAAGCACTATCCTTATTTTATTGACGGTAATACCGATTATCTCAGGTACAAAGCAGATGATGTCTTTGCACAGATTGTTATCAGCCAGGCTGCCAGGCGATTTGATCTGGCGCTGATTCCGGCACTGAATATCATCTCCGATGGCCCTTCATTCAATGAGTCAGTACGTCATGAGGCTGCCGGTGTGATTTACAATATTGAAAGGTATTACTCCAACCCTGGCAAGTATGTTGATATGATTGTCCAGGAGGGAGTCTCTGAAAAGGCTGCAGCCGCGCGCAAGATACTTATAAGTCAAAGAGTGCCTCACACGTCGGAAGTAATAAGGCTATTGCGTGAATCCAGTGCAGAGCTTAGATGCATTGGTCTTTCGGCGGTGGGTAAGTTCAGGATGATGGATCTTTTACCAGAAGTGGTAAAGGCATTGGCATCCCCTGATACTGAGAAAGAAGCATTTTACCTTCTCAATTTCTTCGGAGCTGCGATAATAAAGGATGTATCGGGCAGTTTTATTTCCACCATGGATAATGAGAGTGTCAGTCTTCTTAAGATAAGACTCCTGACATCTTTATGTACAGCTGATCAGGCTAACTCTCTTGCCGACTCAATATGGGATGGCGCTGTAAGGATGAAAGGCATTGGAGTGAAGTATCTTAAGAAGGCGAATTTCAACCCGGGAATAGAATCAAAAGACAAGTATACCAGCGACCTCCTTGACATTCTCGCTAACATTACCAGGATTATTTCACTGGAGTATGCTGCCAGGCAAAGAAAATGTTTCGGACTCTCTTCGGCATTGCATAACCAATTGATGATAAATGTATCATTTGCATTTGACCTGCTGTCCTTTATTGTCGGGGAAAAACCATCACAGTTCCTTAAAGATCATATCAGGACGGGATCGTGGATAGACAGGAAATATGCCACCGAAGTGGTAAATATTGCCATCGAGGAGCCGATCAGGGGACCCGTTCTTTCCCTTATTGAGGACAATCAACCGGAAAAAACACTAAAGAAACTTAAGTTCTACTTCCCTTATAAGCAACCAACAGATTCATCTATTGTCTCACTGATACTTAATTCTGATCAGAATATTGCAGGTACCTGGGTAAAAGCCTGTGCATTGAGGAAAGTCTCAGAAGGGAGGCTGGAGGCCGATACTGATCTGCTTATTTCATACCTCTTCAGCTCTCACCAGATACTGCAGGAAGAGGCAATAAGGGCAATAAGGGAGATGAACCCTGAATTGTTCAGCAGGGTTGAGCACCGGCTGCCGCAACAGACGGTCCAATTGATGAAGGGAATAGTAAACAATAAGATTGGCGATGTGGCCCTGGTATATGACAAGACAAGGTTTCTTGCCCTCTGTTTTGGAAAGATACCGGAAGAACGTCTGTTTAACCTGGCAAAAAAAGTACGCTTTACAGAGTCAAACGATTCACAGTATCTTCCCGGAGTAATCACATGGATCATTCCGACGGGAAATGGGAGAAGCGGCATTTATACACTGGGTCTTGGAGATATAACTGATTTCGTCTTCCATAATCCTGAGTATATCGATCTGATGATAGGGGATATTGAAAAAGCAATAAGTGATAATGTGGAGAATAAAAGAAGAAGAATATGAATGAGCGAGCCTGGACATCACTGACAAATCCTTTTCCGGGACTCAGAGCCTTCAGCCCCGGAGATTCGCACCTGTTTTTTGGTCGCAATCTTAGTAGTGATGAGGTTATTAACAGGCTTATGCAAAACAGGCTTGTCTCTGTAATAGGAGCTTCAGGGTCAGGTAAGTCTTCTCTTGTTTTCTCCGGTGTTATACCCAGGTTGCTTGCCTCCAATGCTGAAGGAAAGAGATCATGGTCGTATCTTGTTCTCAGACCAAATTACAATCCAATTGAGTCGCTGGCATCTGAACTTTCTTCATTATCTGCTGCTGCCGGCTTTGCCTATGTCTCACCGCAGGCTGCCCTGAACGCTCTTCAGTCAAATAAAGACGGCCTTGCCGAAATGGTGAGCAGGATAAGAAAGAATCTCAGACAACAGGTGGTTCTTGTTATTGACCAGTTTGAAGATCTCTTCAGATTTAATAATGATACTTCACACCCGGCAACAACAGATAATATCTCAGACTTCATAAATCTTATTATTGAGGCTGCGAAGCAGGAGGACACAGGCCTGTATGTCATCCTCACCATGCAGTCTGATTACATATCAGAGTGTGCCCGTCACGAAGGACTTATAGCCCTGATGAATACAGGCAGCTATCTCATCCCGCAGATAAAAGGTGAAGCCTATGCCGAGTTAATTGAGGAGCCATTAAAGCATACCGGCACCCCCATTGACAACAAGCTTGTAAAAACCATTATACTTGAGGCTGGCAATAAGACGGGCCAGTTGCCAATTATCCAGCATATGCTGATGCGACTTTGGGACCAGTGGGCTAAATGTGGCGACTCAACACGGTCAATTGGCCTTGCCGATTATGATGCAATTGGAAGGCTTGAAGGCGCAATCTCCAGTCATGCCGGAAAGGTTTATGCTGCTCTCAGCCCCAGGCACCAGGATGTTTGTGAAAGACTGTTCAGAAGCATTACATATTGCGGCCCGGACAAAAAGGGGCAACGCAAACCTGAAAAACTCTCAACAATACATGAGATAACCGGCTATTCAATAGAAGATCTCACATATGTCATAGAGCAATATCGTTCTCCAGACTACTCATTCCTTACTCCTCCGGTAGGTATTCCTTTAACACCTGACACGGTCATCGATGTGACTCATGAGAGTATTATAACCTCGTGGGATCTTTTGAGAAAGTGGGTTGAAGATGAAGAGGAGTCTCAGAAACTGTACCTTCGCCTTTCAGCCTCCGCCAGCAGGCATCAGGAGGGGAAGGCTCCTTTATGGGTACCACCTGAACTTACGCTGGCGTTGAAATGGCGTAACACAGTTAAGCCAACTGTTACATGGGCCGAGAAAATAGATCCGGCATATGAGCGTACCATGCTCTTCCTCAAGGCGTCAGAGATTGAGTTCATAGAGTCGGAGGAGACCAAGATTTACGAACTGCACAAAAAGACAAGATGGGCAAGAAGAGCCGGTATTCTTTTTGCACTTACAACTTTGATAAGCATTACCCTTGTAGGCAACTACCTCTCTGAAAAAGCAAAAGCACTTAGAGGAGAGGCACTGGCTATGGAACAGAAGAACAGGGTCCTTGAGATAAACAGGCACCTCTCTGACAGCCTCACGGTAACAGTTAAGAGTAAACAGGAGATAGAAGCCGATGCTATTGCGGCAAAAAGCAAGGCATTGCTTGCACAACAAGAGGCTCAGGTAGCCGGCCGCACAGCCGGCATAGCTGTGAAAGCCATGAAAGAAGCCGAAGTAAAAGCAGGGGAAGCATCAAGAAAAAGAATGATATCCGTTGGCAAGTCGCTTGCTGTGAGGTCGGTTAACTTCCAGGATAACATTGAGCTACAATCGCTGCTTGCTTATCAGGGCTACCTCTTCAACAGCCGCTTTGGGGGGTATGCCAATGACGCTGATATCTTCAGCGCCTTCTATGCAATAAGTAAAAAGACAGGAAACAGATTCTATTCGGTAAATGAAACAGGTAACAGAAACCTTGTTTCTATGGCAATGTCACCTGATGGGAAATTTATGTTTGCGTCAGATAAGAATGGAAATGTATTCCAATGGAATGGCACCAGGCCAGACATGAAAGGAAAGACTATACTCTCGGGCAGCAGAGTAGTCTCATCTCTTGCCGTAAGTCCGGATGGCACCTGGCTGGCATGCGGTACTGATAAATCACGCATCATCATGCTTCCGCTGACTGACGGAGTAAAATCTTACGAGCTTGCCGGAGATAATGATGCAATCTTCAACTCACTGGCTTATTCACACGATGGCAAGATACTTTATGCTTCAACCCATGAAGGACAGATATCCGAATGGCACTTTGCAGAGCGTATGGAAAAATCATACAGGCTGTCGGATCTGCGAATTAAGTCAATAGACATTTCTCCGGATAATAAGATGCTGGCAGCCCTTTCTTCAGATGGCAAAGCAGTTATTGTTCCTACTGACTTTTCTTCACAACCCAGAATCATTGGGACAGGCGAGGATCGTATTACGGCTTTGGGATTTGTTCCATGGAACAACAGAATTCTGTTAGGTCATGAGGCCGGATTAATTGAGATATGGGACTTTAATCAATCAAGGGCAGTGGATATTGTAGAGGCTCATAAAGGCGCGGTTATGCTTTTTGCTTTCGCCACTGATATCAGGCAGATGGCCTCCGCCGCTTCGGATGGTGTAATTAAACTATGGTCTGAAGATACTATGATTCAGCCTCCTGTAACAATAACAGATAATCAGGCTCAGGTTTCTTTCCTGGGATATACCACCTCTGATTTATCTTTCCTTGCCACTGCCACCAATGGTACCATTATTCAGAGACCGGCCCAGGTTGCAATGATGTCGGGCCCTGTCTGTTCCAATATAACCAGAAACCTTACTCCGGAAGAATGGGAAGCATATGTCGGAGAGGATATCCCATATGAAAAGACCTGCGACGGTCATGGGCCCAAAATAAAGGTTAATCACATCGAATCTTCTGAGTAAACACAAACTATTTTAAACCATTATTGTTATTTATAGCGGTTATTAAGAGTTTACATAAGGTGTAATTAATTATTTTTGCGCCGGTCTTTAATGACCTTAATAAAATTAATATTATGAAAGAGAATAAAGTTCTGTTGATGATACTTGACGGATGGGGCATAGGAGATGGCTCAAAAAGCGATGTGATCAGTTCCGTTCCGACACCAAATATTACAGCAATCAAAAAAGAATATCCCTCGGCACAGTTGCTAACCTCAGGTGAGGATGTAGGCCTGCCCGAAGGACAGATGGGCAACTCTGAAGTAGGTCACCTTAACATTGGTGCGGGCAGGGTTGTTTACCAGGACCTGGTTAAGATTAACAAAGCATGTCGTACAGGTGAGATAAAGAAAAACAAGGAGCTCATTGACGCCTTTTCTTATGCAAGAGACAAAGGCGTTAAAGTTCATTTCATGGGCCTTCTTTCTGATGGCGGGGTGCACTCACTCGACTCCCATCTCTATTCATTATGCGACATGACAAAGGATTATGGTCTGAAGCATGTGTTTATTCATGGCTTTGGTGATGGGAGAGACACTGATCCAAGAAGCGGCAAAGGATATATGAAAAACCTGCTTGATCATCTGAAAACCAGCAATGGTACTGTCGCCTCCTTCATTGGGCGTTATTATGCAATGGACCGCGACAAACGATGGGAGAGGATCAGGGAGGCATATGACCTGCTTGTTCTGGGCAAAGGTAAGGCCACAAAAGATATCCTGGCAGCAATGCAGGAGTCATATGACGAAGGTGTTACTGATGAATTTATGAAACCTATCGTTGTCACCGGCAGCGATGGCAATCCTGTAGGAACCATTTCTGAAGGTGATGTTGTTGTATTCATCAACTTCAGAAACGACAGGGCAAAAGAGCTCACTATCGTTCTTACCCAGCAGGATATGCCTGAAGCAGGAATGAAAAAATTGCCTCTTTACTATTGCACCATGACCCCATACGACGACAAGTTCAGTGGTCTTCATATATTATTCCCCAAGGACAACGTAAATAATACCCTCGGGGAGGTGCTCTCAATGAACGGGAAAAAACAGCTTCGCATTGCTGAAACAGAAAAATATGCTCATGTCACTTTCTTCTTCTCAGGAGGAAGAGAGAAAGAGTTTGAGAATGAAGAACGAATACTCATCCCCTCACCGAAGGTTGCAACATATGATCTGAAACCTGAAATGAGCGCCTTTGAAGTTAAAGATGCCATTGTGGCGGAACTGGCTAAACAGAAGTTCGATTTCATTTGCCTTAACTTTGCAAATGGTGACATGGTTGGCCATACTGGTGTATATGAAGCAATCAGGACAGCTGTAATGGCGGTGGACAAATGTGTGGGAGAAGTGGTCAAGGCTGCCAGAGATAACGGGTATACAGTTATAATAATTGCTGACCATGGTAATGCAGACTATGCTCTAAACCCCGATGGTTCAGCAAATACAGCCCATTCACTGAACCCGGTGCCAATTTATCTGGTCTCCAATGAATATAAAAAAGTGGAAAGTGGCATTCTGGCAGACGTTGCTCCCACTATCCTCAGGATATTAGGTATCAAGGCCCCTGCCGAGATGACCGGGAAAGCCCTGGTGTAAACGTGATGCTACAGATAGATAATACTATTGTCTCTGTCAGATTGCTCGAGGAGAGATTTGCATGTGACCTCTCTTCGTGTAAAGGTTGTTGCTGTCGCTATGGCGACTCCGGGGCTCCTGTTACAGCAGAAGAGGCGATGATTCTTGAAAAGATATGGCCGGAGGTGCGTGAATTTCTTCGCCCTGAAGGTATAACTGCAATAGAGGAGAGTGGCACAAGCATTACTGATTTTGAAGGAGAGAGCGTAACGCCTCTTATTAATAATGAGGAGTGTGCTTATGCACTGAATGAGAACGGCATTTGGCTCTGCGGAATTGAACGTGCATGGTTCTCAGGAAAAGTAAAATTCAGGAAGCCCGTTTCGTGCCACCTTTTTCCCGTCAGAGTTAAAAACTATACCGATTTCAAGGCTGTTAATTATGACGAATGGCCAATTTGCCGCCCGGCAGTGGCTAACGGTGTTAATAATAACATCAGACTTTATAAATTTCTGAAGGATCCTTTAATACGGGCCTTTGGGAAAGAGTGGTATGAGCAGCTTGAGTTTGCTGCAGAGGAGTTTGACCGGACAGGAGGACGTCCCGGAGTCTGAAAAATTGCTTAGTCAATTATAAGCCGAAGCAGCTCAACGCGTGTGGTTGTGCTTTTAAGCACCGTAAATACATTGCTGCCCACCCTGATGCTCTCCTGTGAATGTGGAATGTAACCGCTCTGTGAAAGGATAAGCCCTGCAAGTGTCTTGTAGTCATCGTTCTCCGGCAGCTTAAAATCATACTTCTCATTCAGATAGTCTATCTCTAACCTGCCAGATAGAATAAACTCTTTCTCACTTATCTTCTTTTCAACAAGATCGATGGTGTCATGCTCGTCCTCAATCTCTCCGACAATCTCTTCCAGAATATCTTCAATGGTGACGATGCCTGATGTCCCTCCAAACTCATCAACCACCAGGGCTATACTGTTTTTCTCTTCATTAAAGAGCTTCAATATCTTGTTTGCCGTCATCGATTCAGGCACCACCGGCAACTTCCTCATTTTTGTTACCGGCTCAACAGGCTCTTTAAGCAGATCCTTAAGCTCAACGTAACCTGTAATATTGTCTATCGTTTCATTAAATAGCGGGATTTTGGAGAGCCTTGTCTCTATGAATTTTTGCTTTATCTCTTCATAGGTTGACGAGATATTCATCGCAACAACTTCAGTCCTTGGCACCATGCACTCCCTGGCCTTTACCCTGGAAAAATCCAGCGCATTCTGAAATATCTTTATATTATTGTTTTCTTCTTCTTTCTCCTTGTCAGTCTCAATAAAGTCGTTAACAAAGTGGTCGAGGTCAATCCTGGTAAAAACCCTGTCTTCCTGTTTACCGCCTTCATTCCTGAAACCAAAGAATAGCCTCATAATTATGTTTGCCAGCCAGAGAGTGAACTTACTTACAGGGTAGAATACCAGGTAAAAAAGGAAGGTAGGTAAAGCAAACAGCTTCAGGAACGAGTTGGGGTTGAATCTCACAAGAGATTTTGGAAGGAAATCAGCAAGGATAAGTATGATGAGGGTTGTTACAATTGTCTGAATGACGAATACCAGAACCTCTGATGAAATGAATGTGCCAAGTCCTTTTTCAATCAGATTGGCCGCGATCATACTGAAAATCACAATGGCAATGTTATTCCCGATAAGCATTGTGGCAATAAACTGGCCCTGGTTACGGGAAAACAGTGATATAATTTCCGAACCCAGCAGTCCCTGTTTCCTGTCCAGCTCAATCCTCAATTTGTTAGATGCAAAAAAAGAGAACTCCACGGCAGAAAAAAAGGCGCTGAGAAAAAGTGCCAGTACAATTATAAGTAATGAATTCATTGTGAAAAGTTACGACTTTTTTCTCTGATATTCCCGGATGCCGGCGAGCATGAAAGAAAAAACAGCCATTGCAAGAAAGACCCAGGCTTGTTTTCCCTTATTGATGAATTCTCTCACAGCTATGGTAAAACTTGTCAGACCTATGACAGCCCACAATAGCTCAACAATTATCAGGTATCTTTTATTCATTGATTATTGACATAAATTGTCGCTGTCACATTTTTAACTCTCACCTTTTCCAGTTTCTGGTCAGACTCAAACCCGTTACCCATTATTATCTGGTCTCTCTCAGTCATCTTCACAAACCTGTCGGACCATACTGTTTCTTTTGCCTGGTTCCAGTAAAGGAGTTCCGTCTCCAGAACAGATCCTTTTTCATTGTTAACGGCCACCACGCTGTCGCGCAGCTCCCAGATCTTATCCGCGTCTGAATAATGGGCCCAGTGAGAAGTGATAGTTCCCTTTGGTGTTGGATTTCCATCATAAAACTCAACCGTTATACCTTTCGGGAACTCATACCTTGCAACCTGATCTTCGTTATACTGCTCTACAACGGGAGCACTCATTATTAGCTGAGTCTTACCGTTATCAGTATAAATGGTCTTCAGATTCTCAGATGTCATGGCAGGCATATCCTGTATTATAAGGGTGCCTTTTACCTCTTCCTTTTTCTGGCATGAAGAAAAGGCAGCAGCCCCGCAAAAAAGAACTGCTGCCATTATACCATATGTTGCTGACTTATGCACTACGGTACAGAATATTTATAGTTGTTATACTTACCATCTTCAAAATCAATGCCATTTTTCAGAATTTCCTCATGAATTATATTCAAGGAGGTAATTCAGCCCTTCAATAACCAGATCAGGTATAGTTACAAATTCGTCGTCAATCAGTTCGGTGAACAGCTCGCTATCTCCTCCTGTAAGTATGGTGACCAGGTCGGTGTACTCCTTTCTGATGCTGCGAATATACTCATTTAATTCAAACGCCAAACCCATAATCACGCCTCCTGTTATTGCATCAACGGTGTTGGTGGCAGGATATCTGAAATTGTGAGAGTAGTTGCAAAGAGGCAATCTGCTGGTAAAAGTATGAAGGGCCCTGAAACGCATGCCCATTCCCGGGGAGATTGTTCCTCCTTCAAAAACACCTTTAGATATAAGATCGTAGGTTATTGCACTGCCGGCATCAATTACCAGGATAGTTGACTGGCCAAACTGGCTTATTGCCCCTGCAACCGCAGCAAGACGATCGACACCCAGTGTCTCCGGCGTCTGGTACATGTTCCGGAAAGGAAACTTTGACTGCCATGTGAGGTCGTGAACCCAATAACCTGCCTCTCTTAAATGCGCCACGGTGTCCGAAGGATCGGCTCCAACGCTTGAAACAATTACTTTGTCTATCGCTGCGTGCCCGCAAAAAGCCCTGATGGCATCTGCTCCGGCATCAGCAATACGATCCATGATCACAAGGTCGCGCCCTTTAAATATGGCGGCCTTTACGCTTGTATTACCTATGTCAATAACCAGGTTCATGGCTCATTTATTACTATCTTTCCTGTTGATGGAGATGAAACTCCTCCATCTCCTTAAACAGGTTTATTGCTTTTGCAACTGTTGATATATCCCTGACAGTAAAACTAAGTTTGTTATCCGTTTGTTTAACAGATATACGATCTTTTTTTCGATTGACAAAGTTCATCACTGAAATAAAGACCGGGGTGCTGTAAAAAGCCGACTGCGGATCAGAGACAAACCAGGCCACCATGATGTTGTTTTTAAGTATTATTTTTTCAACCCCGACAGGAGCAGCGACCCATTTCAACCTTACCAGGTCAAGAAGTGCTGTTGCAGGAGCTGGCAGAGGTCCGAACCTGTCAGTCAGCCTCGCTTCATAAGCCTGCAGCTCATTGTTGTTTTTGAGATCGTTAAGCTCCTTATACAATCTTATCCTTTCAGAGATACTTGAGACATAGTCGTCAGGCAGCATTATCTCCATATCGGTATCTACCGAAAAGTCAGATACAAATGTTTTTTCTTTTTCGTCCTTCTTTTCTTTTTTCTTCTCGTTGGCAAAGAGATCTTTGAACTCTTCCTCTTTCAGCTCCCTGACAGCCTCGTCAAGTATCTTCTGGTAAGTCTCGTAACCAACATCGGCAATGAAGCCGCTCTGCTCTCCTCCCAGGAGGTTGCCGGCACCACGTATATCAAGATCCTGTAATGCAATGTTAAATCCGCTGCCCAGCTCATAATTCTCCTCGATGGCTTTCAGCCTTCTTCTTGACTCCCAGGTGAGTGATGAAAGTGGCGGTGTGAGGAGGTAGCAAAATGCTTTCTTGTTTGACCGTCCTACACGACCCCGAAGCTGGTGCAATTCAGAGAGCCCGAATGCATGTGCGTCATTTATAAATATTGTGTTGGCATTAGGTATATCAAGGCCGGATTCTATTATCGTTGTTGCAATAAGAACGTCGTAGTCGCCCCGGATAAAATCGAACATCACATTTTCAACCTCGGCACCTTCCATGCGGCCATGCACCACTGCTGTCTTAACGCCGGGGCATATACGGTTTATAGCAGCCTGAACCTCGAGAATATTCTCGATGCGGTTATTAATAAAGAATACCTGACCATTTCGGTTTAGCTCGTATACTATCCCTTCACGTATAATATCTTCATTGAATCCATGTAGCTCGGTAATGATAGGCATTCGGTTTGGCGGAGGGGTTGTTATCACCGACAGGTCGCGTGCCCCCATCAGTGAGAACTGCAGGGTGCGCGGTATTGGTGTGGCAGTAAGAGTGAGTGTGTCAACATTCGCCTTTAATTTTTTCAGTTTCTCTTTTACAGCTACGCCAAAACGCTGTTCCTCATCTACTATCAGCAGCCCGAGATCCTTGAATTTTATTTCAGCGGATGTAAGCTTATGTGTTCCGATAATTATATCTATCTCACCGCTTTCAAGCTTCTTGAAAATTTCCTTTTGCTCTGCAGCTTTCCGATGCCGGCTGACATAGTCAACCTTGCATGGGAAATCGCTTAGCCTGGCCGAAAATGTCTTATAATGCTGAAGTGCAAGTATTGTGGTGGGCACAAGCACTGCAGTCTGTTTACCGTCGGTGGCAGCCTTAAAGGCGGCTCTTATTGCGACCTCTGTTTTTCCAAAGCCGACATCTCCGCATACAAGCCTGTCCATAGGCGTTGATGCCTCCATATCTTCCTTCACTGCCTGTGTACTGGCAAGCTGGTCGGGAGTATCCTCGTAAATAAACGAAGCCTCAAGCTCCCTCTGCAGGTACGAATCGGGAGTAAAAGCATACCCTCCTGCCGCTTTCCTGGTGGCATAAAGCTTTATAAGATCGCGGGCAATATCCTTAACCTTCTTCTTGGTAGCCTGCTTCATCTTCTGCCATGCACCTGTGCCGAGCTTATTAATACGAGGCTCCGAAGTATCCTTGCCCCTGTATTTTGAGATACGATGCAGGGCATGAATACCAACATAGAGCGTATCATTGTCTTTAAAGACAAGCTTTATGGCTTCCTGAATCTTGCCGTTTACCTCTACCTTCTCCAACCCTCCAAAACGCCCTATGCCATGATCTATATGGACAACATAATCACCAGGGTGAAGATCAGTCAACTCTCTTATTGTAAGTGAATCGCGCCTTGTAAACTGACCCCTTATCCTGAATTTGTGATAACGATCAAAAATCTGGTGATCGGTATATAATGAAATGAAAAGATCGTGATCAGTGAACCCCTGGTGCAGGTTGAGAAGTAAAGGAACAAACTCGACACCGGAGTTGAGCTCAATGAAAATATCTTTCAGACGCTGTTCCTGAACCTCGCTCTCCGATACTATATAATTGGTATATCCTTCAGCTTTGTTGGATAATAACTTCCGGGAGAGAAGGTCAAAATTCTTGTTGAATGCCGGTTGTGGCTCGGTACGGAAAGTAACTGTTGCAACATTTTCTTTATTGCCCCTTCCAAACTCAATCATCCGGTGACGGTAGCAGAGATCCTCCATCCTCTTCCCGGTGATGATTATATCACGCCGGTCAGTAATCTCACCTTTCTCGCCACGACTGCGGGTCTGGACATATATGTTATCGGTCTTCTCAACAATGTAACTGAAGTTCTCCGACCATATTACCGACGACGGAGCAATGAAGTCAAGAAAGGTGTCGTTTATTTCCTGCAGTGTGATGTCGTGTATGTCAGGTATGACCTGTATCTCGTTCAGCAGCGACACTGAGAGCTGATCATCAGGGTTAAATGTCCTGATAGAGTCAACCTCTTCACCAAAAAAGTCGATGCGGTATGGCATATCTGAGGAGTAGGAGAAGAGGTCGGTAATGCTTCCGCGGACAGAATATTGTCCTGGTTCATATACAAAGTCAGTACGCTTGAAATTATATTCCCGCAGCACCTCTTCAAGAAACTCTATTGATAGCTTGTCTCCCTTTTTTACCTGGAGGGTATTTTTCTTAAGGCTGGTCTTGCTGATCACCTTTTCCATGAGTGACTCAGGATAGGTGACAATGATACATTTTCTGTGCCCTGAGCCCAGGTAATTCAGCACCTCTGTCCTCAGGACAATGTTTGCCGGTTCTGTTTGTTCGTACATCACTGACCTTTTATAGGTGCTTGGGAAAAAGAAGATATTGTCTTCTCCAAGCATCGATATAAGGTCGTTGTAGAAATATGCAGCATCTTCCTTCTCCGGTAGTATCACCAGGTGCGTTGTGGGCATATCTGACAGTGCTCCGGCCATGACAATGGCTTTTGAGGAGCCTGTCAGCCCTATAATGTTCACCGGTTCGTTGCTTCCTGAGGCGAGCAGTTGTTCAAGCTGCTTGAATGAGGGATGTTGCCTGTAAATGTCTTTTAAGATTTTGCTTCCCATGAAATGAGACTAAGGGCACAAAATTACTAAAGAGCAGTTTGTATCCAAAATAAATCGTAATCAATAGAGTACAAAATGATCAATGGAGCATACCTTCAAGCCTTGTCACCATCTCTGACGAGCCTGCATAAAAAGAGGTCCTCTGGTGAAGACCCGATGGGATCAGGTCAAGGATCCGGGTCTTGCCATTAGAAGCAATGCCTCCCGATTGCTCAATGATGAAGGCTATCGGATTGCATTCATATACAAGCCGGAGCTTTCCCGAAGGATAGTTTTCACTGCTGGGGTACATAAATATGCCCCCTGCAAGCATGTTGCGATGGACATCGGATACCAGGGAACCAATATATCTGGATGTATAAGGCCTGTTTGTCGACTTATCGTTTTCCTGGCAATACTTAATGTATTTTTTTACTCCTTCGGGAAACTTAATATAATTGCCCTCATTAACCGAGTACATCTTGCCTGTTTTTGGTGAAGTAATATCAGGATGCGACAGACAGAACTCACCGATGGTGGGGTCGAGAGTGAAGCCGTTTACTCCGTGGCCCGTGGTGTAAACAAGCATTGTGGATGAACCATATATTATATAGCCGGCCGCTACCTGACGGTTGCCTTCCTGCAGGAAGTCGTTTATCGATACTTCGCTCCCGCGCGGGGTGGTCCTCCGGTAAATTGAGAATATGGAGCCAATAGATACATTATATTCAATGTTCGCCGAACCGTCGAGCGGATCCATGCATACAACATAATTTCCCTGTTTGGCAAATGTCTCGGTAAAAACAACCTCATTCTGGTTTTCTTCCGAGGCAAAACCGCAGCATTCGCCGCTGGCCAGCAAGGCATCAATGAACACCTCATCGGCATACTTATCAAGCTTCTGCTGCTCTTCGTTCTGGACATTTATGCTTCCTGAGCGACCCAGGATCTCTACCAGACCGGCCTGGTTCACTTTTGAATTTACCATCTTTGCTGCTGTCCCGATATGGTGCAGCAGGCTGGAGAGCTCTCCTTTTGCAAACGGAAAATCTTTTTGCTTCTTAATGATGAAATCATTCAGGCTGGTAATATTATAACTGGACATAGCAGGAGGTTTTGGTCGCGACTAATTTAAAAAAATCCCGTTGCCAAATAGATGCTAAATCTTATTTTTGCAAAAACCATTAAAAAAAAATGATAGTTTATAAGTTTGGTGGCGCTTCTGTAAAGGATGCCAATGGTATCAGAAATCTTTCAGAGATTGTCTCAAAAGAAACAGAGAATCTTGTAATTGTTGTATCTGCTTTTGGTAAAACAACCAATGCGCTGGAGAGGCTGCTGAAGGCATGGTATGCCGGAGAAACGTCTTATCGCACCGAACTCTCGGAGATACGCACCTATCATTTTACCGTGGCTGATGAGTTGCTTGGCGATGAAAGTGAAGGCAAAAAACGTCTTGCAGCCAGCTTTGATTCATTATCCGATAAACTCAATATTGCAGCCAGAGGAGAATATGACCACGATTACGACATGATTGTCTCAATGGGTGAGATATGGTCCACAATGGTTGTTGAGGCTTATCTCAGAGAGAGGGGAAGAGAGAGCAGATGGATAGATATAAGGAAACTGCTTCTTACCGATGACCGTTACCGTGATGCAAATATCCTATGGCCTGAGTCAACAACCCGCATAAGAGAGACTTTCAGCTTTAAAGACAATGGAATTTATGTAACGCAGGGATTTATAGGATGTACGAGTGAGGGCGAAACAACAACCCTCGGGCGGGAGGGTTCAGACTACACTGCTGCAATCCTTGGAAACATTCTGGATGCCGAAAGAGTAGTTGTATGGAAAGATGTACCGGGGATAATGAGTGCCGATCCAAAATGGATAGAGGGGGCGGAAACTATAAGAGACCTTTCATATAACGAGGCTGTGGAGATGACTTTCTCCGGGGCAAAGGTGATTCATCCAAAGACCATCAAACCTCTTCATAACAAGAACATCCCTATGCATGTGCGCTCTTTCATTGATCATGATGAAAAGGGAACGGTAATATCATCCGCAGTTGCTGAGGGCAGAAGGGTTCCTGTCTTTATTAAAAAGGAAAACCAGATACTTGTTTCAATACTCCCAAAGGATCTTTCGTTTGTGATGGGGGAGAACCTGGCCGGCGTTTTTCACTATTTTGAACAGTGCGGCGTAAAGGTAAATATGGTTCAGGCCGGAGCGGTAAGCATCGACGTCTGCGCTGATGATGAAAGACCAAGAATAGAAACGGTGAAACGTGAACTGGGGAAAGAGTACAAGATATTATATAATGAAGGAGTGGAGATGCTGACAATCAGACATTACCAGCCCGGGTCAGAAAATCTTATTACCAGGGATGCTGAGATACTGATTTCACAGAGAACGCGTACATCGGCACGGTTTGTTGTAAGAAGAAAGTAGCACTATCGTGCCGGTTCAATAGAAAATACTGCCTTATAACCAAATACTTTACCTTCATTATTGAGAAGCTCGTATCCGAAAGTCATTGATTTTACCTTTTTGGTCATTGAAAACGTTACGGGATCGTAATACCAATCTTCAGTGAATGACAGTTTTCCTATCCTGGATCTGTCAGTGAAATCCTTTTCAAATTCTTTAATATCCTGCGCTTTAAGTGGTTGATTGGTATGATAATCCTTTGCAATCAGTTTCCCCTTGTATATTGAATTGAAAATATCGTTAACCATTTCAGTGCCGTTGTAACCCGCAACTTTTTCCACCTCCCACGGATCTCCTGTAGAGTCGGGCCTGACAATAATTTCGGTTACAATATCTCGTGCTACTGTTATACAACCTGCCGGAACGTTTTCATCTGCAACAGGTTTAATGACAGACTGCTTCTCATTCCTGCATGAGACAACAATCAGCAGGACTAAAACCGGGACAAGGCGCTTAATCATCTCTTTTTTGTTTTGGGGTTAGCGGTCGAACTGCAGCCTCTTTGCAGCCTTCATTCCTGTCAGTTGCCCTTTTTCATAAACAATGGTGCCATTAACGATAGTTGTATGTATGCTGCTGCTGAACTTTGTACCTTCCAGGGGAGACCATCCGCATTTATACAGCAGATTCTCTTTTGAGACTGTCCATGGCGAATCCGGATTGACCAGTACCATATCAGCTTTATACCCTTCCCGGATATAGCCTCTGTCCTTAATATTAAACACTATGGCCGGGTTATGGCACATTTTGGCGGCAATATTCTCAAGTGAGATAACACCATGACGGTATAACTCCATCATAACAACAAGTGAGTGCTGCACCATAGGACCTCCTGACGGGGCTTTGGCATATGGATAGTTTTTTTCCTGCAGGGTATGAGGTGCATGGTCGGTTGCAATGATATCTATTCTTCCGTTACGCAACGCTTCCCGCAACGCCTGACGGTCAGAGTCGCTCTTTATTGCAGGGTTCCACTTTATAAGGTTACCTTTTGTTGCATAAGATGAATCATCGAACCAGAGATGGTGTACACAAACCTCGGCGGTTATCTGTTTCCCCGCCGGAGTCTTTCTGGCTTCAAAGAGAGATATTTCCTCTAGCGTTGACAGATGCAGTATATGAAGCTTTGTATCCAGACTGTGTGCCAGGTTAATTGCTTTGGAGGAAGAGGCAAAGCATGCCTTGCGACTTCTTATCAGCGGGTGAAAAGCCGGGCTCATATCATCTCCATATTCCTCATGGTAAGCCAGGAAATTTTCCTTTATTATCGATTCTTCCTCGCAATGGCATGTTATGGGTATCTTTTTTATGGAAAAGATAGATGCCAGGGCAACCGGATTGTCAACAAGCATATTACCTGTGGAGGCGCCCATGAAGACTTTTATTCCGCACACCTCCCGTGGGTCAGCCTTGCGTAGCTCTTCTATATTATCATTAGTGGCACCAAGATAAAAGGCATAGTTAATAACCGATGATTCTGATGCTATTTTGTTCTTGTGTTCAAGCTCCTGAAGAGTTATAGTCTGAGGAATGGTGTTTGGCATATCCATGAACGAGGTTATACCACCAGCAGCTGCTGCAGCGCTCTCCGAAGCAATATCTCCTTTTTGTGTCAGACCCGGTTCTCTGAAGTGAACCTGGTCATCTATTATCCCCGGGAAGAGATAAAGGCCCGTGGCATCAATGACCCTTGTGCCTCCGCTTTTGACGCCATGATGGGCAGGGAGGATCTTTGTGATTACATCATCTTCAATTAGGATATCATGCAGTGAAACTATACCCTCATTCACTACTGATGCGTTTTTGATCAGGAGGTTGTTCATCGCGGTAAAGATTTATTAAACAAATATATGCTTAAATCTTCTCGTACGAATTAAAGAAGCTTCGTATTTTCATGCGCAATACGCCCCACAGTGCCTCGCTGAAAATCCCGCCCGACATCTTTGAGGACCCGGCTTTCCTGTCAGTGAAAATTATGGGTATCTCAACAATATTATAGCCCAGCTTCATTGCAGTGAACTTCATCTCAATCTGGAATCCATAGCCAACCGATCTTATATGTTCGGGTCTGATATTGCGCAACACATCGCTGCGGTAGCATTTAAACCCGGCAGTGGTGTCTTTTATTTTCATCCCGGTGATTATTCTTACATATATAGATGCAATGTAAGACATCAATACTCTTCCAAGCGGCCAGTTTACAACATTTACCCCGGAGATATATCTTGATCCTATAGCCAGGTCTGCGCCGCCGTTCTTGCATGCATCCAGTAGCCTGACAAGATCGGCAGGGTTGTGTGAGAAGTCGGCGTCCATCTCAAATATATAATCATAATTATGCTCCAGGGCCCATTTAAATCCGGCAATATATGCGGTGCCCAGCCCGAGTTTTCCTTCACGTTCAATTAAGTTAAGGCCCGGGTAGGTTGGCTGTAATGATTTTACGAGTTCACCTGTACCGTCGGGTGAGTTATCATCAATAACAAGAATATCAAAAGAGACTGGGAGTTGTGAAATGGTGTTCACCATCCCGGCAATGTTTTCTTTCTCGTTGTAGGTAGGGATTATTACAAGATTTGACATAAAAGAGATTTATAATGCGAAGATATTCAAAATATACCATAATCAATCTTTAAGGAATCGTTAAAACCGGAGCACATAACCTTAAATATTGTGAAAGGGAAAAATGTTATAAAAATAAGTGTCTCAAAAGCAGGGAGATGAATAAAAAATGGAAAATAATTCAATTTTTTTTGGTTCATAGGTTTGTCAATTTAAAAAATGCCTCTATATTTGCACCCGCTTTTAGATTGATTTAGTTCACTGATAAGATTGAATGCTTCCTGAGTGGGAGAACTACTGCGGCAAAGCGGTAGTCGGGTCGAAAAAAATATTTGCAAAAATATTTGGAGAGTAGAACAGGAAGCGTTAATTTTGTCGTCCCAAATCAAACGAAAAAGGGAAACAGTTCTTTGATAAAATGAATGAAGTAGCACCAGGCGAGAAAAGGAAACTCGCTTGAAAATAATACCTAGTAATTTCGAATGAGTAACAGACCGGATTAATCTTCAAAGGAAATTTAAGAAATGAATATTACAATGAAGAGTTTGATCCTGGCTCAGGATGAACGCTAGCGGGAGGCTTAACACATGCAAGTCGAGGGGCAGCATAGGGTAGCAATACTCTGATGGCGACCGGCAGACGGGTGAGTAACGCGTATGTAACCTACCCCATACAGAGGGATAACCCGGAGAAATTCGGACTAATACCTCATAACACCATGAGAGGGCATCTGATTATGGTTAAAGTTCCGGCGGTATGGGCTGGGCATGCGTAACATTAGCTAGTTGGTAGGGTAACGGCCTACCAAGGCTACGATGTTTAGGGGTCCTGAGAGGGTGGTCCCCCACACTGGTACTGA
>Ga0116170_10001587_pt1 | contig 22767 bp, 27 predicted proteins | sample AD_JPNHW1_MetaG_FD_89797 | JGI IMG/M metagenome (GOLD analysis project Ga0116170, IMG submission 89797) | Active sludge microbial communities of municipal wastewater-treating anaerobic digesters from Japan - AD_JPNHW1_MetaG | ecosystem: Engineered > Bioreactor > Anaerobic > Digestate | place... | reverse complement strand
TTCTGAATGCCAACGCGAGGATCCATCTCATTGCCAGCGCTGAATACCTCGACATTTTCATCAAGTAGTCTGTGTGTCTGTTCCTGCGTTTGCCAGTTATCGTTAAACGCGGCAAGAGTCTCGCGAAGCCAGGTAACATGTTCCAGGTAGATTTCAACCTCGGTAGACATATCGAGGCCATCTTCGACAAGCGTCTGTCGCAAAATTACCAGGCCGTCTCTTTGAGAGATATCAATAGCTTCGTTTGTCATCAAAATCCTTTTCCCTCACTTTAATCTTTTTGCTGACTTTGAACAATCTGATTTTCGCACCGGGTTTGAAAAAATGATTGGAGTGTCGTTGTTTCTCTGATAAACTCTGGTTTCTGGCATAGTGGCCAGATATTGAAGATCTTGAGTTCTATCAACTACCAAAAGGACTTTTATATGAAAAAAAACTTAACTCTTATGATCTTGATCGGGATGCTCAGCTTTTCCGCGCCTGGGTTTGCTGTTGATGCGAATGAAGTCGCAAGCAGCGCAACCGCCGTTCAACAGGCTCAAGAGCAGCAGGGAACTCAGGAAGTTGATCTGGATATCAATAACCCGATCGAAAAAGCTTTTGCCAAAGACTTCGAAATGGCGCAGGCAACGGCTGAGATCAATTTCGTTAACGAAGCCTATCTTGATGCCTGGAAAGCTGAAATGACCAATATCGTCAGCGTTCTGAAGAAGTCATTCACCAACAGCGAAGACGGCAAAAGGGTTGACGAATATGCAGCGGCTTATAATGCCCTTGCCGACAAGGCCTTTGAGCTTGAGATGCTGAACTGGGTCTCTGACCCCGAAGAAGCCGGCGCAGAACGTTCGTTTGGAACCGGTGCCACTGGTGGCGCCATGCTTGCTCAGGCAAAGATTTTCAAGCAGGCGACCCTGAATTTGATTGCCCATTTCCAGACTAACCCAGACCTCGCTTATACCTTTATCTACAACGGAAAGGGCGCCGATCTCGAAAAGCTCAGGGCGCAATAACGGTTTAACGGCAAAATCTGCCGACGGTTACCGGTCAGGCGCGAAAAATTTACCAGTGGGGAACTGAAGACGGGTAGAAATGGGCAATCAGCGAGAAACTGCCGAAGCAGAGCAGGCCGATGATTGCCTGTTTGCCGCATGCCGCCGAGAAGTCGGGTCGTGATTCCCAGAATTTTACATACAGGATCAACCCTACGAGCGAGAAGGTCGACAGGCCAACGCCGAGCATCAAAAGCGCCCGGTCGGCCGGTTCCTTGTCTGGCTCGAGTTTCAAGCCGAGAAAGACGCCACAACCGAGGGTTGCCAGCGAAATTAGCAGCTTAAAGAATGAAACAAGCAGCGAACCCATGATCGACCTCACCCTGCGATGCAAATTTATGTTTTCAGCATACCACGATTATGCCGCCCGATGCGCACATCAGCAATTTATTCAGAGGGTTAGCAAAAATGGTCGGTCGATCTTCGCAAGCCGCTCTTTAAGAGGCATTACCGGTGCCAGGCTCAGAAGACTTTTTTCGGGATTGCCGCTTCATAATTAAGACTGGCAGATGAGCGCTGGAAGCGGCGACTCCTATGCTGACCAGGTCGAATATCGCCTCCCATTTTTCGTAGACTGACGGCATTTTTCGGGTGTCTATACCCCAGTAAAAGAACGTTCCCCATTTGATTATGGCAAGAGTTGTGAAAAAAGTCATGCCGTACAGGAGAATGATCTCATCACTGATAAAGCTGCGCGGAACAGGCTTTATATACCATAAACCGCCGAAAATCATGGGAAGTGTCAGCACCATGGTCATCATCAGAACACCCATGAAAGAAAACTTGCCAGGGTATTTAAGCATGGGCACCAGAACAAGCAGAAGGCTGCAGATAAAAAGATTTATCGCCTGAATTCTTCTGGCGATGGGGCAATCTCTTTTATTCATATGCAAACATACCTTCTGTTATTGAACCCTGCAAAAACAAAATTGAGTCTGTTCGACGGCCCGACTGGCCAGACATTATTAAAATTACTGCATCTCACAGTCACAGATAAATCATAGCATTTTAAAAAAATCGATGCCAAATTATAATTAAAAATTCAGTCAGAACACTGACTGATTGAGGCTTCCAAGCCATGTGGAAAATTAATCGCTTGCATTTGTTGTTTTTATGGATACATTCATTATAGCTGGCACCACTTTTCTCTCGGGCGCTTTTCGCGTAGGGGTTCTTGTCTGACTCTCAGGTGATGAATCTTCCGGTTGTGTGTGGTGCCAGCCTTTTATTTCCGGCAAATGCGTGTTAACGGCGTTACGCGGCGAGAACCAGGTTCTCGCCGTTTTTTATTGCTTACGCCGATCAATTTTCAGAAAGCACAAAGGTTGCACGGCGGGCTTCCCCAATTGAGTAGACCACGACTTTGCCGCTGTCGATGTCGACTACTTTGAACTTGCCGTTCACCACCTGGCCAGGCTTGACAATATGTTCATCGTTTTCGAACTTAACGATGGCTTCCCTGGCAAGATCGTTGCCGCAAATGCCTGTAACTGTAAGCTTAAGGGGCGGTATTACCTTCTTAACTTCTTTTGGTGGCGCAAATTCAGGCTGCCGTTCAATTTTAACCAGTTCAATTACCTTCTTTGTAATAACTGGTTTGAATGGGTCATGGCTGGCAATTTCGCCCGTGAATGCAAAGTCATGGCAGAGCTGATCGATGGTTGCTGTTTCGTTGTTCTGGCTTTCTTCGGCCATGAGAGTGTTCATCGAGAAAATCAGCGCACTCAAAGCCACAAATACTTTCAGAGCCTTTGCTAACTTGATCATGATCGACCTCCTCGCTGGTGTTCTGAAAATTAGAACGCGCGAAAGCATGACCGGGTTTAGAAAATTACCGACCAATGAACGAAACGCGCAGGTTATCTTCATTGACGCTGAGCGTCTTCGTCTTGACATTTCGGGTTGATACCGCGATAATTTTGCACTGGTATGGCCAGTCTGAGACTCAAAGTTAAGCTTCAAAATTTATCTTAAAGCAGAATCATGGAAATAGATTACCAGAGTTGTATTGACGAAATTTATAGCGAAGTAAAACCGTTGCTGGGGCTTGGCCAGGTTGCAGGTTACATACCGGTTCTTGCAAAGGTCAACCCGAACCAGCTTGGAATTGCCGTGCAGACCCTGGATGGCCAAAGCTTTCAGGCCGGCGATGCTCTCACCCCGTTTTCGATTCAGAGCATCTCGAAAGTCTTCGTGTTTTCAATGATTTTCCACGCCTTCGGTGACAAGTTGTGGAACCGCATGGGCCGCGAACCATCTGGCAATTCCTTTAACTCGCTTGTACAACTTGAAAACGAAAGCGGCATTCCGCGAAACCCGTTTATCAATGCCGGTGCCCTTGTTTCAACCGACTGCCTGCTGTCGATCAGCAAGAATCCTCTTGAAGAAATTTTAAACTTTGTGCGTTCTCTGGCCGGCAACCAGAATATCAACTTCGACAACGCAGTTGCCGCTTCTGAGCGCGACACCGGTTATCGCAACGCCGCTCTTGCCAACTTTATGAAGAGCTTTGGCAATATCAAAAATGAGATCAGCGAGGTGCTCCATACCTACTTTCATCAGTGCGCGCTGGCTATGAGCTGCGTCGATCTGGCGCGGGCCTTCAGCTTCCTCGCCAACGGGGGCGTCAACCCCTTCAATAACGAACAGATTTTAACATTGAGCCAGGCAAAACGTGTCAATGCGCTGATGCAGACCTGCGGCCTCTACAACGAATCAGGGGAATTCGCTTTCTGCGCCGGCCTGCCCGGCAAAAGCGGCGTCGGCGGCGGTATCGTGGCGGTGCTGCCCAAGCACTTGAGCATCTGTGTCTGGTCGCCTGAACTCAACAAACACGGAAACTCACTGATCGGCATGAAAGCCCTTGAGCTGTTTACCACCAAAACCGGCATCTCAATTTTTTGAGAAATTGTGATTAGCAAACTATTGACCAACAACGTTTGAACCCGAAAGCTCTTCCTGATCTATAAGCTTCAACCAGCCGGTTTAAACGAAGGCACTGTAATCACTCCTGATTGTAGATTTTCCAGTAGGGTTCCATGTCGATATTAGCGGCTTTGCATGCGGATTCGAACACGTTTGCCTGATCACCGAGGACCATGTTTTCAACGATGGTCTTTGCGTCAATTGCATTGGCGTCGGTTTCGTAACCATCACTGCGCCAGACTTCCTTGATCTGGTCAACAAGGGCAATTTTAGCGGCTTCGTCAAGCTGTTGCCAGTCGAAAATGTCTTTCATCAGCAGGTCTTTAACATGTGCCTTATCGAGCTTTGCAACACTTTTGCCCGCTTTGGCCGGCTCAGAGACTGGAACTTCCGAGCCAACCAGAGGGTCAGAGACCGATTCGCAGATCATCGGCCCGGTACTGGCATCGTCAGCCGGAGAAATGCACATATACACCGGTCCTGCGGGTTCCTTGTATTTGAACAAAATGCCCCGGGCGTCATCAGAAACAACTGTTGTAAGCGGCGATTGCAGCTGAAGCTCTTTGACCTGTTCAAAAGTCACCTTCGGCTGGCACACAGAAAAAACGCTCGTAACCTTGTCGTTTTCGTAGGCAAGCATTCCCATCATCAGAAAATCGGGTGAATCAGAAATAAGCCAGGTGTTGAGTTCGCCTGAATCAGTCGGTTGGCCAAGCATTTTCAGGGTTTCTTCCCGCGTAACGCCGATAAAGCTGGTTTCAGTCCAAAATTTGGCAGTAATGGCCTCAGCGCAGCTGGCAACCGTTAAGAAAAGAAGAAAAAAGAGAATAATCGTGCCGGTGCTGTTTTTCATTGATCTTATTCCTTTCCGGGCATGGCGCCGGTAGCGTCGATTTTGTTGTCTGCGGCATTGGCTGACCCGCTGGCAGTATCGGCAGCACTATCAGCCTCGGTTTCGTCGCCAGCGATTTCGATCGGAAGATATTCGACGAGAATGTGGCGTTCGCCCTCAGACTTGATCAGGGCCGAGAATTTTCCGGCCACCGCGACTTCTTCGCCGGCTTTTTCCCAGTCAGCCGGAGTCGCATGCACGTCGGGAGTGCCACCCGAACCAGTGCTATAAATGGTGCCCTCGGCTTTGAAGGTGTCGCTGCCGAGATCTTCGAGGGTATCGAGCTGCGAGAAATAGAACAGATCGCCGTCGGCAAGCGGGATTGAATACAACTTTTGAGGATGCTGCGCGATTTTCTGCCCAAAGTATTTCAGGGTTGCCGTATCGACCTGCTCAGTGGTTGCGGTGACGGAGTTACCGTCTTTGGAAGGTTTCAAGGCTTTGAACTTGTTGAGATACAGGTGCCGAAGGGCAAAGTCAATCATGCCCTGATCGGTCAGCGTGCCCTGAGTGAAGCTCGCGACCCCGGCTTCAGAAAAATTGCTGAAAAACACATTCAGATTCTTCTGTTGTGCCGGCTCCAGCTTCATCGGGGCTGCCAGGCCGATAGATGCAATTGTCATTATTACTGTCAGTAAAATCAGAATCTTCTTCATTGAATTCTCCGCTGCTATTGGTGCTGTGATCGGTCAGATTACTTTATCGATAACGGAACAATTGTGAAACTAAAGGCGGTTTCTTCGCCATCGCCACCCGCCCTGAGCGTAAATTTCCAGTTCAGGTGTTCCCAGACGGTGTTTTTGTAGCCGTCTTCCGGTTCGCCGTCTTTACCGGCCCCGGCATTCTTCTCAAGCCACGCCTGCAGGTCTTTAGTGGGAACATCTTCGCCGTCGATGCAGATTTCGGCAATTTTACCGGCTTCGTCCCAGTCGATTACCAGCGTTACTGGCGCCGATTCAGTTGTGATCTGGAAATCATACTGTAGTCTGGCTGCTTCTTCCATCTCGGTAGCTTCGCCGAGAATCGGTGTCAATTTGGCGCTCAGGTCGGCGCGGCTGGCGTCTCTGCTGATAAGAACTTCGGTTCCTTTCAGCATCAGCGGGAACTCTGGCGAAGTAGTAGCCACGTCTGCTGTTACTGCGGTTGTTGACGCGGTCTCGACAGCAGGTGTTGCAACGGGCTTGACATCTGGCTCGGCAAAACTCTGGCAGGCAGCTGCCGCGACCAGTGCGAAAGCGAGAGTCGTGAGTCTTTTGTTAATCATATTTTTCTCCATTAAGAATTTTGTGAGCTGCATCCGCAGCTTTTATTGCTGTGCTTACTTTCCTGGCCTGAATTCGACCAGGCGGCAATTGACTTCGCTTGTACTTCCATGATGCGAATAGATATATCCGGTAAAACCCACACCATGGGCGAACTTCCAGGTGGTTGAATCAGTGCTGGCTGCATAAGCGATAGAAACCTCATCGAGAGTGCCAGAGGCATTCAGACCTTTGACAGCTTCAGCAGCAAAGGGCGCCTTACCTTCAACCCGGTATAAATACATCGGGATGCCCGAAACAAGCTGAGAAGTTTCGCCGAAGGGTTTTTCTTCGACCAGCGGAAAATCGAGCAACAGGTCGGCTTCTGTAACCGACTCAGCAAGGCTTTCGCAGGCGATTGCTTTTTCCCAGGCCTCTTTGATCTTTTCTTCGTTCTGGACCACATAGAGTCTCCAGGGGCCGGCCATTATCATCAGAAATGGTGCAGGTTTTTTACCCTTTTCATAAAAAGCCAGGTCGGTCGGCAGCCCCGAACCTTTAGCAATAATCATGTTTTCCCACAAAATCACTGAGTTTATTTCAGTTGTCCAGGTGAGAGTTTCGCTCAACTCTTTGCCCTCGGCCTCAGTTTTGACGTCAGCGCTGTAAACCCAGGCGGTGCCAGTAGCCAGAGGGAACGGCGGGGCTTCGGTGGCCATAGAAGTGAGTGAGATCAGGCAAAAAATGGTCAGAAAAGCATGTTTCATAAGATTTTTCTCTGTTTGTGAAAGAATTATTGATCCGGTCTTGATAATGACTGGAAACCCTGACTCGTTTATCTGTGCACCATCAGAACTCTCAATATGATTACGAAAATTATCATAAACCTCGAAAAGGTTCAACTTTTTGATTTTAAAAACGCCTCATATTGCCATGCTGAACGGTAAAAGCCCATTTGCGTAAGAATGCAATTCGGGCCAGAAAAAGAACCCGCCCCAAAAACCATGTCTGGGGCGGGATTCTCAGTCTGTCGTCAGTTCGCTTTTGCGGTAAAATCGAAGCGCCAGACAGGCACTTTTTCGTAGACATTTTTAGTCATGCTATGAAGATAAACCTCAGTGAAGGAACCCGAGTCGAGAAGTTCTTCGCCCAATCGGGTCACTTCTTTGGCGTCGAGCCCGTAACCGGTGAGGTTAAGACGGTTGTCAGAGTCCAGTCGCAGGTTGGTGAGCCAGGTTTTTCCCTGACCAGTTTCATTACCTTGGATTTTTTTACCAACCTGTGGGGTGAAGGTGGTTGTTTTCAGAAGAGCCCTGAGCGCGCGAATGGTTTTTTGATTGTGTTTGTAAATCGCCTTCAACAATTCAGACGAATTTTCTTTCAGCTTATTTTCAGCTTTGTCGAAACACATGAGCCTTTCCTGGGAGGTAACAGAAAGTATGGGCTGGTTGTCGCGTGTTTCTGCAGAAACTGATATGTTGATTGCATCATGGGAAAGTCTGGACTCAGCGAATGAATAAGCCAGCATTTTTTCAAAAAGTGGAGCCAGTGTGTCCTCTGTTCCGAGCCAGCCAAATTCCATGGGCATTCCATACCATTGTTCTGACTTAATCATTGGTGAAACACGGACACTATTTAATTTCAGATCCAGACCTGCCATTACATCAACCACGAAATCCAGGCACATCCGCAAGTTGCCATATTCGGCCCTTCCGGTGAAAATTTGCGCGCCATCACCCGCTGTATTTTTTTGCGAATCTTCAGCACTGACGAAACCCGGAAAAACGAGACCAGCAAACAAACAAACCAGCAGTAAACGTTTAATCATCGTCGCCTCCACAAAAGAATTTCCACAAATATACCACTATTTTAAGTGTTCTGAAAAATCATGCCGATTTACAACATTTTTACTCTCGCGGCGCTGCTGCCCCACGACTGGAAAAAGTATCGCCCCTCTTCTTAACCGTGCGACAGGTTGCGGTAGGTTGCGCAGTCACGAAGCAGTTCGTCGTGGGTGCCGGTCGCTTCGATGCCACCGTCTTTGAGCACAATGATGCGGTCAGCCATCATCGCGGTGGCCATGCGGTGTGTGACGATCAGACAGGTGATGGCACCGAATTCACGATTCAGGTCAGCCCAGAGCTTTTTTTCGTTCGCGGCGTCGAGGCTGGCGGTGATGTCGTCCATCAGCAGCAGTTGCGGCCGACCTACCAGCGCCCGGGCAATCGACAGCCGCTGGCGCTGACCGCCCGAAAGGGTGACACCGCGCTGCCCGACCGGCTCGGTGTAGCCACCCGGGAAGGTCATAACTTCACGTTCGAACTGTGCCAGGCGTGCGCATGACTGAATAAGCTCGTCTGATTGATTCCGCCAGAAGTCGATATTGGTGCGGATCGACTCGGAAAAAATCACCGGTTCCTGCTGAATGTAACCGATCTTGTCGCGAAACGACTGCTTTCTGATTTCGGGCAACGGCATGCCATTGATGGTCACCATGCCATCGTCAGGCTTCATGACGCCCGAGATCAGGTTCAGCAGGGTCGTTTTGCCTGAGCCGATCTGCCCGACGATTGCCACCTTCTCGCCCCGGTTGATGGTGAAACTGAGATGTCTGAAGGCAAAGGGCTGCTGTTCAACCGGGTCAGCGGCACTGGCGGCGGGCAGGTCGGGGTTTTCAAGTTTTTCGAGGGTCGCATGTCTGAAACTGACGTTTTCGAAGCTCAGGCTTTCGATGTTAGCGATTTCAGTGGCACCATCGACATCGAGATCCTGCCAGGCGCGGTCGGCCTGCTGCATGTCTTCGAGGCGGTCGATCGACACACAGGCCTGGGTCAGGGTTACCAGCATCATCGGGATATCCATGAGCGGGTAGATGATCATGCCGAGATAGCTGAAAAAGGCGTAATAGGTGCCAAGGGTCAGCGAACCTCTGATTACCATGATACCGCCGAAAATCAGCACCATGATCTCACCAACGTAATTGAGAAACTCGAAAAACACCATGAACATACCCCAGAGGCTATCGACCCTGATTTCCTGGCCGATGCGTTTTTCGAGAAGGGTGTCATACAATTTTTCCTGGGGTTTGCGGGCGTTGAACGAGGTGATGATCTTGATGCCCGAATAGGCGGCTTCAAGAAAGTCGTTACCTTCTGACATGCCTTCCTGGGCTTCTTTGAAGGTCTCGCCAAAACTGGTTTCGAGTTTTATAAAAATGAAAAGCATGATCGGCAGAGGCAAACAGGCTACCAATGCCAGTTTCCAGTGCAGGAGAGTCATCGAAATCACGCAGAAGAAGATAATACTCGCCGAATTGACCGCCCTGAATATACCCGAGCAGCAGAGCCACGAGAGGCCTGGCGGGTTGGTTCTGATGTCTTCGGTCAGGCGGGTAACCAGATCGCCGGTTCTGAACTTGAGAAAGAACCGGTGGCCTTTTGAGAGTATTTCGGCAAAGAATTTTTCGCGAAAATACATCTCGAAAGTAACATTCATACGCGCCCTGAAATAAGGGTAAATACCGGAAAAGACCGGCCCAAGACCCATGGCCAGCAGCATAAGCAGCAGGCGATTGCGCTCACTGCGAGCCGCTTCCATGGTGGTAGTGCCGGCCTGAAAGCTTTTCAGCCCGGTCACCAGGGTGTCGATGATGTGTTTGAGCACCATCGGAAACAGCACGGCGATGATGGTCGATAGAAAGGTAAGAAAGAGCAGAAAGAGCACCATGCGCCAGTGGGGCCGGTATTCGTTCCATATCCAGTTTATGTAGTAGGCACGGGTGTGTCTGAGGTCTTTGCGTTTTTCGTGTTTCATGCTACGGCTCCTGCCGGCTCATCAGTACCGGCTTCAATAAGCGGCTCTGCCTCGACAATCTGGTGCGATTCGGCCTTACCGGCCATCTGAATGTTAACCAGTTCGCGATAGATGCCTTCCTGGGTCATCAGGGTCTGATGGTCGCCGCTCTGCTGCAAATGGCCTTTTTCGAAGACGAGAATGCGGTCGGCCTTTCTGATGGTGACCAGCCGATGGGCAATGACGATTGAAGTACGGCCAAGCATGAGCTTTTCCATGCTCGCCTGCAGTTCGCGTTCGGTAATGACATCGACCGAAGAGGTCGCTTCGTCAAGAATCAGCAGATCAGGGTTCTTAACCATGGCCCGGGTATAAGAAAGCAGCTGGCGTTCGCCATAAGAAAGGTTTGCGCCGCGTTCAGCGAGCACTGTCTGGTAGCCGTGACTCTGCCGCATGATAAAATCGTGTGCGCCGAGCTCTTTTGCAGCTTTAATGACCGTTTCGTCATCGACATCAGTATGAAAAGCCTTGAGGTTTTCCATGATCGTGCCCGGAAACAGGTAGATTTCCTGAAGCACCAGGGCAATATTGCGCCGCCAGTCAGCGAGACTGATAGTGCGAATATCGCGGCCATCAACGGTTATGCTGCCTTCAGTCGGGTCGTAAAACCTCAGCAGCAGGTTGATACAGGTTGTTTTGCCAGAACCAGAAGCCCCGACGATAGCCAGCTGCTGGCCGCGTGGAATGGCGAAGGTCGCGTTTTTCAGAACAATCTCGCTGTCGTAGGCGAACGAAACGTCGTTGAAGGCGATGCCATTCTGCAAACGCAGCCCCGAAACCGGTTCGCCAGAGTCTTTAACCGCAGGCTCGGTATCTAAAATATCGAAAACACGCACACCAGCAGCCAGAGCTGATTGCAGCTGAGCAAGAACTTCTATGAGAAACTCGAGGGGCCGGAAAAACTGGCGAAGGAGTTCCATAAACATCACCAGAGTACCGACGCTCATGGTGCCGGCGTAGACCTGACTGCTGCAGTAGGCAAACAGCAGCATCAACACGCCGATTTCAGTACAAAAGCGAAAAGCCGACGAAAACAGGGTGTATTCAATAAAAGCTGCTTTGCATTCGAGCTGCGCTTTTTCCTGGCTGTGGGCACGCAGATTGTTCATGATGTCGTTTTCGCGACCATGTACTTTAATCAGGGGCACTCCCTGGATATATTCAGCGAGATAACCGGTCAGGGCGCTGTTTTTTTCGCGCACCTTCGTGTAAAGAGTGCGAATATAAGTCAGATAGAAGAACATCACCAACCCGACGACTACCAGCGACAGCATCGCAACCAGGCCGACCCGGGTATCCTCACGCATCAGCACGAAGATTGTGCCCACGATAAGCATGACGCTGGCTACCAGTTGGGCTGTAGATTGGGTGAACATCGACTTCAGCTGGTTGGCATCAGATTCGCTGCGGGTGATCAGCTTGCCGGTCTGGTGCTGATCGAAGAAGCGCATACCCTGACCGAGAATGTGTGAAAACAGGCGGCGCTTGATTTCGGCGACGACTTCGGCACCGATGCGGGCCATAATTTTGACACGCACATACATGGCGATAGCGCCAAACACAAGGCAACCGATGAAAAAGCCGGCATAGCGCAGGGCCATCTCGACGTCTTTTGCCGGAATAGCGGTATCGATGATGGTGCGCAGGATCATCGGCCTGATAAGATGCACGCCGGTAACCACGATCATGGTAAGCAGTGCCACACCCAGGCTGGCCAGATGCGGCCTGAAGTATGGAAGAATTCTTTTTAATACAGATTTGCTGTTATTTATAAGCATCTCGAATGAAATTTTGCCTTTGTTTGGTTCAGAGTAGCGAATGCCGTGATACGAAAAAGCGGGTCGCCACCATCGGGCAACCCGCTTCTGAAATCAGTTCAGTTAATTGGATTTTGCGCAAATGGAGGCCGGTCGATAAAAAAAATCAATATTCATAGTGCGGGCCTCCTTGATTAATCATCAAAAACGTTATTGCAGCAACGATTATAATATTTTGCCGCCCCGCTGTCAACCCACATCAAACTTTCAGCAGGGCGGGCGGCGGTCTGGCGAGTTGTGGGCCGCGAGGCCTGGCCTTTTCTCTGCGACTCCGGCTTGCAACCAGGGGCTGCAAAAAATTCAGTTACCGGCTTTATTTATAGAGAATTCAATAGTATGCTGCCAGCATAAAACGCACGACAAAGGAAAGTGGCGATGAAATTCAAGCGTGTCAGCATGTTTTACTATTCTCCGACCCACACCACCCAGAAAATCGTTTACGAAATCGCCGCCGGAATCGGCATCGACCCGCAGAAGGTCATCGAAAACAACCTCACTTACCCTGAATACGCCAGTTCGCTGATTGCTGTTGAACCAGAAGACCTCGTGATCATTGGAGCGCCGGTTTATGCGGGCCGCATCGCCAGCCAGGCTCTGCAACGCTTCGCCGATTTTAAATTTGCCGGGCAGCCGGCGGTGCTCGTGGCCGTCTACGGCAACCGTAATTACGACGATGCGCTGATTGATCTACGGGAATATGCTCTCGCGGCTGGTTTACGCCCGATTGCCGCCGGCGCGTTCGTGGGCGAGCATTCTTATTCGACAAAAGCTTTTCCGGTGGGCAGGGGGCGCCCTGACATTGACGACAAACAGGCTGCCAGAGATTTCGGCCGCAAGATTTATGAAAAGGTGCAGTCGTTGAGCACCAAGCTGGCCTGGCCTGAACTGAAGGTTCCGGGTGTGTTTCCATTGCCGGAAAGACGTTTAATACCGCCATCTTTTGCCGAAACGGTTCACGAAAGATGCATTCAGTGCGGTCATTGCCAGGAAATCTGCCCGACCGGTGCCGTCTATTTTAAAAAGGGTTACCAGACCCACCCTGATCTCTGCACCATCTGCTGCGCCTGCCTCAAGGAATGCCCGCGCCATGCCAGGGTAATCGACTCAGAGCACCTGCAAAAATTCAGAGAAATGCTGGCCAGCACTTGCGCCACCCGGCGCCAACCCGAAATTTTCATATAAAACCCGGGAATACATCAGAGCTCTTAGCGGGGCGGTGGTTCGGCGAAGTCCTGATGGGCGTGGTCTTCGTATTTGTAATAGCGTGGGGTTTCCCATTCGTAGCGGATTTCAATACTCTGCGACGGGGAATTGACCGGGGTGAAGTCAGTGAGACTGACCGGCGACCAGGTGTTTTCGCCATAACCAGTACCCGGCCCGCTCTCGGCCATACTGCTGCGCGGTGCCGAAGATTTAAGCTCTGAGTCATCGTAGGGCCGGTAAACAACCCGTTGCTCACGAAAGGCAGAAATTCTGATCATGCCAAGCTGGTCACGCTGGCCCTTGCGCCCGGCATAAGAATCACCGGCACTGGTAAAGTAAAAACGCTGAACGTGGCTCATCCCGGAGCGCCAGCCCGAAAAATTGCCGGTCTGGCCAGGGTCAAGCACATACATGCTTTCGTTTGAGGCGTTGTCAGAGCGATCACCTGAGATGATATTCAGGCCATCAACCGAGATTACGACAGCCAGACGCGACCCGGATGTATTGGTTACCCTGATCGTATAGCGCTCGCCCTGTCGCGCCAGCACGCTGAGGCGTGGCGATGAGTGGTAGTGGTGATGGCGGTAGGCAGACCAGGTTTCGAGGTCGCCGCGCTCGTCACCGACGATGCTTACCTGAACCAGATCGTCGTCGTATGGTTCGTATGGCGGCGCAATCGACAGACCATGCAGAGCTTGACCGGCAAAAATCAGACAAAAGACTCCCAACAGAATGCCAAAATATTTCGCTCGCATATTTTTCTCCCTGATTTCAATAACTATTCTAACGCACAAAACTTTGCACAGATTTAGAATTACTAACTTGTGCAGTTTTTAAACAGATTGCTCAATTTTTGAACACACATAACGCCCCGCAACTATTGAATCCTGCAAAAATAAAACCAACTTACTTCACCGGCGCGGCCATCAGTCGGGTTACTTTTTCTACAGCGATTCGCTTCGCTCACAAGCTTCCGAAAAAGTAATCCCGCCTTCTGTCCACACCTGGACTATTCTTCATCAGAAATCAATAAAACCGGCTTTAATTCTGCAGTTATCAATAAATTAAACCTCAACCCTTCGGCCAGCCATTACCTGGTCAGGAACCGAAGAATTGCAATTCAAAAGCGGAAATCGAAAGAACAGGTATCTGGCAATTTGCGTGCTGAGCCGTATTTATCAGGTCGAAGCACCGTCTGGCAGGCGGCCAGGCAGTCCGACAGTGCATTCAGAATAATTTTAACGAACAACAGACAAAGACAGACAAACACAAACAAATAGGGGCAAAAAAAGACTATAAATTTCAGAATAATCTGCCGATAATAACAAAGTAGTTGAAAGTTGGCATGAACTTTGCTATACTGGACAACACAAAAATAAACCCGGAGCAACTCGTCAGAGCAAACCGTCCGGATAACTGTTTCAAGAGGTTTTATCATGTCTCCCGTGTACAACACCATACGCAAAGTGTCTTTTCGTTGCCTTCTCGTTCTCGTAGCCTTTATGGTTGCTTCATTACAGGCTGGTTTTGCGTCACCAGCTGATTTTTCCTACAATGATATCGAAGTGCGCCGTGTCGAAGCACCGGCCAATTTTGAAAATGCCGTGCGTTACACCATCACCTACTGGTATAAAGATAACGACAGCCGCATGCAGGTTTTTCCGACCCGCGAAGAACGCGAACGTGATGCTGATCTGATTCTTGCCCAGGCCGTAAGTCTTTATCTTGATGAAGAATACACTCAGCAGGGCAAAGGTATGGACGAGCATGTCGTCGAAGCCGTAAACATGGGTCAGGTTCTTGACCTGGTCAACAAAGACTATCTCTCTGCTGCCTGGAGCGAAGAAAACGTCAACAACCTTCGCCAGTTCATGCACAAATATGAAAAAGACCTGGTGCTCTTCACCATCAACATCTATCTTGATTACGTCAACAAGACCGGCTTTTACAGCGGCAACGACATCAACCCGATCATCATGAACTTCAAGAATGACGGCAAGAGCGCTGACGAAGTAACCTTCATCGCCGTAAACTACAGCGACAAGTAAGTTTTTTAAAAGCATCCCCCGCTGTCGTGGCGGGGGATTTTTTGCGTTTATCGGCTGCAAAGAATGTGTTATAATTCGCGGCAATGGCAGCACTGACGCACCAGCTGCTCAACAGGGGGAAACACATGACCGACCTTAACAAGCATCGCAACATCGGGGTGACGCTTCGCCTGGTCAAGCGGCCATCGCGCGGTTTCTGGGCTATACTTGAGGGCCGCCGTGTTGACAGCCATTATTTTGAAAAGTATCAGCAGCCGACTGATGCGGTTGGCCTTATACAAGGCCCGGTGGCTGCGATTCTCGCCGCTTCTGATATTGCCGAAAAAGCGGCAGCCGTGCAGGTCGCTGAAATTCGCGGTGTCTGCCCGACCCACATGACCCTGATTGCCCTATATGGCGACACCTCCGCGGTTGAAGCGGCTCTAGGTGCTGTCAATGACCAGCTCGGCGACACTCTTTTCTGATATGAGCCTCGCCAGAATAAAATCTCGAGGCATCGGCATCGTCGCATCAACGCCTGATCGCCAGAAAGCAGCAAAAAACCTTCTGGCGGCAGATACCTACCGGGTTTCGCCCCCCGAAGAAAGAACTCTATGAACTACAGCGCCAAAGTATTGCAGCATTTTCACAACCCGGGCAAAACCGGCCATCTTGATGACTATCATGGCATCGGGCAGATCGGCGACCCCGACTGCGGCGACTTCGTCGAAATGACTATTCATGTCTCAGAAGACAATCAAAAGGTCGAAAAAGTTCGTTACCGCATCAAGGGTTGCCCGGCAGCAATTGCCACTTCGAGCATAACAGCCGAAATTGCCGAAGGCATGCAGATCGAAGACGCTCTGAAAATTACCGATCAGCAGATTGTCGAAGCCCTCGATGGGCTGCCCGAGAGCAAGGTTCATTGTTCATTGCTGGCAGTAAGAGCTTTACAACTGGCAATTCAAGATGCGATTCTCAAGCGCCTGTTCAAGAAGGCCGGCATTGTAAGCACTGACGAAGAATTTGAAAAACTTAAGGCCGAGGGGCGACTCAACGAGTATCTTGGGCTGCCCTCTAATGAAATTAGCCATGACTGCGACGGCTCGTGCGAAACTATCGGCAAAAAGTGCGTCTAGCCTACCGGATCACGTCAACGCGAATAGAAAACTGACTGTCGGTCTGACTCTTGTTGCTGCCGACCGTTAAGCCGCCATCACCGCCGCCCGCGACCGAATGCTGCCGCTGACCGCCGCCCTGGGTCAGGCCGCCGAATTCGGCCCACTGACCCGGCACCGTCTCAAGTTCAGTGAGCAAAAACTCGGTGTTGTTGCCGCTTCCGCTACCGTCGCCCTGGGCATACCAGATCTGCACCATAACCGTATTTTTTTCGGTCAGGTGCCCCGAAACCTTCAGCCCGTGCGAAGTGGTTACCTGCACCACCTCGGGGCCATACCAGCCGGGCAGCGAGAACACTCTGACCTGATCGTCGGTAAAACGCGCTCTGGCAAATTCAAGAACCGCGACGCTGCGTTCACTGCGACGGTTGCCACTTTGCCGTTCATTGTTAAACCTTGGAAACCTGCCCTCAGAAACCCCGACACTCTGGCGATCGTTGCTGCTGCTGCCAAGATTACGCACCGTGAACCGCAGGGTAGCCGGCCGGCGATCAAGGGCCGCCAGCAGTTTCTCGATTTCTTTAAAAAGCTGCGCATCGTCGGTATTAACGATCAGGGCATTGATCTGCGGCGCTGCCGCAAAGGTCGCCTGGCCGCGAAACAAAGCTTCGCAGGTTCCAGCCACCGAATCAGGGCTGGCATACATCAGCTTGAAAACCCGAATTTCGCCGGCAAAAGATGCAGTCGCCAGCAACAACGCCGTGAGCAGCAGGGGCATTACCAGCAAAAAAAGGTTTCTGGGCATGTTATTCAGCTGAAACCCGTGCGAAACAGGCGTTGCGACTCAACCTCAAGAGTGCCGTTGCCATGGCAGTCGCTGCAATGCTTCTGACCACGGCAGAATGGGCAGATGTCTTTTTCTTTGAAGGAATTGCCCGGCATGACAATATTACTGTTGAATTTGCCTGAGCCGCCACAGACCGGGCATTTGCCCGTACCACGACATTTTGTACACTCGTGACTCATCCTCTATGTCCTCCATCTGTATTTTTTTTTATTCTACCGCGACGCCTGACAATTTGCAACTGCTCACCAGCCGCGAAAAGAGTGGTGCCGAAATATTTCTTAAATGGTTCAACATTGGTGCCATGGTTGTTGGGGCCGGGGTAGGCGTGGCCTCTTTCGGCGTGGCCGGTCTTGTGCTTGGCCCGGTAATCGGGGCCGCGGCCGCAACGTTGACCGGCATTATTTTTCAGGCCAACCCGGTCGACCAGTGGCGGGCAGTGGTCAACAAACCGCCCGCATGCAGTTTAATGCTTCCAGATGAAAAAGACACCGGTAATGAGCCGGTGTCTTTTTGTTAACGATCTTTCGTATCTGTCGATTGAGAACCTTCATTGCCTGAGTCACAATCTCAAATACATACCTTGGTTTGCCGCAGTTGTTTGAGACTCTATTTGACCAGGCTATCGATGGCTTCCTGCAGTTTAGACTGCTTCTCATAGATTTTTGAGAAATCAGGCATGATTGCTTTGATAAGTAGGTTGCCGCGGTTTTCGTAATCAGCCTGCATTGCCTTCAGTTTGTCGACCAGACCGGTTTCAAGCGGGTCGCATGCCATTGCTTTATCATAGTATTCATGCAGTTCTTTAACATCCTTTGCAAGATGACCGGATGAGAGATACTCGTTGGCTTTGGCCTCGAGTTCAGCATTCACAGCCGGCTTTGTTGCCTCCGCATTGTCTGATTCGACAGGCTTGTCGGGGTCAGCACCGCAGCTGCAGCTGAGTTGATAGTCGTCTTCCTTGATGAATTCAACCTTGTATTCACCCTTGTCCGGACATATTGGAGCGATTTTGAGGTATTTTCTGCTGACAAGTTCGGCAATTATTTTGCTGGCGTTCATGTCGTCAAACTTGAGGCCATCCATCAGTGCCATTTCCAACGCGCCTCTGAGCACTCTTTGATTGGGAACACAAGCCATTGGCCTGTCTGAAGCATTAGTGGAAACAGGTTTGTCACTTATACTCTTGAGAAGTTCGACTACCCCTTCAGTGCTTCGGGAAACCATATCCAGCGATTTATTGAGGTAGGCTTTTTCCCAGATCAAACTTTCTTTAACATTGAAAGCGGGTCTGGGAAGAGCTTTGAGATAATCGCTGATAATCTTCTTCGCTTCTGCTTTGTAGTTGCCGGCGATAAAATTCTTCATCGAATTAACTGCGGTGTTTCTGATTGCTAGACCGACCATATAACCGATCAGCGGCTGATACTTTTCGGAATCGGCACCAAATCTGAATACCGATACCAGCATTTCGGCGCCCTTCTTGTGGTTCCCGGCTGAGACAGCCTGCCAGGCCCCTGCGTTGATGAATCGGGCAAATGTGCGCAGTGTTCTATAGGGGGGTATGATATCCTGGGGTTCATATTTGCTGTCTGGCACGAAACTGCACAAGGTGCATGCGGCAGCAGCTTTCATCAGCGCTTCGATTCTGAAGGAACCGGCTTCGGCAAGTTTGCGGCGGAGCCCACTGGCCAGCCCGGCAAAGCTTTTTTCATCGTTCACATCGGACAGACTTTCGACTTCTTCTTTCGTCATTTCGGGCATGTAACCGATAGCCATCATATAGCGCAGGGCGGCATTCGGGTCGCGATAAGGCTCGGGGAACCCGGCGAAAGCATTAACTGAACCAGAAATAAGCATCACAACGATCATCAGCATGATTCTTTTAAACATAATACTCTCCTTACAATGAATTTATGAATCAAATGTTGTCCAGTTCGCGCGCAGAACCCAACATCAGAATACTAGATCTATCTTCAGCAAATGATAGGTTGAAGTCGTCATCATAGTGGCGCAGAAGTCTGGCGACGCCGATTTTTTCAGCCGGTTCGACTGCGGCGATCACCGCTGGAACCTCTGGGGGAGCCTTTTCTTTGGGCGGCTGCATCTGTTCGCTGCCCTTAACAGCCTCAGGCAAACGACTGTCATTGATGTTGGCGAAAACAATGACCAGCAGCGCCAGAACAAGCAGCAGCGACAGCATTGATTTTCCTGGCCCGGCCGGGCGGTTCCAGACGGCCTCTTTTTGTAAGCGCCGGAACACTTCGGGTGAGGGCTCTTCGCTCGGCCGTTGATTTTCGAGAAATTTTTCAAATGGATCCTTGCTTAGCGGTTCCATGGGATCAACTCCTTTAACCTGGCGATTGCATATCGGTATCTGGAAGCTACGGTCTGCAGTGAGCACTGCTGGATCCGGGCGATTTCTTCGAAGGTCATGTCGGTCCAGACTTTCAGGACTATTGCTTCTTTCTGCTCTTCGGGCAGGGTTGAGAGAGCACGGTTGATGATCATGGCGTCTTCGACCTGGACCTCGTGACCGTGACTGACGGGCTCAATCGTTAATGACTGCTCGCGAGGTTGAGACCGTTTTTTCAGAGCTGCGTTTCTGGCGCTGGTAAACAGATAGGCTGCCGGGTTTTCGATCCCGGTGAATTTCTGCGGGTTCTTCACCCATGGCAGAAAAACGTTGTGAAGAATGTCTTCAGCCTCTTCACGTGAAAGATTAAACGAGTTCCGCAGGTAGCGGAAAACCGGGCCCGAAAAAGTTTGATAAATCAGGGCAAAACCCTTTTCCGGGTTTTGCCGGTAGATCTCGAACATTTCGGTTATTTCGTTGTGGTTTTTCATGGTTTCACAAATCAAGAGTCAAGTTTCGCACAGATTTATTTAAGTATTTTCAGATTTTTTCGGTTTGATTTAATGTTTGAAATAAATCAGATAAAAAACAATAAAAAAAAATCAGGCTGTGCCGCTGTTCCTGCGTCTGCCAGTTGTCGACAAACGCTGCGAGAGCCTCACAAGCCCAGGCGGCATGTTAGGGGTAGATTTCAAGCTCAGTTGACATGTCGCGGCCATCTTCTATAAGCGTCTGTCGCAAAAACACCGCAGCTGATCAAGAAGACAGCCCGGATCACTTGAATGATCCGGGCTGTCTGTTGAAGAGGCAGAGCTTGAGTTACGGTGCCTTACGTACCAGAACCCATGTGGTTCCGTGGCTGCCGGCCCGCCCGCACGGCAGAAAAACCGTGCCCTTGGCAAAGGTCTTCGTTGCTTCGGGGTGCTCCTGGCATTTGTAGATGCCGCCAATTACGACACGTTCGCCTGTTTTACCTGTCATGTTATGGCTCCTTGAATAAGATTGCAACGAATTCAGGAGCGCCACGACCGGTCAGACCAGCGACGGCTGAATAAAGTTGTCTGATAGCATTCTATCACGAAAGGCAGCTGGAATGCTGATTATTTTATATCAGAAACCGATAAAACCGCGAATAACCACATTCAGAACCGCAAGCAGCAGTGAAGCCACCATGGCAACACTGGTAGAAGACATTTCGAAATCTTCGATCATCTTGTCGATGGCAAGCAGCATGATCGCGGTCAGTGCAAAACTGATGACAAAAGTCGAGACCAGCATGCCAGAACCGGCCAGCAGCGGCCCGATTATCGGAATTATAGAAATAATCGACATCAGAATAGCAATGACGATCATGAACGGCGACACCAGCAACCCGCCGATAAACATCAGGAAACTGAAGGCCAGCGCAATTACCAGCGCGGTTTTTTCATCTTTGATCTTAAAACCCGGAACCAACTTGGAGATGACGTAAAAAGCCAGCGAATTGACGCCAACCGTAACCAGAGCGCTCATAGAATTCCTCCACAAAAAAGATCGACCCGACTCAATATACATTTTTTTGGCACCGCTGACCAGCAGTTGCGAACAAGCACCGGCAATGTTTGCCCATCTTTGTTTGTTATTGTTGCCTGCACGCAAACACCAGTCTTGAAGCAGATGCAGGCCGTATTCTAATTTTCAGGTGATTTTGAATGTCTGTGTTTGTTTGCCGGTGTTCAGGCTTGTTGTCTGACGACTGCTGGAAAAGCCCCGCAAAAGGCCTGATGCACTGCCATGTCGTCAGGGCTGTCGTTGCCGAGTGGTGCAAGAAAATTTTGATAACCTGAAATGATCTCTGCGATCATGATCTGCTGTTCAGCGATGGCAAATTCGACGCGCCAGCTGCGAAAGCGCAACAGAAAGCCATTTTCGTTGCTGATAAACTTGTTGCGGGTGGCGTCGAAAGGGTTATGGCCGAGCTGGGTAGCGATGACGCCACGAAGATCGACGCCGTGCCGGTCGAGAAAACCCAACTGAGCTTCGGCCTGGGGGCTGCAGCAGATATGGTATTCAGTCTTATCTACCTCGGCGAGCCAGCCGCGCCGGGCCTCGGGAAAACTGTCATACTCCGGGATATATGGCTTGATATCGAGAATCGGGGTATTGTCGAGCAGGTCTGAGCCGGCAACATAGACCCGGTTGCCGGTGATGCTCTGCAAGCGCACACAGCTCAGCCCAATGGGGTTCGGGCGATAGGGTGAGCGGGTCGCAAATACACCTTTGCGACCTTTGCCGTCTGAATACGGCGGGTTGGCCAGAGGTTTCCAGGTGGAGTTGTGGTGAAAAACGTAGAGCAGCCAGACATGGTCGAAACCAGCGAGGTCTTTTAGCCCCTGTTCGTAGTTGCAGCCCTTGAGCAGCTCAACATAACCCCCGGATTCAGACAAGACGCCCTGCATGGGCTGTTCCTGGTGATATGCCCTGCTACAGCGCAGATAGCCAATCGGCGTGAAGGTGAACATCAGAAACCTTCGCGCTTCAGGCGTTCGATAAATTTTTCCCAGGCATCGAACCAGTCAGCCGGGCGCATCATGTGGTCTGACTGCGGGTAATCGTAATACTCAAGTTTTTCGGGGCAAGCACGGTAGATCGGCCGCAAACGTTCGGCGAACTGTCGGGTGCCGATGGGGTCAACCACAGTATCATGGCCGGCGGTCACCATGAAAAGGCCAGCCGGATAAACCTGCTCAATATAATCGGCCGGGCCACTGGTTTCAGCGGGGCTGGGCGGCAGCAGGCCAGCCGGTTCACGGCTTCTGAAGTCTGGCGAGCCAATGAACGGGGCGATGAGATCGGGCCGGTTAGGCATGCGCAGCATTGCAAAAGCGACGAATCCGCCCATGGAAATACCGCTGACACAGACCTTTTTGCCACTGTTGCGAAGTTTGGCGACCAGCTGGGAAATTTCCGATGCCTGCTGCAAAACGATCGCAAGAAACAGGTGATGCCAGGTGTGGCCGTGCTGGCCCTCGGCGAGTTCAACAAAACCGGTATGCCGTGACCCGTGATGTGGCGCGTCAACGGCGATGGCAAAAAAACCGGCGGCTCTCAGACGCTCGATTTCGGGCAGTTGCACCTCTTTAGAGACGCCGAGACCGTGCATGACAATCACGGCAGAATGGTGGTCTGGGTTGCCGCTGCAAAGGGTTTCAAGATCAAGGCCCGGAAGATGAAAAATCCTGGGAAAAGCCATTCTGAACTCCTGATGTTGCCAGGCCATCTAAATCGCCATGGCGGCAACTTTTAGGCAATAATTTTTAAGAAGCATCAAACCCGAATTACCAAATGCCAGAATAAGACAAGCAGCCTTGCCAGGAACAAGCTTCGACCGGTTGGCCAGAAACATTTGCCCACAGACGGCTGAATTATAGCATAAAGCATTGAAGAAAAAAGGTGATTGCGAT
>Ga0116170_10001586_pt1 | contig 22781 bp, 25 predicted proteins | sample AD_JPNHW1_MetaG_FD_89797 | JGI IMG/M metagenome (GOLD analysis project Ga0116170, IMG submission 89797) | Active sludge microbial communities of municipal wastewater-treating anaerobic digesters from Japan - AD_JPNHW1_MetaG | ecosystem: Engineered > Bioreactor > Anaerobic > Digestate | place... | reverse complement strand
ATTGCGATAGGCTCGGGCGGACTTTTTGGCTTAGGCTTAGGCAATTCTCGACAGAAATTCCTTTATCTCCCCGAATCACAAAACGACTTTGTTTTTGCAGTTGTATGTGAGGAACTTGGATTTATCGGGGCAATGATGGTAATTATTCTATTTGCGCTCTTTATTTTCAGAGGATTTTATATTGCGGCAAAATCGCCCGATAAATTCGGTATGATGCTTGCGGTGGGGCTTACCGTTCAGATTGGTTTACAGGCACTTTTAAATATTGCCGTTGTAACAAATTCAATTCCGAATACGGGAATTTCACTTCCGTTTTTCAGTTACGGCGGAACGGCGCTTACCATGCAGCTTATAGAAATGGGAATAATTCTTAACATATCGCGGCAGTCGATGATAGAAACCTAGCTTTTAAAGCATTGGAGGAAAAATGAATGCTTAAGGTTCTTTTGGCAGGAGGAGGAACGGCGGGACATTTAAACCCTGCTCTTGCTATTGCGGAGATTATAAAAAAAAATCATCCTGATGCTGAATTTCTCTTTGCGGGAACGCCTTTCGGAATGGAAGCGAAGCTTATCGCAAAGACAAATTATAAGTTTGCGCCGATAAAGGTCAAGGGCTTTCAGCGTAAGCTAAGTATAAAAAACATCGGGAGAAATATTCAGGCGGCGGCATATCTTACGACCGCCGGACACAGGGCAAAGCAGATAATCAAAGAATTTAACCCCGATATTGTTATCGGAACAGGCGGATATGTCAGCGGACCGGTAGTTTTAAAAGCGGCAGAAATGAAAATTCCTACCGTAATCCACGAACAGAACGCTTATCCCGGAGTAACCACAAGGCTCCTTTCGCAAAAGGTCAACGAGGTAATGCTAACCGTCCCTGAAGCTATGGAATACCTTGATAAAAACATAAAATATACGGTTACGGGGCTTCCCGTACGTTCGGGAATTCACACGAAGACAAAGTCACAGGCTAGAAAAGAACTTGGAATTGACGACGGAATGTGCATTCTCTCCTTCGGCGGAAGTCTTGGCGCGGGGATGATAAACGAAACCGTTTCCGACCTTATAAAATGGCACGACGGAAAGCTGAAAATAAATCATATCCATGGATATGGCGGAATGGGGAAAGATACGTTTATTCCGTCACTTAAAGAAAAAAATGTGAATCTTGACAATCCGCGGCTTAATATAAGAGAGTATATAGACAACATGGATACCTGTATGGCGGCGGCAGACCTTGTTATATGCCGTTCGGGTGCAAACACGCTTTCCGAGCTTGAAACAATGGGAAGAGCATCTATACTTATTCCGTCACCGATTGTTGCGGGAAATCATCAGTACCATAATGCTGTCGTTCTTGAAAACGCGGGAGCGGCAATAGTAATCGAACAGAAAAACCTTACATCCGAAATTCTTATTAAGAAAGTCGAGGAGCTTTATAACGACAGAATAAAACTTGAAAAGCTTTCCTGCAACGCCTCAAAGCTTGCGATAACGGATACTGACGAAAGAATATACGAAGTTATTGAAAAGCTATTAAATAAATAAAAAACAGCCATAATCACCGTTTTTTCAAAATCGCATAATATATACGAGAAAGTATATTCAAAGGTGGGATTTTGATGCAAAGCTTGGTGGTTGAGGGCGGGAAACGAATATCAGGCGAAATTAAGCTTCAGGGAGCAAAAAACAGTGCGCTTCCAATACTTGCGGCTTCAATTCTTTCGAGAGGGGAAACCGTACTTAAAAATTGCCCTAAGCTGACGGATGTCTATGCGGCGTGCAGGATACTTTCACATCTCGGCTGTAATTGCCTTATTGAGGGCAATAACATAAAGGTAAAGTCATCGGTTATCAATAAAACCGAAGTGCCTGAAAATCTTATGCACAAAATGCGCTCGTCCATTATTTTTTTAGGAGCGGTTTTGGGGCGTACGGGCGAATGCAAGCTTTCCTTTCCGGGCGGGTGTGAATTAGGTCCCAGACCGATAGATATTCATTTATCAGCGCTGAGGAAAATGGGCGTGACCATAAAAGAAGAATACGGCGAGCTTAACTGTACTGTCGAAAAGGAGCTTCACGGCGCAAAAATAATTCTTCCGTTTCCGTCGGTCGGTGCAACCGAAAATGTAATCCTTGCTTCCGTTCTAGCAAAAGGAGAAACCGAAATAAAAAATGCCGCGAGAGAGCCGGAGATAGTTGACCTTTCAAATTATCTCAACTGCTGCGGCGCAAAAATTGTCGGAGCGGGGAGCGGCACCATAAGCATAACGGGAGTACCGTATTTAAGCGGTTGTGAATATGCTGTCATGCCGGACAGAATAGTTGCGGCTACATATTTGTCAGCGGCGGCAATTACGGCAGGCGAGCTCAATATAACGGATATAAAAACAGGGGATATAGAAAGCATTCTTCCCGTATTTGAGGAAATGGGCTGCTATTTATATTCATATGCGGATAATCTTTATGTTAATGCCAAAAAAATACTGAAACCCGTAAAAAAATTAATTACAATGCCTTACCCCGGCTTCCCCACAGACGCACAGCATATGATTATGGCAGCGCTATGCAAAGCAAAAGGCACAAGTATGTTCGTTGAGAATATTTTTGAAAACAGATATAAGCACGTCGACGAGCTTGTTAAAATGGGCGCTGATATAAAGGCTGAGGGAAAAGTAGCGGTAGTAGAGGGTGTTGACAGATTATTCGGAACAACCGTGAATGCGACCGATTTAAGGGGCGGAGCGGCACTTGTCATCGCCGGACTTGCGGCGGAGGGAATTACCACAATTTCAAATATTTCTCATATTGACAGGGGCTATGACGAAATTGAAAAGGCATTAAGCTCCGTCGGGGCAAACGTTGTGAGAATTTGACTTTTATCCTGCCGGAGCGGGGAAGCTGCTCCGGCAAAATAAAAATTAAGGCAGGTATAAAAATGCGTGATGTAGTAAAAAATCAGAGTCAGCCTGTCCGCAGTACGCAAAGGTCAAGGCGGAAAAGGCGGCGAAACCTTTCGCTTTATTATTTAATGATTTTTATTATTGTTTCAGCTGTGGGGATAACCTTATCACTGACGGTGTTTTTTAATATTGCCGAAATAAATGTTTCGGGAGATTCACAATACGACAAAAATCAGATAATCAAATGCAGTAATATAAATACAGGCGACAATCTTTTTAGGACAAACTTTAAAAAATCCGAAGAAAAAATCCTTAAGGAGCTTGTTTACATAGATAACGTTCAAATTCAAAGACAGTTTCCCGACAAGCTAAACATTAAAGTAAACGCAAGCATAGAATATGCAAATATCGAATATGACGGCGGATACCTTTTGATAAGCAGAAAGGAAAAAATACTCGACAATATTTCATCCCCTAAAGAAGGTCTTATTGTAATCAAAGGGACAGAGCCGGCAATAATGCAAAAAGGTGATAAATTCGTTTCAAAAGACGGGAATAAGGACAAGCTTTTGTCAAGCCTGACAGATCAGATACTTAGTTCCGAATTTGAAAAAATAACCCAGATAGACATTTCGGACAGTTATAATGTAAAGCTGTTATTTGACAACAGGATAACAATTGAGCTCGGAACACAAAGCGACCTTGAATATAAAATTAAATACTCAAAAGAGCTTGTTAATGAAAAAATAGGAAATAATAAAAAAGGCACTCTTTTTATGAGTGACAGCAAGAGTAACGAGGCATCCTTTGTTGAAGAGAATGATTTGAAAAAATACAGGGAGAATTATAATTCGGCAACTGTTGCACCGCAAAACACCTCTGAAACATCATCAGAAATTACCTTAGCAGATACATCAGCCGCAGAATGACAGAAATTTTTAAATAATCACAAAATTTAAGGATTTAAATTTGTTTTTTTAAGATATTTTTATTTTGTTCTTGATATTTTTATAAAAGTATGGTAGTATAATATTAAATATTTTAAAGGAAATTATTATTATTTGTATATATATTTTAGGAGGAAGTTAATCATGGCAGGATTTGCTTTAGACAGCGAAGTATTGGATCCTATTGTTAACATAAAAGTCGTTGGTGTGGGCGGCGGCGGCGGAAATGCCTTGAACTGCATGGTTAATGCGGGAATAAAGGACATTGAATACATATCGGTAAACACTGATGCAGCAGCACTCAGATCTTCTAAAGCAACCGTTAAGATACAAATAGGCGCTAAGCTTACTCGCGGACGCGGAGCAGGAAACAAGCCGGAAATCGGTGAGCGTTCGGCTCAGGAAAACAGAGATGAAATTGCTGCCGCTCTTAAAGGCGCAAACATGATTTTTATTACAGCGGGAATGGGCGGAGGAACCGGAACTGGTGCCGCTCCTGTCGTTGCTGAAGTTGCTAAGGAAATGGACATTCTCACTGTTGCCGTTGTTACAAAGCCTTTTCATTTTGAAAGAGAACAGAAAATGCAGCAGGCTGAAAAAGGAATCGAGGAGCTTAAAAAGCACGTTGATTCGCTTGTTGTTATTCCTAATGAAAGACTGCTTATCGGTTCGGACAAGCCTCTTACAATGAAAGAAAGTTTTTCGCTTGCCGACAATATACTTAAAACTGGAGTAAAGAGCATTTCCGACCTTATCATTGAGGACGGCTTTATAAATCTTGACTTTGCCGATGTATCTTCAATCATGAAGGACGCTGGCTATGCACATATGGCTATCGGTCACGGAACAGGGAAAGACAAGGCTGCCGAGGCTGCAAACGCAGTTATCACCAGCCCGCTTCTTGAAACTTCAATTTCTGGTGCTAACCGTCTTCTTATCAATATTGTTATGTCAGAGGATGTTCTTTCTTCCGATGTTGATACCGCAACAAAGCTTATTTCCGATGCTGCCGCTGACGGCGTTGAAATCATCTTCGGTACTTCTTTCAAGGAAGATTTACAGGACGAGATGAATATTACCGTTATTGCTGCGGGCTTTGACGAATCAAAGCACAATGTTATTAAAATTGACAATCCTCTTTTGAATGATGCGGGAACTGCAAATACATCGTTTGACGACGGCGGCTTTGAAGACATTTTCAGAATTCTTGACAATAAAAGATAATAAATTAAATTAAAATCTAAGCCGCAGTGTATAAGCTTTTTAAAGCAATATGCACTGCGGTTTGTTGTTGTATACTATTAAAGGGGAGAGAAAAGCTTGCATAACACACTTGATTTTAGAAAAGGATTCAAAGACGGGATACCTATTGCACTAGGCTATTTTTCAGTTTCGTTCGCTTTTGGTATGCTTGCCGTTTCAAAAGGCTTTCCGATATGGGCACCGATTTTTACATCACTCACTAATTTTACCGGAACGGGACAGTTCGCGGGAATTGACCTAATCTCCGCTGGGGCGGGATATGCCGAAATAGCGTGTACACTGCTTATAATAAATCTCAGATATACGCTTATGTCGTTTTCACTTTCGCAAAAGCTTTCCGATGAAATTACAATTCCTCAGAGAATGGTTATCGCTTTTGGGAACACAGATGAAATCTACGGCGTTTCCATGCAGCAGTTTGGTTTTCTGACTTATCGTTACATGCTCGGAATAATTACCTGTTCGTTCCTTGGATGGGTTTTAGGCACAGCACTCGGCTCGGTGGCAAGCAGTATTTTACCGGTATCTGTTCTTAGCGCGCTGGGTATTTCGCTTTATGCGATGTTTATAGCAATAATAATTCCTCCGTCAAGAGAGTCAAAGCCGGTGTTGGGCATAATTATCTGTGCCGCTGTTTTCTCATGTCTGTTCAGATATGTCCCGATACTTTCAAAAATTTCGGGAGGCTGGGTTATAATAATTTCAGGAGTAATATCTTCTGCTGTTTTTGCAATGCTGTTTCCGGCGGGTAAAGAGGGGGACAGTGAAAATGCAGAATAGCGTTATAATTATTTCAATACTCATTATGGCGGCGGTAACATATATGACAAGGGCGGTTCCCTTATTGCTATGCAGAAAAAAGGTGGAGAACAGGTTTTTACAGCCGTTTTTGGTATATATGCCTTACGGCGTGCTTGCGGCAATGGTTTTCCCGAGCATTATTTATTCGACCGGAAGCATTATTTCGGCAATACTTGGTATGACGGCGGCACTTATTCTTGCTTTTTTCAAGCGCGGTCTGCTTACTGTTGCATTAATTTCCACCGCAGTAGTTTTTATTACAGAATTGATTATGAAGCTGCAATAAAAAAGTCATTTCTTTACAAAAAAGAAATGACAATAAAAATCAATACCCTGAAATATCAGAGCAAAATAAGATAAAAAATTGATAATCAGCCAATGCATATTTTTGAATATGTTATTTCATTATTTGATTGCAGTCTTGATTCTGTAATTTCAAGTACGCAGATATTCCCGTTAAGACAAGTGAATTTAATAAAATTCAGAGCTTCTTCAGCACGGATATATTTTTTAGTATATAGTTCTCCCGTGCTATTGTTTTTGCATAGCAGTTCAATCATTATAATACACCTCGTTTAAAATTTTCTCTGAATAAATTAGTATAAATAAAAGTGACTCTTTCAAATAGATAATTAAAGACAACAGATGCAATTTTCTTAAATTAAAACCATACTCTTTGCAAATTTATAAATCCTATTATAATATATAACTTCTCAGGAGCTTACTTCTGGACATTAATTTAATAAAAATATTATTATTCTACATTTTTCACAGATTCCCGCAATATTTCTTAATTATGTTTCACTAATAACACAATAAATTTGAAAGCGTACTCATTTCGGGCTTTATTATAAAACTGCAATAAAAAAATCATTTCCTTATTAAAAGAAATGACAATAAAAATCAATACCCTGAAACTTCAGAGTACAAATAATGAAAAATTCATAATCAACCGATACATATTTTTGAATATGTTATGACATTGTTTGATGCCAGCCTGGACTCGCAAATCTCAAGCACGCATATATTCCTGTTACGACAAGTGAATTTAATGAATTCCATAGCTTCGTCAGCACGAATATATTTTTTTGTATATAGTTCTCCCGTGCTATTGTTTTTGCATAGCAGTTCAATCATTATAATACACCTCTTTAAAATTTTGTCGTATGAGCATATTGGATGGATTACATTAATAAAAAGTCATTTCCTCCGGATTGCTTCAAGGTTTTTTTAAGCTTGGCAAGAGCTTCCGATAAATCGTAAATACTATCGTATTTTTCGGAGATATTTTTTATCCCCGAAACGGATAACGATAAAAGAGGGAATTTTTCAATTTCACCTTTTCTGTTTTTACTTATAATAAATTTGTTATGAAAATCATCTCCATTATAAAATTCGCAGTTAAGCGATTCAAATGAATTAATAATATGATGGCAGATTTCTTCTGGCTTGTTAAAATTACCGATGATTACAAAATCGTCGCCGCCTATGTGGCCGACAAAGGTATTGTCATATGAAAGGTTTTTCAGGATTTTTGCCGCATTTATTATTACCTTGTCACCCTGTTCAAAGCCGTATACATCGTTATATGCTTTGAAATTGTCAATATCTATGTACATAACGGTATAGTTATTGCCGCATTTCAGACAGGAGGACAATCTGTTTTCTATTTCAGAATTTCCGGGGAGCCCCGTGAGCGGATTTTGATTTTTGGCATTTTGGAGTTCAATGTCTGTTATTTTTTGAAGAATGTCTTTTACGGATACGGTGCCGAAGAGCTTTCCGTCCTTTGTTATTACGACAAAATCATAAATATTTTCTTGTTTTCTCAGTGTGGCAATATGCGAAACAACGCTTATCGGTGTCATATAGTCAACGGAAAGGAAATCAGTATCCATAAGGTGCGAAATTTTCTTTTTCTGATTAAGTGAAAATCCATATCTTCCGCTAAGCTGGACAATAAGCTTGTTTTTCATGACAACGCCGACAACCTCACCGTTTTCCGTAACGCATAAACCTTGAGAAGATGAATCGGATTTAAGTATATTGTATACCTGTTCAACCTTTGTGCTGGGAGAAACAGAAATAGCATCGCTTCTTAAATTGTCGATATGAATGTCGGAGGCCTGCCTTCCGCTGCTGCGGTTTTTCTTTGAATTTTTCGATTCTATTATGCTTATTACTTTAGGATTGATTGGGGTTATGTTTTCGTTAGGAGTTTTAATGAAATATCCCTGACCGTACTGAATGCCGAGATTTATGAGAGTTAAAAGCTCGTCTTCGGTTTCAATTCCCTCTGCGATAATATTTATATTTGAACTGTATGAAAGCTCAAGCATACTTTTAACCAGCGAATATTTAAGATTATCAAGATGAATATTCCTGATAAGTTTCATATCGATTTTTATATAATGCGGCTTAATATCACTGATAAGATTAAGCCCCGAATAGCCTGCGCCGACGTCGTCAATAGCTATCATATACTTTTGCTTTTTATAATGCGAAACGGTTAGAAGAAAGTCGGACATATTCGTAATTGCGCTTTTTTCCGTTATTTCAAATATTATATTTTCGGGAGTAATTTTAAACTTCTCCAAATATTCCTTTGTGAAACCCTGCCGGAACTTATTATCGTGCATTATATTAGGGTTGACGTTAAGAAAAAGCTTTTTATCAATCGGGGGCTTAAGCTTTACATAAGCTGTTTCAAGGGCGGTGGTTCTGCAAAGGTATTCCAGATCCCAGGTCCTGTTTTCCGCTATTGAAAAATCAAATAATTCCTCAATAGAAAAATATTTATTATCGTCGGTTATTCTGCTTAATGCCTCATAGCCAAGCACGCTCGAATCCCTTAAAGAAATTATCGGCTGGAAAACGGTTTTGATTTTTTTCTTTTCGATTATGTCGTTTAAGTCATAAGATGTAATCCCCAAAATAATTTCTCCTTTTTTAACAAATTTATCTTACTAAATTATATCAAATCAATAAACCCAAATACAATCATATTTAAGTGATATCAGAGTTAAATTAAGGTAAACATTAGCGTATGTTTATAAATAGAATATAGATTAATTGAAATTTTTGTGATAAAATAATAAAAACGAAAGAACGGTGAAACATAATGGAAATTGAAAAAATTATGTCCAAAATTGACAACACGCTTTTAAAGCCGACAGCTATATGGGATGACATTAAAGCACTTTGTGAGGAGTCTTTAAAATATAAAATGGCGTCGGTATGCATTCCTATGTGCTATATAAAGGACACCGCCGAATTCCTCGAAAAAAAACTGCCCGTATGTACGGTTATCGGGTTTCCTTTAGGGTATTCTTCTTCGGAAGCAAAGCTTTTTGAAGCACGGGAAAGCATAAAGCTTGGTGCCGATGAAATTGACATGGTTATAAATATCGGCAAGCTTAAATCAAAGGATTATGATTATATCAAGAATGAAATTTCAAGAATAAGAGAGGCTGCCGCTGATAAAATTCTTAAAGTAATTATCGAAACCTGTTATCTCAATGAAGATGAAAAAATTAAAATGTGTGAAATAGTTACCGAAACAGGTGCAGATTTTATAAAAACGTCAACAGGCTTTGGCACTGACGGAGCAACTCTTGAGGACATAAAGCTTTTTTCGCAGAATATCGGAAAAAATGTTAAAATCAAAGCGGCGGGCGGAATAAGGACAATCGGCGATGCTGTTGATTTTATAAATGCGGGGGCGGAGAGGCTCGGCACAAGTGCAGGAGCAAAAATATATCAGGCATATTTATCCGGCGACAGCGGACAAATAAATTCAGCATATTGAAGGGGTGAATAATATGACTAAACGAGTTTTTCTTATCGTTCTTGACAGCTTCGGAATAGGTGAACTTCCCGATGCGGAAAATTACGGCGACAAGGGGAGCAATACACTTAAAGCCGTAAGCCGTTCAGAAAAATTCAATCTCGCCAGCCTTAAAAAGCTAGGACTTTTTAACATTGACGGCGTTGATGTATGCGAAAAAGAAAAAGCGCCTCTTGCAAATTTCTGCAGAATTGCAGAAAAATCAAAAGGCAAGGATACAACGACAGGACATTGGGAAATTGCCGGAATAATCACCGAAAAGCCGTTCCCGACATATCCTGACGGCTTTCCAATAGAAATTACGGAAAAGCTTGAAAATGAAACGGGGAGAGGAATCCTCTGCAACAAGCCATATTCGGGGACAAAGCTTCTTCTCGACTACGGTGAGGAGCATATTAAGACAGGAAAGCTTATTGTTTATACCTCGGCGGACAGCGTTTTACAGATTGCCGCACACGAGGATGTCGTTCCCGTTGAAAAGCTTTATGAATACTGCAAAATTGCAAGAAAAATTATGACAGGAAAACACAGTGTCGGAAGAATTATAGCAAGACCGTTCACAGGGGCATATCCTGAATTTACGAGAACATCAAGAAGGCATGATTTTTCACTTGTTCCGCCAAAGGATACAATGTGCGACATACTTTGCAAAAATAATATCGACGTTATCGGAGTGGGGAAAATATTCGACATTTTCGCGGGCAAGGGAATTCAAAAAACCTTTCCCACAAAAAACAATGACGACGGAATGGAAAAGATAAAAGAGTTACAGAATGAGGATTTCAACGGGCTTGCGTTCATTAATCTTGTCGATTTTGACATGGTTTACGGACACAGAAACGACGTTGACGGATATGCGGGCGCGCTGACAAAATTCGACGAATTTATCGGCGGCTTTATCGAAGATATGAGAAATGAAGATGTTCTGATAATTACCGCTGACCACGGTTGTGACCCCTCAACGGAAAGTACCGACCATTCGAGAGAATATATTCCTCTTTTGATTTACGGCAAAGAACTTAAAAACGGAGTAAATCTGGGCACAAGAATGACTTTTTCGGACATAGGCAGAGCGGTGCTTGACTTATTTTCGCTAAAGGGTGACATTTGCGGAGAAAGCTTTCTACATCTGATTAAGTGATATATTCCTCAATATCTTTTCTTAATTTTAAGAGTGCTGCATCTTTTTGCTTACATTCCAGCATAATATTGCATTCACCGATTTCGCATTTGAGCAGAGCTTTTTCAAGCTCAAAGTAATCCTTTAAGTCGATAAAATCGCTGTGAGCATGAATTTTTCTGTCACAGTCGCTTGAAAGATGAAGCTTGGGGGTTCTTTTCCCCCAGCTTGCTGTGCATTCTTTTACCCCCTCTTCAAAAGATAAAGCTCCTTTGTTCCAATGAAAATGCCTGTTGTCGAATACAACGGGAATACCGATTTTGTCGTGGATTGACAGACAATCGTCAGCGGTAAAGGAGTTCTGGTCGTTTTCAATTACGAGGATATTTTTCGCGGAGTTACTGAGCTTTTCAAAATTAAAGCAAAAAGCGTCACATGCTTTTTCTGTATCTTCATAAGCGCTTTTTACCCCGACATGAACAGTGAGGTTTGGAACTTTTTCCAGCTCCATATAACCGAAGATATCTCCGAAAAAATTCAGCGAAGTTATAGTTTTTTCGACGACGTCCTCTCTTTTTGAGTTGAGGACAAAGTAGTGTGAAAGGTGCGAAGAAAGCTGCATATTATATGAATTTGCAAGTTTTCCTATATGCTTCAGCTTTGTTTTATAATCCGAAAGGGAATAGTAATTCAAGTCAAGCTGAGGGAAAAGCTGTTCGGGAATTCTGAATGCCGTAATTTTATTTTCATAGTTTTTTTCAAGTAGTTTGTAGAGATTATTAAGGTTAATATCGGATTTTTCTGTGAGATATTTTCGGCACTGTTCAGAATTATGCCTGTCAAGGTAGGTTTTGGTTGACGCATTATTGCACCGTAAATCCTTGTTGAGTACAGAAATACAGCAATATCCGAAATTTATTTTCATAAATGCTCCTAAAAAGTTGATGATAATATTATTGCATTTATTTTATAAGATGATACAACAACAGCCTGACAGGATACTGTCAGGCTGTAAATTTTAAAGAGAGCTTTCAAAACTTTGTGCGAGCGAATTGATGTTATTAAAATCGTCCTCGGTCGGCTTCATTAGGAAACGATAGGGGTCGCTGACAGGCTTTAATCCGAAAGATACCGCTCTGTCGTGAAGCATTTTGCACGCCTCACCGCTCCAGCCGTACGAGCCGAATACCATAAAAGGCTTGCCTTTGCCGGTTACTGCGTCAATCGACGAAATCAAATCCCAGACGGGCTTAAGTGCGTCACGGTTAATGGTGGGAGAGCCAAACATTACGCCGCTTGCATTTTCAAAAGCCTCAACAAGTTCACCGTAAGAATGCTCGATAATGTTATATGCTTCGGTCTTTATGCCAAGCTTTGTCAGTTCTTCTTCAAAAGCCTCGGCGGCGCTTTTTGTATATCCGTAAGCCGAAACATAAAAAATCGCTGCGTTTTTTTCTTTGACTTTAGGGAGCGACCACTCACGGTAAAGCTCCATAGCCTTTTTAAATCCGTTTTTAAGAACAGGGCCGTGGCTTGTGCATACCATATCAAAGTCAAGCTTTTCGAGATGGTCAAGTCCGTCAATAACGAATTTTTTGAAAGGCCCGAAAATTGCCGAATAATAATAAGCGAAAGATTCATCATATGCCTTAGGATAAGTTATTTCATCATCGGTTAGCAAAGGTTCGCAGTAATGACATCCGAGAAAATCGCAGGTGAAAACCGTCTTTTGTTCTGGAATATAGGTGAACATACTGTCCGGCCAATGAAGATTGGGTGAAACAATGAATTCCGCATCCATTCCGTTGCCCAAAGAAAGCTTGTCGCCTGTTTTTACAACAAGGCTGTTAAAATCCCTGTTGACAATGTTGCGGATGTTTTTTATTGCTGCTGATGTACCGACAATAGTGATATCAGGGTTGATTTCCAAAAGAGTTAAAATACTTCCGCTATGGTCAGGCTCGGTATGATTCATGATAATATAGTCGATATTTTTCGCCGGAGTAATTTCTTCAATATTATCAAGCATTATCTTAGCAAATTTTTCGTGTACCGTTTCAACGAGAGCGATTTTTTCACCCTTAATTAAATATGAATTGTATGAGGTGCCGTATTCTGTCTTCATAATAATATCGAATACACGAAGATTCGGATTTATAGCGCCTGTATAGTATATTCCGTTTTTTAATTCTTTCATAACTTCTCCTTGTCAAATGATCGCTGATTTCTGAAATTAAAGCTTAGTGAAGTTTTCCTTGCTTAGTCCGCAGATAGGACAGACCCAATCCTCAGGAACATCTTCCCATCTTGTGCCTGGTTCAATTCCGCTTTCCGGATCACCCTTTGCCTCATCGTAAATGTAAGAACAAGCGCATTCGTACTGTGACATAAATAAAAACCTCCTTATTTCTTGTATTTTTAATATAGCATTTTAAACTATACTTGTCAAGTATAGTTTAAAATATATTATATTTTTTTATAAACCTAGTATACTTTAATTTTCCATAATAAATATGAACACTATGTTAAAATTCGTCACTGTCGGATTTTTGCTTCAAAGCATTAAGAATATCCGGAATTTCTTTGGTTTCCGAATAAATATAATGCACAGGCTCGTTGATATTTTCAATATAGTGAGCATCTGAATCCGAAATGATTTTGCAGTTTTTTAAGTAGCCGTGCTGCTTTGTGAGCTTATCGAGAAATCCCGTATGTTTAACCTCCGCACAGGCAAATCTGCTGTCGGGCGGGATAAATCCGAGATTTGAAATAAGGCTGTTTGCACTTTTGTCGATATGAGCCGGAATCATAATTCCCCCAAATTCCGAAACCACGTCAAAAACCTCGTCAAAGTTTATTTCCGTTGCGTTTATCAGAAGAAACTCTTCCGTTCCCGTAATAGTATCGTCCTTATCGCAAATTTGCTGTTTTCCGAATATTTTTTCATCATTTTTAATCTGCGGAAGCTTTTTATGAATAAAGCTATCAAAGGCCATTGCTTTTTCAAGCGACGGAAAAAGGCAGACAACGTGAACTTCTTCGGAAGTGGTAAGCTCCATTCCGGCAATTGCAGTAATACCGTATTCTTTTGCAAGTTCCATTACAGCCTGACAGTTCTTACAGCTGTTGTGGTCGGTTAGTGCAATAACGTCAAGACCCTTTAATGCCGCCATTCCGACAATGTTTGACGGGAGCATATCATCATTGCCGCAAGGGGAGAGGCATGAATGAATATGCAGGTCGTAGTACAGCTTAAGCATTTAAAATATTATGCGCAATCAATCCCGTATCAAAAACGGGAAGACTGCTTTTTAAAACGGTTACACCCTGCTGCTTTGCTTTTTGGAGCATTACCTCGTCGGGGGAAATATCCTCCGCAAGAACTATACAGCCGCCCTCTGTCAGAACGCAGACCGCAACCGAATTCATATTTCCCATAACCGTAATCCATACGGAATTTGCGGGGTTTTTTGACATTACAATGCTTAAAAGATCACAGCAGAAAACCTTTGAAAGCTCGGTATCGGTGTTATCTCCCTCGCTGACAATCTCAAAGTTTGATTTTTTGATAAATTCGCTGAGTTTCATATGGATTCCCCCATTATTCTTCCGCATCATTCTGCGGCTCTGTTTTTGAATCAAGCATTGTAAATTCGTCCGAAAGCTTGTGAATATATTCTCGTAAAAGGTGGACGCAGTCACGTTCGTGAGCCACTCCGCGGACAATATCCTCGGCAAGCGCCTTACAGGTCGGCGCGCCGCATGAGCCGCAGTCAAGCCCCGGGAATTTCGAGCAAAGCTCTTCAACCGTTGCCATCATTATAATACTTTCTTTAATGTCTGCTCCTAACGTAAAAACAGGCTGGTATTCAATTTCCTTGTCCCAGAAAACGCCGTCAGGATTTTCGCTTCCTATATGGTTACAGGCAACAGGAAGATATTTTCTCAGTCTGTCAAGCTTTGCCTTTGCGACATAAGGATTTTCAACTGTCAGAACTCCTCCGACACAGCCCGCACTGCACGCGTTAAGCTCGATGAATTCAAGCGAAGTGAATTTCTGATCCTCAAGGTCTTCAAGAACTCTAATAACATTTTCTATTCCGTCGGCGGCAAGATAGCTGTCGGTCAGGATTCCGCCGGCTTCTCCTCCGCTTTTACCCCAGCTTACGCCGATTTTTCCCGCTGACGAAAGGTCTTCGGGGCTGATGCTGCAATCTTTCATATATTCCAGAAGATGCTGGTATATGTCTTTTATTGCGATGACAGCATCAACTTCAGAACTTTCAAAGCCAATGGGAGATTTCACCGCCGTTACTTTTGCCGGACAGGGAGAAATAAATACTATCCCTATTTTTTCTGACGGGAGTCCCGTTTTTTTCATTGCAATTCTTCGTGCTTCCTTAGCGGCAAAGTCAATGGGGGCGGCGATTGGAAGAAGATGCTCGATAAGGTTCGGAAAGCGTATGCTTATAAGTCTTACAACGGACGGACAGGCGGAGGAAATGAACGGCTTTTTTGACGGATTTTCAGTAATATATTTTCTGGACATTTCCGAAACCATTTCAGCCGCTCTTGCAACCTCATAGACATCGTTAAAGCCCATTTTTTTGAGAGAATTAAGAACAATATTGACATCCTCAAGATTGTTGAACTGTGCATAAAGCGACGGAGCGGGAAGAGCAACGGTATATTCATAATTGCTTAAAATATCAAGAGAATCATAGGTAGCCTGTTTTGCGTGATGAGGGCAAATTCGTATGCATTCTCCGCAGTCAATACAGAATTTTTTCGTAATGACAGCCTTGCCGTTTCTTACTCTTATTGCCTGTGTCGGGCATCTTTTTATACAGTTTATGCACCCTTTGCACAAGGACTTGTCCAATCTTACGGAGTTATAAAATACGCTGTCTATTTTTATCATCCCCTAATGGCCTTATTTAAAAATTATGTAAGGCTACATTTTTACTTTCATTGTTACGGTAGTGCCTTTTCCCACAACTGACTGAATTTCCATTTCATCGGAATATTTTTTCATATTGGGAAGTCCCATTCCGGCGCCGAAACCGAGATTTCTTACATTATCGGGCGCTGTAGACCAGCCCGCCTGCATGGCCTGTTCGATGTCCTTTATTCCGGGTCCCTTGTCTTTAAGTGTCATAGTTATTTCATCGGGAGTTATTTCAACGTCGATTTCTCCTCCGTTTGCGTGAATAACCATATTTATTTCTCCCTCATACATTGCAATGGCAACCTTCCGAACAACCTCAGGCGAAACGCCCATTCTTTTGAGCTTTGACTTTATGTCGCTCGAAGCTTCGCCTGCACGGGTAAAGTCGTCAGGAGAAACCGTATATTTCAGCTTTATTGTATCACTCAATTTTCTGCACCTCCGCGGAGACCGTTTTCATACAAAATTCCGCATGCGGAAAACATTCTCATGGAAGTTGAAAGCAGAACAATCTCACGCTCTTTTGCAAGATCGATAACAGTTTGGTCGGGGAGCTTTCCGCGGACAAAAACAATACAGACTATATCCATCATTTCGGCAGTTCTTACAACTTGTGGGTTGCAAAGACCTGTTAAAAGAACGGATTGGTCTTTAACGAATGCAAGAACATCGCTCATCATATCAGAACCACAGGCTGTATGAACCTCACGGCCGATGAATTCTTCACCGTAAAGAAAAGAAGCTTTCAGGTGATTTTTTATATCGTTGACAGTCATGGATAATACTCTCCTTATTAAATTCAAAAATTTTATAAATTATATCACAAATAATATAAATTTACAACCGCTATTTATATTTTATTTATATATAAAGCATATAAAATTAAAATATAAAACAAAGTATTGTATACTTATGAAGTCCATAATTGTGCAAGTTTGACAAATTTCTACTGCTTTGTTGGTAACTTATTTTTGTAGCTTTTTTAACAATGTTATGGTATAATAAATCACATATGATAATAGGACAGTTCTGTTCTGTTAATATGTTTTTTGTCAATGACAAAACTCAACTTTCAAGGAGGTTCTAAAATGGGCTTGGAAAAAAAGACAGTTCCTTTTGCCGGCACTGCCGAACAGGAAGAAAAGTTATTAAAAGTTATTGCCGGGCATAAGGAGGACAAGGGAGCGTTAATGCCTGTTCTTCAGAAGGCACAGGAAATCTACGGTTATCTCCCAATTGAAGTGCAGACAATCATCGCAAAAGAAATGGATGTTCCGATGGAAAAAATTTATGGGGTAGTAACATTCTACTCACAGTTTTCACTTGCTCCTAAGGGTAAATACAAAATTTCCGTATGTCTGGGAACTGCTTGCTATGTAAAGGGTTCTGGCGATATTTACAACAAACTTATGGAAAAGCTCGGGATTACAGGCGGAGAATGCACTCCCGACGGCAAATATTCTCTTGAAGCATGCCGCTGTATAGGCGCCTGCGGACTTGCACCTGTTATGACAGTCAATGAAGATGTTTACGGACGTCTTACAGTCGATGATATCGGCACAATATTAGAAAAGTACAACGACTGATATGATGCCTGAAATTTCGCTTAACGTACTTGACGTGGCACAGAATTCAATCCGCGCAGAAGCGAAGCTTGTTGAAATTGATGTTATTGCCGATACTGATGCCGATACTCTTGAGATAACGATAAAAGATGACGGCTGCGGCATGACAGAGGAACAACTTGAAAAAGTTACAGATCCCTTTTTCACAACAAGGACAACAAGAAAAATTGGATTAGGAATTCCGTTTTTCAAGCTTGCGGCGGAGAGCACGGGCGGGAATTTTTCAATAAGCTCACAGGTTGGGATAGGAACTGACGTAAAAGCGGTTTTTGTTCTCTCAAATATAGACAGAATGCCTTTGGGGGATATGACAAGTACGGTGCATATGCTTATAACTCTTAATAAGGATATAGATTTTTTATACAGATATAAAATTGATGACAGAGAGTTTATTCTTGACACGAGAGAATTCAGAGAAGTATTAGGCGAAGAATGTCCCTTTGATCTCCCTGAAATCTCCGGTTATATTAAGGATTATTTAGCGGAGAATAAAAAAGAGACTGACAGGGGAATGGTTATATAAAATCGTGTATTTCCCATAATTCCAAATAAGAGGAGGAAATGTTCAAATGAAATCATTGGAAGAATTAAAAGCTATAAGAGATAGAATGCAGGGACAGGTTAATATCCGCGAAGAAGATGCAGATTCACTGCGTATCGTCGTAGGTATGGCTACATGCGGTATTGCCGCAGGTGCAAGACCTGTGCTTACTGCATTTTCTGACGCTGTTCAGGAAAAAGGTCTTAAAAATGTTGCTGTTGTTCAGACAGGCTGTGTTGGTCTTTGCCAGTATGAACCTATCGTTGAAGTTTATTCAAAGGGAAACGAAAAGGTTACATACGTAAAGATGACAGCTGAAAAAGCTAAAGAAGTTATTGAACAGCATATTGTCGGCGGTAAAATCGTTACAAAATATACTATAAATTCCGAAAAAATCGGATAATTGAGGAGGCTACAAAAAATGTATCGTTCACACGTATTGGTCTGCGGCGGAACAGGTTGTACTTCCTCGGGAAGTCACCAGATTGTTGAAGCGCTTCAGAAAGAAATTGATAAAAACGGACTTACAAATGAAGTTCAGGTAGTTAAAACAGGATGTTTCGGACTTTGTGCATTAGGTCCTATTATGATTGTGTATCCTGAGGGAAGCTTTTATTCAATGGTAAAACCGGAAGATATTCCGGAAATTGTTTCCGAACATCTTTTAAAGGGACGTATTGTTTCACGTCTTCTTTATAATGAAACCGTTACAGAAAACGGAATTAAATCACTTAACGAAACAAACTTCTATAAAAAGCAGCACCGTGTCGCTTTAAGAAACTGCGGTGTTATCAACCCTGAAAACATCGAAGAATATATCGGTACAGACGGTTATGCCGCACTCGGAAAGGTTCTTACCGAAATGTCTCCTGACGACGTTATCAAGTGTATTCTTGATTCCGGACTCCGCGGAAGAGGAGGAGGAGGATTCCCTACGGGAAGAAAGTGGCAGCTTGCTAAGGATCTTGTAAAGGGCGGACAGAAATATGTTTGCTGTAATGCCGACGAAGGCGATCCGGGCGCATTCATGGACCGTTCAGTTCTTGAGGGCGACCCTCACGTTGTTCTTGAAGCTATGGCTATCGCAGGATATGCAATCGGGGCTTCACAGGGATATATCTACGTTCGTGCGGAATATCCTATCGCAGTTCAGAGACTTGAAATTGCTATTAAGCAGGCGCGTGAATACGGACTTTTGGGGAATAATATTTTTGGGACAGATTTCTCATTCGATATAGGTTTAAGACTTGGTGCAGGAGCATTCGTGTGCGGAGAAGAAACCGCACTTATGACTTCAATCGAAGGAAACCGCGGCGAGCCTCGTCCTCGTCCTCCTTTCCCTGCTGAACAGGGCCTTTTCAAAAAGCCTACAATCCTTAACAACGTTGAAACCTATGCTAACATTCCTCAGATCATCTTAAAGGGTGCTGACTGGTTTGCTTCAATGGGTACTGAAAAATCAAAGGGAACAAAAGTATTTGCTCTCGGCGGAAAAATCAATAACACAGGACTTGTTGAAGTTCCTATGGGTACAACACTCCGTGAAGTTATTGAAGAAATCGGCGGCGGCATTCCTAACGGAAAGAAGTTTAAGGCTGCACAGACAGGCGGGCCTTCCGGCGGATGTATCCCTGCTGAGCATTTCGATATTCATATCGATTATGACAACCTTATTTCAATCGGCTCAATGATGGGTTCAGGCGGACTTATCGTTATGGACGAAGACACTTGTATGGTGGACATGGCAAAATTCTTCCTTGAATTCACAGTTGATGAATCCTGCGGAAAGTGTACTCCATGTCGTGTCGGAACAAAGAGAATGCTTGAAATTCTTGAAAAAATCACAAATGGCAACGGAACTCTTGAAGACCTTGACAAGCTTGAGAAGCTCTGTTACTACATCAAGGAAAATGCACTCTGCGCACTTGGACAGACGGCTCCTAACCCAGTTCTCTCAATGATGCATTTTTTCAAAGATGAGTATATCGCTCATATTGTTGACAAAAAATGTCCCGCTGGAGTATGTAAGTCACTTCTCAGCTTTGAAATTATTGCTGACAAATGTAAGGGCTGTACACTTTGCGCAAGAGTATGTCCCGCAGGTGCAATTTCAGGTGAGGTTAAAAATCCTCATACTATCGACAAGAGTAAGTGCGTTAAGTGCGGCGCATGTATGGAAAAATGCCGCTTCGGCGCAATAGTAAAGAAGTAGGAGGAATAGGAATAAATGGAAAACTTAAACATTAAAATTAATGGAATGAACGTAGTCGCTCCGAAAGGTTCTACCATTCTTGAGGCAGCTAAAATTGCAAATATTGATATTCCTACCTTGTGCTACATGAAAGATATCAACGCAATAGGTGCCTGCCGTATCTGTATGGTTGAGGTAAAGGGCGCAAGAAGCCTTGTTTCTTCTTGTGTTTATCCTATTTTCGAGGGTATGGAAATATTCACAAATACGCCTAAGGTTCTTGATTCAAGAAAGAAAACTCTTGAGCTTATCCTTTCAACACATGACAGAAAGTGTCTTTCATGCGTAAGAAGCGGAAGCTGTGAGCTCCAGACACTTTGTCATGACCTTAAGGTTGAAGACGAAGGAATTTATGACGGCGAAAATGAAAAGTATGACATTGACTTCTCAGCTACACATATGTACCGCGACAACAACAAATGTATTCTTTGCAGACGCTGCTCGGCTGTTTGTGAAAAGGTTCAGGGAATAGGTGTTATCGGCGCAAATGAGCGCGGATTTAAGACACACATTTCTTCAGCATTTGAACAGGGTCTCGGCGACACTTCATGCGTATCCTGCGGACAGTGTATCGCTGTATGTCCTACCGGCGCTCTTTCTGAAAAAGACAATACTGACGAAGTATTTAAGGCACTTGCTGATTCTTCAAAGTATGTTATTGTTCAGACAGCTCCTGCTGTTAGAGCGGCTTTAGGTGAAGCTTTCGGCTATCCTATCGGAACAAACGTTGAAGGAAAAATGGCTGCCGCTTTGAGAAGACTCGGCTTCAAGCAGGTATTTGACACCGATTTTGCTGCTGACCTCACAATCATGGAAGAAGCAACAGAGTTCCTTGACAGAGTAAAGAACGGCGGAAAGCTCCCTCTCATCACTTCATGTTCACCTGGATGGATTAAATACTGTGAGCATTATTTCCCTGACATGACAGAAAATCTTTCTTCATGTAAATCGCCTATGCAGATGTTTGGTGCAACCGCAAAGACATATTTTGCTGAGAAAATGGGCATTGACCCTAAGGATATGGTTGTCGTTGCAGTTATGCCTTGTACAGCTAAGAAGTTTGAAATCGGACGTGATGATGAAAATGCCGCAGGAACTGCTGACGTTGATATTTCAATCACAACGAGAGAACTTGCAAGAATGGTTGAACGTGCAGGAATCAACTTCAAGGATCTTCCTAATGAAGAATTTGATGCACCTCTCGGAATCAGCACAGGTGCTGCTGTAATCTTCGGTGTAACCGGAGGAGTTATGGAAGCGGCTCTCAGAACTGCTGTTGAAACTCTGACAGGCGAAGAATTAAAGAACCTTGACTTTAACGATGTCCGCGGTCTTGCTGGAATCAAGGAAGCAACATATAACGTTGCTGGAATGGACATTAAGGTTGCCGTTGCTTCAGGTCTTAACAATGCTAAGGAGCTTCTTACAAAGGTTAAGAACGGCGAAGCCGATTACCACTTTATTGAAATCATGGGATGCCCGGGCGGCTGTATCAACGGCGGCGGACAGCCTCAGCAGCCTGCTTCTGTACGTAACTTCACTGATATTCGTGAAGCAAGAGCAAAAGCACTTTACGATCAGGATGCCGGAATGACTGTAAGAAAGTCACATGAAAATGAGGCTATCAAGGCACTTTATAAGGATTACTTCGGTACTCCGGGAAGCCACAAGGCACATGAAATCCTCCATACGTCATATGTCAAGAGAGGACTTTATAAATAAAATCTATTAAATCCCGATTTTTAAATGTCGGCGATAGAAAAGTATTATGAAAAGATTGCGTAGTTTTCGGACTACGCAATCTTTTTTTAGGTATAGAAAAGCAGCCAAACGGTTAAGCTTGACTGCTGTATAATATTTCACGAATTAAATTATTGCCTGTTGCATTGATTTTTCGCCTGTAACTTTTTCTCCGCAGGAATTTGCCCATCTTTCAGTGTAAAAAGAAAAATACGATATATTATTTTCCTTTCTGATTTTTTTATATTTCGGAGTCATAAACCAAACGGAAGACGGTAATCCTATCACAGGCATATATAATGGTCCTAATAATAACGATTGTATTGTATGCCCGTATTCATGAACAAGTGTTTTTGAATATGTGCTTTCTTCAGGGTTTCTCTTATCTCTAGGTGGATTAATAGATAGAAAAACAAATAATCCAAGTGATGTACTAAACGGCTTTGACCACTCTGTTATTACTGCACCATGATAAAAATAATGTTTGCTTTTTAAATTGAGTAAAAAGCCTGTAAAGCCTATGAGAGTTTGAATACAGCCCCAAGTACATTGCCAGAAAAAATACAAAAATCTTTTCATTTTCGTTGCCTCAATCTTTTTATATTATGCTGGAATATTGTTACAACATTTCTGTTAAAAATTATTTACATATATATTATACAATCATTGATTTCAAAAGTAAAGGCGGACATAGTTATCCGCCATAAAAATCATAATTAACCTCTGCCCAAATAAAAGATTTATGGTATATACCTATTGAAATTTTAGCTTTAGGTTATGGGCAATCTTT
>Ga0116170_10001584_pt1 | contig 22789 bp, 12 predicted proteins | sample AD_JPNHW1_MetaG_FD_89797 | JGI IMG/M metagenome (GOLD analysis project Ga0116170, IMG submission 89797) | Active sludge microbial communities of municipal wastewater-treating anaerobic digesters from Japan - AD_JPNHW1_MetaG | ecosystem: Engineered > Bioreactor > Anaerobic > Digestate | place... | reverse complement strand
TTGATCTCTAAAGTCATTGACTTATAGACCTGCACAAATCAATCCTACCAAGATGTCAAAGAGTTGAGGACTATGCCTCGCCGAATCTCTCGATTCGATCGCCTCGGCTTTCGCTTCGGCGCCGCCGTTCTTGCGGCGGGTTCATAAACATACGCCGAGGATCCTGCAGTTGCAAGGGTTCGAGGCAAAAAAAATCACCAAGCCCCCAAAAAAGTACGGAGCCCCTGCGGAGCCGCCAAGCCAAGCCGGAGATCCCCACCAGGTTGGTCATGGCGATCATCAGGACCAATGCCATGTAAGTGGTGGATCCAAGGATCCCGATCTCCTTGCCCAGGGTGGCCAGAGCAATCCCAGGGAGCCCCCGAGGGATCAGTCCCCAGGCCACGACCTGCCACTCCTCAGCTTGCCCACACACGTTCACCGCCACCCATGCCCCGATGCCCCCTAGGAGAACGGCGACCAAGGTAAGGAGGCAAGCCAACTCCCACGCCCGAGGATCGCCTACCGCCTCGACAGGCACGCTCCAGCCGACCGTGACGATGTACAACGGGATTAGGAACTGGCTCAACGGTTTCAGATAAGATTCGATGAGTTCCGATTGGCGATCGCGAAACCAGATTCCAACCGCCAAGGCCCCGACCAAGGTGGGCAAACCCAAATGGCGGGTTGTCCAGGCAGCCAGCGCCAGAAGGGGGAGCACCCACCAGGAATCCACCTTCCTGGGTCCAAAGTCCCCGACCACCCCAACCACCAGGATCAGAAGTCCGAGCCAAGCGACGATGTCCACCCCGATCCATCCCCCCTGAGCTGCCCCACCAGCCATCGCCAGCTTGGAAACCAAAGCGAAGGAGCCCAATGCCAGCAAATCCAGGGAAAGGGAGGCGGAAAGCAGCAATCGTCCCTCCTTGCTCTGCAGCTTGGACTCCTGCTGGAGCACGCGCATCACCAACCCGGTTCCACTGGTCATCAGGACCGCCCCCACGACCGCACTTTCCCTCCAGATCCAGCCCAAGCGCACCAAGATGACAGCCACGGCGCAAGCCAGGGACAGATTCAAGGCCAAGGCCGCCAAAATGGGTTTTAGGTGACTCCGAATGGCTTCGGGTCGAACCTCAAGTCCCAGCAAGAAGAACAGGACCAGCACTCCGAGCTCCGAAGCACCCATCAGATGGCTCATGGAAGATTGGCCGAAAAGGCTTGCCAGGAAAACTCCGGCAACCAGCTCCAACAGGGTCGCTCCCCCACCGCTGGGCCCCATGACCTTTCCCATCCATCGGGTCAGGATAAGGCAACCAGAAAAGAGGGCCAAACTTTCCACGGGTCCAATCATTTCCCGTGGAAGCTACACCCTCAACGCACGGGACACAATCTCAACGCGCGTGGACCGCCTGGGCGAATTCCCGGAGGAACGTCCTGTCGCGCCGGGTTTCCAAGACGTTGCCGGTGACGATCATGGCGGGCCCCAAGGAAGAACGCTCACGGATCGCCTCCGGGGTGCGGAGTCCTCCACCCACGATGAGGTTCACTCCCCCTTCGGCGAGCACATGCTTCACCAATTCGACAGGGACCGGTTGTTGAGCACCGGATCCGGCCTCCAGATAGACCCATCGCATCCCCATCATCCGCGCCGCCCAGACGTGGTGAATGATTTTTTCGTGGTCGTTGCGGTCCAGTGGCTGGGTGCCGGAGACCTTCTGCACGGTGGTCGGGACTCCCGACTCGATCAGGAGATACGCGGTGGGAATCGGTTCGATCCCGTGGGCGACCACTCGCGGAGCCCCACGGAATTGTTCCTCGGCCAGATACTGGGGATTGCGGCCGGAAAGGAGACTGGTGAACAGGATGCCGTGCGCACCGGCGACCACCTGGTGGTAGGAGCCGGGGAACAGGACGACGGGCAGGCTCGATTGCTCCCGGATGGCTCTCATGCCGGATTCGAACACCCCGGGTGCGGCGGAACTCCCTCCCACCAGCAACAGATCGGCACCAGCCTCCTGGACCTCGCGTGCGGTGGCGGCGAGGTCGGTGGGAGGCAGTGAATCCGGATCCAGGAGGACGGCCCAGAGTGGGCCGACTTCGCTGCGGCGATCCAGAAGCCGTTGTTCGAGTGGACCGATCATGCTGGGATTCTACTACCGATCAGGCGAGCTTGGCCTTGGCCGCATCCAGGAAGGCCTGAAGAGCCTGGGGAAGCTTGGACGGATCCTTGCCTCCGGCCTGGGCACGACCCGGCTTGCCCCCACCCTTGCCGTCGACGACCGCGGCCGCGGCATTCACCAGCGGACCCGCGGGACAACCTTTGGCCAGATCCTGCGAGACCATGGCGACCAGGGTGACCTTGCCATCGAAGGTTCCGGCCAACAAAGCGACGCGGCCGTTGCCCAGCCCCTGTTCGATGGCGTCGACCAGACGATTGAAGGTGGCGGCATCGCCCGCCTCCGAGGTGAGGTCGAGCGCGACGGCCTGGGCCTTGCCGCAGGCCACGGCCTTCGCCAGGATGGCGGGGACCTTTGCGGAAAGGGCGGCGACCTTGAGAGCCTCGATTTCCTTTTCCGCGGCGCGGAGCTTGGCGGAAAGGTCGGACACTTTCTGACCGATCTCGTCGTCGCCGCACTTGAGGGCCTGCGCGAGGCGCGTGGCCGAAGTGGCCTGGCGGCGCAGGAGGTCGAAGGCCGGAGCGCCGCAGACGCCTTCGATGCGGCGCACGCCCGCCGAGATGGACGACTCGCGCAGGATGCGCAGAAGGCCGATCTCGCCGGTGGCGGAAGCATGGGTTCCGCCGCAGAGCTCCTTGGAGAACTCGCTCATGGAAATCACGCGGACGGTGTCGCCGTACTTCTCGCCGAAGAGGGCCATGGCACCTGTCTTCTTGGCCTCGTCGACCAGGAGGACCCGCGTCACGATGGGCAGGTTCCTGCGGATCTGTTCGTTGACAATGTTCTCGACGCGGAGGATCTCGGACTCGGAAAGCGCCGAGGTGTGGACGAAGTCGAAGCGGAACGCGTCGGGCCCCACCCAGGAACCCTGCTGTTGGACGTGCTCGCCCAGGACCTCGCGCAGGGCGGCGTGCAGAAGATGCACGCCCGAGTGGTTGCGGCGGGTGGCGGCGCGGCCTTCGGCCGAGACGGTCGCCGTGAGGGAGGCGATCGAATCGTCCGAGATGGAGCCTTCCACCAGCTTGGCGCGGTGCACGATCGCATCGTTCACCTTTTGCGTGTCGACCACCTGGAATCGCACGCCCTTGCCTTCCAGGACGCCGGTGTCGCCGATCTGGCCACCCATTTCTGGATAGAAGGGGGTGCGATCGGTGACGATCCAGAAATCGTCGTCGTGCTCGCGGAAGCGCAGCGTCTTGACCTGTGCCGCATCGCACTCGTAGCCCACGAAGGCGGGGTTGCCGTCCTGGAGGATGGTCCAGCCGTCCAGGCTGTTGAAGATGCTGGTGAACTTGCCGCCGGAGCGGGCGCGTTCGCGCTGCTCTTCCATGGCTTTTTCGTAGCCGGCCTGGTCGATGCCCAGGCCACGTTCCAACGCCATCTGCTCGGTGAGGTCCACCGGGAACCCGTAGGTGTCGTAGAGCTTGAAGACATCGTCGCCGGAGATGACGCCGTTGACGGCGGCTTCGGCAGCCTTGCGGAAGCGCTCCAGACCCTGGTCCAGCGTGCGGCCGAAGCGTTCTTCCTCGGACTTGATCACGGTGACGATGTGCGCCTGGCGAGCCTTGAGCTCGGGGAATGCGTCGCCCATGATCTCCACCAGAGTGGGCACGACTTCGCACACGACGGGCTTCTTGGCGCCCAATTCGCGGGCGAAGCGGGCTGCACGGCGCAGGAGGCGACGCAGCACGTAGCCACGACCTTCGTTGGACGGCGTGGCGCCGTCGGCGATGGAAAACGACAAGCTGCGCAGGTGGTCGGCGATCACGCGGTGGGGCGTGCCCTTCTCGCCTCTGTCGTAGGCCACGCCGGTGAGTTCGGCGATCTTCCCGAGAAGCGGCTGGAAGACATCGGTGTCGTAGTTGGACTTGACGCCCTGCATCACGCGCAGGATGCGCTCGAAGCCCATGCCCGTGTCCACATGCTGGGCGGGCAACGGACGGAGCGATCCGTCTTCGATGCGCTCGTACTGCATGAACACGTTGTTCCAGATCTCGATGAAGCGCTCGCAACCATCCACATTCACGCCCGCGACGTAACCGGGTTCGCCGGTACGGGGATCGGACTCGGGGCCGAAGTCGTAGTGGATTTCCGAGCACGGACCGCAGGGCCCGATGTCGCCCATCTCCCAGAAGTTGTCCTTCTTGCCGGCCTTGAGGATGTGGGAGTGGTCGATGTCGGTATGCTTCTTCCAAAGCTCCAGGGCTTCGTCGTCGTCTTCGTAGACCGTGGCCCATAGCTTGGACTTGTCGAGGCCCCAGACTTCGGTCAGAAGCTCCCAGGACCACTCGATCGCTTCCTTCTTGAAGTAGTCGCCGAAGGACCAGTTGCCCAGCATCTCGAAGAAGGTGTGGTGGTAGCTGTCGCGGCCCACCACGTCCAAATCGTTGTGCTTGCCCGAGACGCGGATGCACTTCTGCGAATTGGCCGCGCGCTTGAGACCCGTGGGGTTGTCGCCGCCCAGAAGGATCGCCTTGAACTGGTTCATGCCGGCATTGGCGAACAGCAAGGTGGGGTCGTCGTGCGGCACCACGGGCGAGCTGGGAACGAACCGGTGATCCTTGGAGGCGAAGAAGTCGATGAACGACTGACGCAGGATCTGCGACGTGACGGGCTTCTGGAGCTTCATAGGGGCCGAAAGGTAAAACCAAAGGAGCCTACCCGGGTACCCGCTTCTCCCTCCACGGGATTCCCCTCCCCTGGAAACGGCTAGATTGCCACCCCATGCACGTCCAGGAATTCTCCCGTTGGCTCCAGGAGCAAGCCGATCCCCCGCGGGCCGAGCAGGTCCAACGATTTTTCCAGGTGTTCCCGGGGGGGTACGCCGAGCACGACCATTTCCTGGGGGTGGCGGTCCCTCGGATCCGGGAAGGAGTGCGTCGGTTCCGCGGGGTCTCCGCCACGGAGGCGGCAAAGCTGGTCACCTCTCCCTGGCACGAGGAACGCATGGCGGGCCTGCTGACCTGGGTGGATCTGTACTCCCGGAGCCGATCGGAGTCCGCCCAGGGAGAAATCGCCGAGCTCTACCTGGACCACCGCCAACACATCGACAACTGGGATCTGGTGGATTGCAGCTCCCATCTGATCCTGGGGCCCTGGTGGGAGGGCCATCCGGACCCCCATACCTTCACGACCCTCCTGGAAAGCTCCGTCGTCTGGGATCGGCGCATCGCGGTACTGTCCACCTTCCACGGCATCCGCAACGGCCGCCATGGTGACTGTCTGGACGTTTGCCGGAGACTGTTGACGGATCGCCACGATCTGATCCACAAGGCGACCGGCTGGATGCTGCGCGAGGCAGGCAAGCGGGACATCGCGTTTCTGCGGTCGTTCCTGGATGCGCATGCCCCCCGGATGCCCCGCACCATGCTGCGTTATTCCATCGAAAAATTGCCGGAAGACGAGCGTCGCAAATGGCTGGCCAGACGCTAGAAAAGGCCCTCTGGACACCCGTGTTCGGGACCCGAAAATCTTTGCCTGGAGGCCTATTGCTTTTCGGAATTTTCGACCGTAACGTATAGGTGTGACCCGATCTTGGGTCGCGTTGAACACAGGACAGTCTATCGAGATTCGATCGATCAAAATGAGATCCGACGAACCCTCGTTCGTGCGGATGTGCAGTTGAAAAGAGCCCCTACGCGTGGGGTTCCGACTCCAGGCCAAGAGCGACACGTGCGCTATGCAGGCCGGAGCGTTCGAGTTCGAGTGTGATGTGTTGTTCGAGTGTTGAGAGACAACTGACGGGCCGGGGGACATCACCCCGGCCCACTTCGTTTCTGGCAAACAGCATCCGGGATCCGGCTGTTCCCACTTGTGGCAAGGGATACTTCCAGTTCTATTTTTCCCCTGGTACCTTTGGACCTCTCCATGAGAGGCTTGCATCCCCCAACTCCGATCCATTTCTGGAAAGGTCCCCGATCATGAAGGCCATCTTCGCCACGGCTACCCTGACGCTTCTCCTGGTTGCCTGCAACGATTCCCCCACGGAGTCCGAGAAGGTGGACACCCCCTCGACCACGCAACGCACCATCTCCCCGGCTTTGCGCGCCAAATGCACTCCCCTGGAGGCAAATCCCGCGGCACGCCTGGCAGAGGAGCCCGTGACCATGAATCTCAAGGCAAAAGGGAAAATGGAAGTGTTCACCTACGACACAGCCGGAACGTTGATTGGGCACTCTCTTTCGGAAGCGTCGATCCCGGACAGCTCGGATCACCGGGAGATCGCCATCCAATGGGACGGAAAAAGCGGGTCAACCTATGTCCCGACTGGCCACTATTTCATGTTCTGGACGCTCAAGGATTCACTTGGCGCCACCTTGCGGCAGGACAGCACCTGCGTCGGCTTCGCTTCCAACAATCCCTAAAAACGGATCGGCCCATTTCCATGGGCCGGATCCAGCTCAATACCACTTCTCCGCGACGTCCCGACGCACCCAGCCCAAGTTCAGCACCTTCTGCTGGAACACGCGCTGGTTGCCCACCACCCGCCATCCCACCACCCGCAGGAGATAGACGCCGGAAGGGGCGATCCGGGAGGCCTGGGTTCCATTCCAGGCCAGCCAGACCTGGAAGTTCCCGCGCGAATCCACCGGCACCTTGCCTTGCTCCATGGCTCGCTTCAGGTCGGGGAAATCCTCCTTGGCGACGAACACTCCCATGTTGTCGTAAACGTAGGCCGCCACCTCGCTGACCCCATTGAGATCCAACAAGGCGCCCACCAACCGGGTCGAATCCGGCACACCCTTGCCGTCCAAGGTCTGCCACTTCTGGCTCCCTCCCTTGCCCGCACGGACGAACACCTGCAAGGCGGGCTCGGAGGAAGGAACCTTCTGACCTTTCCATTCGGCGATGGGATGGTAGAGCCTGACCCCGACCCGTCCCGGAATGGGTCCCAACTCCAGCTTGATCCAAGCGGCGGTATCGCGCACGGTGTTCCCCGCTGCGTCCTTCAATCCACCTTGCGAAGGCGTGTTGATCCGGATCCCCTGACCATTCTTCGGATTGACCAGCGTATCCACCAGGAAGGTGGCCTTGCGTCCATCGGCGCTCAAGGTCACCGACGAGGGCTTCACGATTTTGCCCCCCGCTCCGAACACCATGTCTCCCCAGGAAATCCATGTGTTGGCGCTGGAGACCGCCTTCACCGGCTCGCTGAATTCGGCGATCAAGGTGTCGGGATGCCCGTCGAAACCGGTGTAGCGCATCCGGGCACGAACCGGAACCGGGGCCACCCCGTCGCGGATGGTAAACGGCGTGTAGACGGAGTCCTTGTCCAAGGCCGCGACGATCGCCCCCAAGCCCTGGCAGTTGTCCGCAGGGCAGGAGGTGCTGCCATAGGCGAAGGGAGGAAGATCGAAGGTCAGGATCAGGCCGCCGGAATCCGTCCGCGCATCCGCGGTGGGCTTGACACGGGCATCCAGCCCACCGTTGGCACCCGGCCAGCGGAAGAGCCATTCTTCCTTGGCGATCAGTGGTTTTGTAAACCGCAGGACCACGCGGTCGGCCTTGCCGTCTCCGTTGACATCGTACATGACCGCCTGGCGAGGTGGGCGATCCGTTCCCAGGATGGGCACCTTGCGCGAATCCACGCCGGGAACGTTGCCCAGAAGATCGATGGCCTTGCCGCCTGGAGAAAAGCGCACCCAGTCGCCGGGCTCGGGGACCGCGGAATCGGCCGTGGCGGGAAAGACCATGACCAGCGCTCCCGACGAGGCATCCCGCCAGCGACGCGAGAATGCGTAGGTGGGCAGGGAGTCGTTGTCCAGCACCTGACGGATCAGATCGTCGGGATCGCGGACATCCTTCAGGGGTTCCGACGGATGCACCCAGAGCGTGTCCCAGGTGGTTCCCCGGTGGAGGATGGCCTTGGTGGCCACGGCAGGTGCCCGATCGTGGATGGGGAACTTCTTCCAAGGACGGCCATCGCGGCTCCAACGCCCCAGATCCTTGAGCAGGGCCTGGGTTCCTTCGACGCCATCGGGAATCCGGATATCCACCGAAAGTTCATCCGGGGAAACCTGCAGATCCGAGAAATCCGGTCCCACGAACTTGGACGTGTCCGGCCATCCGGCGCGAAGGCGCGTTTCGCCGGTCCAGGGGTGGTGCAACCATACCCGCAGATGGTCGACCTTGCCGTCGCCGTTGTCGTCGTACCAGGCTCCGGAATCCGGGGGCAGAGCCACCATCTGGATGGGAGAAGCCGTCCCCTTGGCCCATAGCGCGGAAAGCTCGCCGCGGATCCAGCCCGAATCCGTTTCCTTCTCCGCACGGAAGCGTAGCATCCCCCATCCGTTCACCACCTCAACAGACAACAGGGAACGCCCCAGCGAATCCACCACGGCCAGTCCGTCGGAGGGTTCCATGTAGACCGTTCCCCTGCAGGTGTCGCAAACACCGGAACGTCCACGGACCTCCACGCGAAGCGAACGATCCTGGAGAATCTCGCCCTTGAGGGCGGCGGCCGTGAGCGCTCGCCCCAACGTGTCCAGGAACACCAATTGGAAGGGATCGGACTGGACCTTGCGAGTCAACGAATCGGTCTGGATTCCGGACAGGTTCAGGGAGACCGTTCCAGGCCCCACCAGAGCCAGATCGATTCTCGCCTGTCCCGCCTTCACGGGGATGGAGGGAAGTGGACGACCACTCCCATCCACCGCCAGGAACACGGAATCCACGGGATCGAATCCCAAATCGAAGTCGCACGCGGTGCAGACGCCGCGAGTTCCCATCACGCGGACCCAAGCCGAGACCATGGCGGTGACATTTCCCGCCAAGGTGGGCGGAGTGTTCAGCGTGCGCCCCATGGAATCCACCCAGACCAGGTGCAGGCGCCGTGCTTCCACGGTGCGGGAAGCGGGTTCCACGAAATCGCCGGAAAGGTCCACTCGCGAAGTTCCGGGGGCATCCAGGGCCAGATCCAACCGTCCCACCCCTCCCGTCAACTTCACCGCCAACACCGGCCGTCCCGCAGCATCGACCGGATGGAAGACGACATCGTCGGCGCCGTAGTAGAGATCGAAGTCGCAGGTCTTGCACGGTCCGGCCACGCCATCCACGCGAAGCCATGCGGAAACCGTTCCGGATACGTCGCCAAGCAGAGTGGGAGGCGTGGAAAGCACCCGCCCCGTGGAGTCCGTCCACACCACCTTGTATTTGCGCACCTCCACCTGCCGCGCGGCCGTATCGGAAAGCGGAGCCGTCAGGCTCAGTTGGCTGGTTCCCGCGGCAAGGAGCGCCAACGGAACCTTGGCGCGACCGGAAGCCAATTTGACCAACGCCAGAGGGCGCCCCTTGGCATCCACCGGCTGGAACACGGAGTCCACCGGCCCGATTTCGAGGTCGAAGTCGCAGGTTTTGCAAAGCCCCGCGGCCCCCCAGACCGCCACCCAGGTGTTGGCCGTCGCGTTCACGTCTCCCAGCACCTTCCCGGGATTGGCCAGCTTGGTTCCCAAGGAGTCGGTCCACACGAGGTGGTAGGCGGACCACGAGATCGGCTTCCAGGTCGCCGACAGGGTATCCCCCAGAACGGTGGCCGTCACCGCCACGCCGGACCGCGGCAGATCCGAGGTCAGCAGGAAGGATCCCTGTCCCTTGGCCAGGACCAACGTGGAAATGGGGGTTCCCTTGAGGTTGGTGACCACGATGTTGGGGTCGCTGACATCCACCACGACCTCGTCGCGGCAGGTGTCGCAGATCGCCTTGCCTTGGGTGGATTGGAGCCAGAGTCGGACGGGTTTGCCCACATCCACCACAACGGCGCTGGGATTGACCGCTCGTCCCAGCGAATCGACCCACCGCAAGCCCCGGTCGTCCACGACGATGGGCGAGCGGACGTCGGTGGAATCCCCCTTGCTGGTACGCAGGATGAGCGAATAGGTGCCCACCGCGTCGGCGCGCACCCAGATCCGTCGCGGCACTCCTCCGGGCCCCGTCATCAGGGTGTCGGAAAACGTCACGCGTCTGGTCATGAGGGAATCGGCGAAGACCACCAGGCCGGGAACCGGAACCAGCCGGAACGGCTGGGGCACGGTGAGGACCGCACCCTTGGCGAAATGCGCGATGTCCATGGGGAAGACCGATCCCGGCTTGCCCTGGAGTGGATCGTGGCTCAGGTAGAGGGGTGTCCCCACCACCGGAGCCGCCTTCACGACCAACTGGTATTCCCGGTACTTGGTGGTGTCCGAAGCCATCTGGACCCGCAGCACGTACTTGCCGTCGGGGATTCCCGTCATGGCGGTGGAATCGTAGACGAGCTGCGTCTGGTTGGCGTTGACCGTCAAGCCGCCGAACGAACTGCCCACCGGCAGGACGATCGCAGTGGTGATCCCTGGGCCTGTGAGGAGGTATCTGCCCGGAGTGGCTCCTTCGGTGCTCCGCACGGCGCATCCCTGTCCGTTGCTGGAGGAGAAGATCGGTTCGTAGGTCCGTACTCCCGCGGCGGGAGCCGTCACCACCACATCGAATGCTTCGACGTTCTTCAGATCCAGGGAGGTGGTGATCTTCATGTGCGACTGGACGGTGCGTCGCTCGCAGAAGAAGAAGTCGAACGGATAGGTATTCCCTTCCACCAGTCCCAGCTTGTCCAGCTGGACGGATGCGGTCTGGGCATTGTGGACTCCACCGAGGTCCACCACCAACTGGTTGTTGATGTACACCCAAACGTCGTCGTCCCCGACGAAATCGAACTTCTGCCCCTTCTTGTACTGGAAGGTGGCATGGCTTTCCAGGCAGAAATGGAAGTTGTGCTGGAGATTGTCGTCGGCGCGGAACTTCTGGTTGAACGGATCCAGCTTGGGATCGATATCGTCGATCGGGAAGTAGTGCGAGTTGTCGTAGGCGAACACCTCGGACTTCGTATCGTAGGTCAGCGGGATGTCCCGGCAGACGGTGTAGTTGGTTCCGGGAATATCGTGGAACCAATCCCAGATGGTGGAGTTGCCGAAGGCGTCCTTGGCGGGATTGGGAACCGGAGTGCGGTCGGGTCCAAGCGTGGGGAGGACCATGTCCTTTTCACCCTCGCCGGTGAAATGTTCGAATGCCGGATGCGATGGTCCGAAATCGCGGATGGTGGCGGCCAGATTGGTGATGGTACCGGTAGGAATCGCTGCGGTGGTCGTCGCTGTGGGGGTCGTCGCTGGCGGAGGCCCCTTCTGGGCATGACAAACCACGGCAGACAAAGTCGCTCCCAACACACTCCACATCCAAACTTGGCGCCGCATTGTCCCCTCCTTCAACTCGCGCGGGACCGAATCTCCATCCCACGCCAAGGACATCCTTTGGATATCCTCATGATCCCATTCCACAGACCTTGAACATGGTGCAAAAGGAGCATAGAAAAGTAAGCTTTCTTGCTCTTCGGGAGTTTTCTGCTCTCAAATCGGGGAAGCCCCGATCCTGGGAATCTCTTCAGGGAAGAACCAGCGGCAAGGTCTTCCATCCGGAAACCGTGGCGAGCCTCGCCAGTACCATTCCCTTGCGTCCCGCCAGGCTGGAAAGGTCGAGTTCGAACTGGCCCGCACCCCGCAAGGATTCCTGGGAGACGCGCACCAACACGCGGCCTTGTATGTCGATCATCTCGATGGACCGGACCGCCAAACCGTCGAAGTCGAACCGAAGTTTCCGCAAGCCGATCCACCGCGCCACGGGGTGTCCGGACTTCAGGAGGAGTTTCGGATCGATCCGGGACTGAATTGGGCCATCCTTGTACCCCGCTCGTGTGAAGATGTCGCCAGGCTCCAGGAAAGGAACCCCGCTGTCGGAAACCAGTCGGGAAGCGTCCAAGCCCAGAGTATCCATAGGAATGGCGATCAACGAATAGGCCGCATCCACATACCCGAAGGTGTTGGCCAGGGAGGTGGGAGAAACGAACCCGGAAATGTTGGAGGTCCTTCCAGGCGAGCGTGCCCAGAGCCTGGGAACCACCGAATCCTGGGTCAGCTCCACCCAGGCCGGGGTGAACGACCAACTGGCGATGCTGGAGCCATCCTCGGCGTACAGTTCCGCGTTCACTTCCTTGGACAGCTTGGCGGCGAAGGCGTTGATGGTGATGGGCCACTTTCCGTTGCTTCCCCGCTTGGACTGGAAGGGAACGATCATGTCCGTTCCCCCTTGGATGCGAAGATTGCCGGACAGGACCTCCCGCGTCCGGGGGAGCCAGACACCGTCCACCAAGGCCATGTCCACCCCCGGTCGCAAGGCCTCGGCCCGGGTCAGATCCACCCCAGGCCAACGCGAACGTGCGAATCCCGAGGCGACATAGTTCTGGGCCGCATCGCTCCAGGCGTATTCGAGGGAATCGAATTGGCTGGAACGGATGGAGACATCCACTGGCAACCCGGTCAGGTCTGGAGCCTGCAGGAACTCCCCGCCGGACAGGATGGGACCGGTGGTGGCCACCAACAGATGCCGGACCCATCCGGAATCGTTGGAAAAGACTCCGCCCACCTTGGCGATGTCGCTGGAAAAGCGGGTCCGGTTACGACTTGTTTCCAGGGTGGAGGTCTGGGTGGCTACATCCGTGGGAATGCGCCATCCCAGGTAGTCGACATCCACGCCTTGGAGCCAATTGCGGATGTCCCAGGAATCGCGGACGGAGGAGTCGGCAAGCGAAAAGACACGGCAGGTGTCATCCAGCCCGTGATCCACCACCAAGGCGAAGCGATGTCCGCGCGCAATGGTGCGATCCGCCAGTTTGCGGATTTCCTGAGCCTGTGCGATCGCCCGATTTCCATGTTCCGAAAGGCATCGGCGGGCTTGGAGAGCACCGGTGGCCGGATTCTCGCTCCAGCAGGTGTCGAAGAACGCCTCGGAATGGATCCAGCGCCAAAGAACCACGATTTCCGCCCGTCGGGCGGCTCGCGCGGCGATGGTGTCTGGAATGGCGCCCGAGAACATGGCGTAGTCTCCCGCCCAGGTCCCCCCTTGGATCCGGTCGAACACGGCACGCTCGAAACCGGGGAGGGCATTGCGTCCCCAAACCAGGGAGACGCCCCCCGGATTGGAAAAGGAATAAACGAGGCTGGCCGGGGAAGTGACCGGCATGGCTCTGCCGGATTGGACCGCACGCAGCGAATCCTGGTTTCCACGAGTCTCCAGAACCCAGTCGCTGGGCAGACTCCCGGATGTCTGGGAAAGGAGCGGATGGACGGGGACTTCGCCTCCGGTGGCCTGGACGGGAACCAGATACCGGATCCGGATCCGCCTGGACCCCTGGGTCAGAAACGGGTAGGCGCGCAGGGAATAGCGGTCGGCGCTGTCCAGCTCCAGGAGAACTGGATCCTTGCTGAAGGTGGTGGTGTCGTTGACGATGTCCAGGAATTCGCCATGCGCCTGGGCCTGGGGTCTGAGTTTCGCCTTCAGGACCGTGTCGCCCCGCCAGACCAGGCAACCCACCACCACGGCACGGGCGGGGAATTGCAGGGTGCCGCGGATCTGGAAGACCCGCGAGGTATCCTTCGCGTCGGCGACCACCTGGAGTTCGGCTTCTTCCTCGATGTCCACCCACTGCGGCCCCACCGTGGCGCGAACGCGGCTGGACATCAGGTTCACCTTGCCGTGACCCTTGTCCTTCTGGAACGCTTCCAGGACCGCCTGGGACTCCGCCGCCAGCAGGAGGACGAAAATTGCCAGAAGACTGCGGAAGGACCGTGGGAACGCGTTCATGGGGAATCCTCGTGGATCCAGAGAGCACCCGTGGAATCGGCGACCATCAGACGACCGGCTGCCACCCCGATCGCCGCCTTCCCGGAAGTCCCGCGGACGGTCCAACCGGAGGCATCATGCACCCATAGGTAGCCCGCGGACAACACCACCGGCTTGTCTTTCCAGGTCGAAGCCGCGACCGCCACCAAGGGGAAAGGTAGCGATCCGTGGTCGGTGGAGATGCGGGATGGGTCGTTCCAAGGGATGCCCAGAAGATGGGAGCCTCCACCGGTGGAATAGATCACCGAATCGTCAGCCCCGATGGGGGACGTTGCCAGTGCAGCCTTCCGCCAAACACCGCCCTCCCCTACCAGTCCGGCCTTTCCGGGAACCACCAGCGCGATCCGGGAAGGACTCCCCACGAACAGGGGAGGCGTGGTCGCCATGGGCCAGAGGCTGTCGGGAAGGGCCTCGTGGGTCCAGGTCTTGCCATCCGGGCTGGACCAGGCATCGATTCCGTCGGCCACGGAACTGTGCCCCAGGCACCAGACCTTGCCGGCACCGATCCCCGCCACCCAAACGATGGCCTGTCCCAATTTCCGCAACGGCAGGTCCACCCCGCCGGAATCCCAAAGGAGGCCATCCGCACTGGTGCGCACCCCCACGGAGAACACCCCGTCCGTCGCACGCGCGGAAAGATCGGCCAGCTTGCCCGACAATTCCCCCAACGGACCGCCCCGCGTTCGCCCGATGGGAGTCCAGGTTCCCTTGGACACCCACCGCAATTCAGGGGGGATGGCCGTCCCGCTCTTGGATCCGTACCATTCTCCGACTTTGCCGGCCATGGTCTCCACGATGACCCGGTAGCTCCAGACCGCGGAGGACAAGGGCCTGGAGGCTCCGGTGTCCCTCCAGAAGGAATCGGTGGTGGATGCGTAGGCGTTCTCGGACAGGTTCAGGGCTCCCGCCGTGTCCCGGAAGATCCGGTACCGCTGGAAACTGCGGTAGCTGGAACGCGATTCCCAGGACAACAGGAGATCGCCCGTGGCGCTGTCCAGATTCACGGCAAGGCCCAGCACCACCGGAATCCCCGTGTAGGGCATCACGAAGGGCTTGGCCACCACCACGTCGCTGTCGCCGAAGGCCCGGATGGGATCCGGATAGAGGGACTGGTAGTCGACGAGGTCGGTGGTGAATTGGAGACGGAAATTGCCCGTGGCCATTCCGGCCAGGCGGAACCGGCCCGCGGAATCCACGTTGGTCCAGATGTCCGTGCCCAGCACATGTACGGTGACGGTGGCGGGGTCGTGCTGGGGTTGGACGGTCACCACACCGGCGAGGGTGCCGGGCAGCTCCAGGGTGTCGTTGTCCGTGAAACGAAGGCGGCCTTCGCTCGCGGGAACCGAATCCAGGATGACGACCTGACCGGACCCGCTCACCTTGACCGAGTACACTCCATCCGGCAGCGGCCCCACCACGGGACGCCCCTCCTGGTTCACGATTCCAGTGGCGATGGTGTCGGTCCGCTGGCGGCCGAACACCTGCACGCGCGCACCCGCGGCACGGGCGTTGCCCCCGGAAAGGAAGAAGACTCCCCCCGTGTAGGTCTCGTCGTTGGTTCCGGTGAAGGTCTCGTCGTTGGTGCCTCCGCAAGAGACCAGCTCAAGCGTGACCAACAACCCTGACAGGATTCGGATCCAGCGAGACATCATCCGGCCTTGGCCAACGGCATGGAAACGGGAGGATTCTTGGAGAGAGGTATGATCGCCATGCTCACCAGATGGACCCGCGAAGGGGATTCCGCATCCTTGTGGACGATGGAACGCAATTCGGAACGGAACCGCTCCAGGCGCCGGCGGATCATGGCCAATCCGGCATCCGACACCGAAATGGTGTTGGTGGCGACCACCTGGTCCGGCGAACGCTGGGCATCCAGGATGGCGCTTTGGACCAGGCCCATCTGCTGGATCTGCAACTGGCGCACCAGTTCGGGGCGTGCCGTTTCCCCCGTGCTCAGGGTGTGGTCGGTGGGCTTCCAGAATCCCTGTCTGTTGCGCGCGACGAGGTTCAGATCGGAAAGCAGTTGGAGACTGGCCTTGGCTTGAGCTTCTGTGATGGGTGGCGAAACCAGTGCGGCCAGCTTCCTGGGTTCGTCGGCCAAATCGTGGATGGCGAGGATCGCGCGCACCGCTCCGTTCCACCAATGCCGGTAATACTGGTAGTGCCGCGGATCCATGATGGTCCGCGGAGTGCGATTCAAGGCCACCAGCTGATCGAAGGCCAGTTCGCGTTCTTCGGGGGTGGTGGCCTGGTTGAAGCGCACCAGGACGCGGAAGAACCGGGCTTCGTCGGAGTCCAGTTCCAACGCCACCACGAAACGATCCAGGAACGTGGTGCTGATGTCCTTGCCGGCCAGCACATCCGGGACGTAGCTGCGCGTGTTGGGAAGGCCCAATCGACGATGGAATTCGCTGCGGTTGAACTTGCGGTCGGACTCCTGCCGACAGGTGAGCCAATCCAGGAGGAACTTCCGATAATCGGTGTACGCATAGACGATGGGCAGCGATTCCATTCCTCGAATCTAACCCAGTGGAACCACCCTCCTGGTGGCGATTGTGGGCATGATTTGTAGAACACTTTGCTGCATCCAAGCCGGCATGGAGCCCCCCTCCGTGGGCATGAACTGTAGAACAACACGATCGATCTTTCGCGATACCTTGGTTTTCAGACGGATCGACGTAACCAAACCTAGAGTCGATCGCCAATCCAAGTACCCACCCCTCAAAAGAGGTCCTCTCATGACCCCGTTGAAGAACGCGTGCGGCGCCATCGCGGCCGCACTGAGTCTATCGTCCCCATCCTGGGGATGGCTCCAGAGCCGAGCCACCCAGGGAACCGTCAACCAGCAGCAAGTCCAGATCCTGAATGTTTCCGTACGCGCCACGGTGGAACAGGCATGGGCCGATGTCGAGGAAGACGTGGAGGTTGGCCCCGTCCTTTCCAGTACCTGGGCCACGCAGCCCACCGCGAACATCAACACCTGGGAAATCTTCGGCGATTTCGCCTTACCCAAGGGCGCAGTCCTCACGGGAGCCCTGCTGTGGGATGGCGACAAACTCCTGAAAGCCAAGCTGAAGGCACGCGCCACCGCAAACGCCCAGTACGAGGAGGTGGTGGCCCGGAACACCGCCCCCATGCCGGCGCCACGCGACCCTCTGATCATCGAGCGCTCGGGCGAGAGCACCTATTCGCTCAAGCTGTACCCTGTGTCCTGGGGTGGATCGAGAAAGATGCGCCTTCGCTACCTGGTTCCCCTCCAGGCCAATGGATCGGCGTGGGAAGTCCCACTGGGATCCGCCTTCGCCGAGAACGCGATGACGCACCCCTCCACCTTCGAGTTCGAGTGGAGCCGAGGGAAAGGCTCCAATGCCCTCCTTTCGAGGGAAGGCGTGCTCCAACCGCCCTCGTCCACACCGATCCTGCTGCCTCTTTCGGCACCTTCGTCCTGGATCAACAACTCGACAGCATATTTTTCGCCGGTCGCCGCCCGTCTTTCCCTGAAGGGCGCCTTCGCCCTGTCCACACAGTTCGATTCCACCTCTTGGAAGGGAGGGTATCTCCTGTTTCAGGGCTCGATGCCGGATTCAATCCTCAAACAGACAGGACTGCGCCAGGAATTCATGGTCCTCTGGCGTTGGAACCGTGCCGAACCGTTGGCCACCGACAACGGATGGGGAATGAACCTCACCGCCACGGGTGAGGCCATTTTCCAAGGAGCCTTCGGGTTGCGACAATCATTGTCCTCGCTCGCCCAGGCATCCACCCTGATCAAGGTCGGCCTGGTTGCCGATGAAGGTCGCCCCCAGACCAAGAGTTTCCCCCTTTCCGCCTGGGGATCTGATACCTTCGCGCGCATGCAGGAATACCTTGCATCGTTCACATGGGATGAGATCCTTCGCCGTGGCTCCAGCGCCGGGACGGGCTCCACTCCGATCACCAATCCAACCAAGCTCCGCAGCCAAGGCGCCCAGAGCTTCTCAGCCGATCTGCAGCAAGTGTTCAGCATGTACAGTCCGGACTCCGGGGTCGTGAGGAACTTGGTGGTGGTCACGGCGGGACCCGCGGAGGACATGGACCAATCCAATCAAACGATTCCCGTCTGGCCCGAAGGATTGTCGGTTTCCACCTGGAACGGCATGTGGGCACTGGAACCCGGTCATTGGGAAGGTGTGGACCTGCGACGCATCGAAACCGAACATGGCCTCGTTGGTGACCGGACCATCACGTCCTGGCTCCCCTTCGCGACACCCAATACCCCCTTGATCTGGAGTCTCGAGTTCGAGTCCGGATCGAAGATTTTCAACAAGATGTCGATCTCCGGCCTCAATACGGGAGTGTCCAAGCCGGTTTCCGCAGCGTTCCACGCCATGGAAGCTTGGAAGCAACGGGCCACCTGGAAGATCTACGACCACGATGGCAATCTCCGCCTGACCAAGCCGATCACGGACCTCCAGTGGATCGATCTTCCCAACGACACGGCCGTAGCCATGCTCTGGGGCAACAGCGAAGACCGCTGGTCGGACATCTGGCGCAGCCGCGAGGTGGGATCGGTGTTCGGGTTCGTGGACCGGATGCACTCCCTCTTGGCTCTTCCTTCCGACACCATCGGAAAGGACGCCACCGCCCGCTACCGCAATACAGGCGTACCGTACCTCCTGGCCTCGGAAATCTTCGCCGCCTCCGGAACTCCCGGCTCGGAACTCGACAGCCCCGCGGACGACCCCACCCATTCCCTCTTGAACCGCTCCAGGAACCTGGAATCCTTGAGCATTTCCATGGCCAGCAAGGGGCTGGTGAAGCTTGCCCTCCCCCAAGGTCTGGGAGCCGACGCCGAGCTCGTGATCCGCGATCTGCGCGGTAGGGTGGTCATGCGCTGGAACGCCTCCCAGCTTGCTGGATTGGGAAGCCTCGAATGGCGGATACCACCGAGCCTGGGACGCACCATGCTGACGGTGGAACTGCGCAGCGGCAGCGAGCGCGTGACCCGCACGGTGATGGCTCTCTGATGGGCGATCCGGAGCCTCCAGGGCTCCGGCACACCTAGGGGCGACGCCCGCGAGGATCGAAGCGTTCGCCCTCCCCAAAGAGGATCTTCGGCGACAGACCGCCGGGGATCTTCTGCGTTTTCCAGAGAACAGGATCCGTCCCGCTGGTGGCCTCCACCAGTTCCCAGTCCTGGGTGGCGGGCGAGGCGGTGGAGACGTCCTGGATCACCTGGGTGCCGCTGGAGCGCAGGTACAGCCCGCTGTGGACCATCTTCAACCGGACCGGCGAAAGGGCATTGGCGGTGGAGATCATGGTCATACGCTGGTGGTTGCCGCCGTTCCAGCCATACAAACCCGCCGCCAATCCGGAAGCGGTCGATTCGTTGGGGAGATCCAGGACCTGGTTTCCATACTCCAGGCGGTAGGTGAGGGACTCGGTCCCCATGGCCACGACCCGAACCAGCGAAGCGGAATCCGTGCAGGCTCCCAACACGAGACTCGTGCCTTGGCGGACCATGCACTGCCCGGTGGATCGCGATTTGATCCGGCCCTGGAAGAACACTGATTCGTGGAACATGTCCTGGACGATCGCCTCCACCAGAAGGCAGTGGTTCACCAGATCCTTCTCGGATTTGATCTCGGACTCGTAGTTCAGCCCCAGGGGCCAGAAGTGCTGGGCATCCCCCTTGAGCACCGCGGCGGAGTCGTTGGTGATCTCCTTGAGCTTGGCGGTGGCCTTGGGACCGGTAAACACCCCGTTTTGGATCAGGTTCTTGTATTCCTGGGTGGTTCCGCTCCCCAGTGCGTGGGCGATCTCGTGCATGGCGGTTCCAGGCTGCATGTAGCTGCGGCTGGCCCCAAAACGGAGGTTCCCGGAAAAGCTCGCATCGGCGGTGGCTACATCCGTGTTGTACTGCACCGTGAGGCTCTTGGAGAGGTTGGTGAGCCGGTTGTAGTGGACAAGCGCCGAGTCCATCGCCTTGGTGATCTTCGCATAGGCGTCGAATTGGTCGGCGGAGGGATTGGCGACCTTCTGGAGGGTGTAGGTGATGTTGCCCGATCTGGCCGGAGCGACCAACAGGCACCCCAGGCAAACCGTTCCCAAGAACCCATTCCTCACCATTCGCTTCGAAGCCATGGACGTTTCCCCGGGTGGAGCGCGCACTCGCCCGAAACGGGCGGCACCAACCCAAATAAATGGAGTCCCATTCGTGGATTGGCCAGGGATTCCCGCGGAGAAAACCCGAAAGCGTTGAATCCGTTGACACCCTTCCAGCCCCGACTCCACCCAGCCCCGATCCAGGTTGCGCTCCCTTGAGGGAATCGTCCGCACTTGCCGATACGGGATCCGAGAGACGAAATTTGGCAGGACGGTCTCTCTGAGGCGGGTGGATCCCGGTGCCGGAGGGAACGCCAAGACCAATTCCTGGTCCACACTTCCGCCGAAGGATGCTCCCGCATGAAAACGTCCCTTGCCTGCCTCCTGCTTTCCGCCAGCGCCCTGTTCGCCGCCCCGCCCGCGAAGCCAAAGACCGAGGCCAAGCCCGTCAAGAACCACCCCATCGAACAGTGCGACCCCTACAAGACCCTTCCCAAGCTGCCCTCCTTCCAGGTGACCAGCACCGATGTCAAGGCTGGAGACCGCATGCCCACCGCGATGATGAGCGGGATCTTCGGCGCAGGCGGCCAGGACGTCTCTCCGCAGCTGTCCTGGAGCGGATTTCCCAAGGAAACCAAGGGCTTCGCCGTGACCGTCTACGATCCCGATGCCCCCACAGCCAGCGGGTTCTGGCACTGGGCGGTGGCCGACATTCCCCTTGCCACCACTTCGCTCGCCTCCAATGTGGGCCTTCCGGGCGACAGCCTCCTTCCCAAAGGCGCCTTCCAGCTCAAAAACGACGGCGGTGCCGCCCGTTTCGTGGGTGCCGCCCCCCCGGTGGGCCACGGTGTCCACCACTACTACATCGTGGTCCACGCCCTGGACGTCCCCACCCTGGGCCTGCCCAAGGAAGCCTCCCCCGCCTACCTGGGATTCAACCTCTTCATGCACAGCATCGCCCGCGCCACCCTGGTGGTCTGGGCCGAGAGGAATTGAGGGAAGGATCCCCTCTCCTATCCTGGCGAGGGGATCGTTACCGGGAGGAGATACTGGTCCTGTTTGCCAGGAGTGTGATCTAGATCACAGACAGCAGGGGTGCCCGCACCCTAACTTGACCATAAGATGTCCAGAACTCCTCAAATCCCGCCAGAATTCGGAGACGCCATGCTCACCCGATTCCACCTTGCCTACCTGGGATCCCTGTCGGCTCTCAGCCTGTGTGCTCTTGGCCTAGTTGCTTGCCAGAACACCACGATCATCGAAGAAGAAAACCCTCGCACTGCTGGCGACCACTATGTGCACTTCAGGGTCGCCGATCGCGCCTCCCTCCCCGACAGCATCTGGTACCACTCCTCCTTGGATTCCGGGACATGCCCATTCTCCATCGGCCAGGAGGGAAAGGAATTTCGCGTCCACCTCCTCCCCTATCTTCAGCCGATGGACAGCCGGGATTCCCTGGCTATCCATGTATTCCGCCTGGGAGTGCATCTGGGGACCTACCAGGCGAAGGAGCTCAGCTACAGGGAACTCGGTACGAACCGTGGAAGGCTCAATGCGGCAGATTCTCTGGGAATCGCGTTGTTTTCCGTTTTCGACAGTCTCAACGCGGCGGATACCACATTCGCCAAAGGTGCGGACACTTCAAAGACAGCTCGGCGATTCAAATTCCACAGGATCGCTTCGGAATGCATCCACATGGGCCACCCCAAGCTGGATCGCTATCGAAGGGTCCACCCGGTGGGATTGGATACTTCGGACATCCTGCGTCAGGTACTGGGGCTCGCTTCCACGTCCAACCTTACCTTAGGCGAATCCGTGAGCCGATGGCACCTGGGGATGGACTATCCATCGGCCCGAGCCGCGCTGGTTTCTTTGGGATTGGATTCCCTTTCCTCGAACCCCTTCCGGGTGGAAGCCCCTTGGAAACTGGAATCCTTGCACCAAGGAGAATCGTTCGCAGAAATGAAGGGATCCCTTTTTGGACGGAAAGGGATCCAACGACTCCATGTTTCCGTATGGACAGATTCCGGAGATAAAAGCCAGGGCTTCATTTTCTCGGATCTCCCGGACCTGAAAAGCAATCCCCAGCGGATCGATCTGTCGGGTCGCAAAATACTCGCGACGCGCCCAGGAACCCCAACCGGCTCGTATCGCATCCAAATGATCGTCGAGGACAGCATTGGGAACCAGCAAAGCTACCAGGTCCCATTTCGCGTCGAAGGGCCGCTGGACCATCGTGGACCATCCATTCGCTGGATTTCCCCTCGAGCGAATCATGTCCGGGAGTATTCCGATTCCCTCGTCGCGGTGCGGGTGGAAGCCACCGATTCAAGCGGCATCGACAAAGTGTTCATTGGCGATTCGTTGGCGACCGACAGCTCCGGAATCTCCCGCTCCAGCTGGATCGTACCCGTTTCCGAGCTGGGCACCACCCTGCGCGTGAGGGCGCTGGACAAGGCGGGCAACCAAACCGATTCCACCCTGGTTCTCACGCGACGCGCCAAGCCCCAGCCCGAGGGACCCGCCCTGGAGCTGATCAAACCGATCATGGGAAGCATGGTTCGCACAGAGGAAGATTCCACCGAGATTCTTTGGAAGGCTACCCTGACCAACGGTACGGTGGATTCTGTATGGATCCAGGACCGTCCGGCTCGCAAGGATGCCCAGGGAGCATGGTCCTTGCAGGTCTCCCTTCCCTCTACAGGCAAACCGATCGTCGTTCCAGTCCGAGCCCGAGGCTCCAACGGCTTGGAGTCCCGAAATTTCGTCCAAGTGGGTCGCCACCGCGACACCATCGGACCGGTCCTTTCATGGGGCTCTCCGGTTCAGGACGCCAAGTTAAGCTACTC
>Ga0116170_10001581_pt1 | contig 22803 bp, 10 predicted proteins | sample AD_JPNHW1_MetaG_FD_89797 | JGI IMG/M metagenome (GOLD analysis project Ga0116170, IMG submission 89797) | Active sludge microbial communities of municipal wastewater-treating anaerobic digesters from Japan - AD_JPNHW1_MetaG | ecosystem: Engineered > Bioreactor > Anaerobic > Digestate | place... | reverse complement strand
GCATCTTACAGTCAGAAACCTCACACCGGCAATGACACCGAGTTGGCAATTGCCCTGCTGAACGAATTACAAATCAGGAATAAATGGAATCTTTATGAATCGCTGTGGATTTGCCAGGATGCCAGAAATATCATCGGAGTCAATTTGCAGCCCCAGAATATGTTTGGTGCTGAAGATGTTGATAATCTTGTCGGGGAAATCTTTAAGGCCAGGCTCAGCGAAATGTTAAGCCTTCGCAAGCCTGAAGGCGCAGATTTAGCAACTGAGCAAGCTGGCGACAAGCAACTTCAAAAAGAACTGAAAAAAGAAATTTCCAGAGACTTTTTTCTGAAAATTTTCGGAGCTGATGCCTTTTACCGATTCAGGCAAAGCTCAGGTTTCAGAATTGACATTGTGGTAAATTACCGTCGCGAACAGGTTATGAGCGTGCCGATCGATTACCGGGGTCGGCCGCACGCCTTTGCGGCCTGGTATATTGAGCGCGACAATGCCAGTCTTCTTCTTGACCCTGAAAACTTCTACCTAGGCAGTTTGTCACCGCGTATCGCCATCTATGGTGATGAACATGCTTATTCTGGCGTATTCTTCACCGCCAAAGAAATTGCCGGCCGTCACCCTGAACTTGCCCGGGTTGCTGAGGCCACCCATTTAACAGCTAATCGCAACATCAGCATCAATGAAACCCCGACGCACCTGAGCATTTACATGGGCTTGCCTGCGATGTATTCTAATTTTACGATTGCCGGCAGTGAGATGATGCAAAGCTTCACAGCCTTTCGCGACCAGATGAAAAAACATGTAATATTTCTTGTCGCCACGGTGTTATTGATCGGGTCATTGCTGGCTTTTGCCGGCGCCCTCTATTTTGTCTGGCCTCTACGCGAACTGACCACAGCAACCCGGCAGATCAGTGAAGGAAACTTCAAAGTTCGAATTCATGAAGACCACCCTGATGAGTTCGCGGCTCTGGGGCGATCCTTTAACAATATGGCCAACAGCCTCGAAGAAGGGTCATTGCTGAAAAACTTCGTTACCGATTCTGTCAGAAAAGAAGTTGCCGGGGGTTCAGGCACAGACCTTTCTGACAAAGCAGAGCTCACAAATGCATCAATTGTTTTTGCGGCGCTCTGCGGGTTCGCTGAACTGCAAAAAACTCATACTGCCCAGCAGGTCTTCGATCTTCTTCAGATGTTGCTACGCGCTGCTGACCAGGCAACCGTTCAGTTTGGCGGCGAAATCGACAAAATGATCGAAGACAAGGTCATGATTGTCTTCGAGCACCGTGGCCCTGATGCGGCGGCCTGCCCAGGCAATGCCATCAGAACTGCCGCGGCCATTGTCGAATCTGTTGAGGCCGCAACCGGGATTCGCGTGGCAATTGGCGTTAACACCGGGGTCACCGTCTCAGGGATCATGGGAGCCGAGATGGTCAGACTTTCAAAAACCGTGGTCGGAGACCCGGTGAATCTCTCGGCCAGGCTTGCTTATGAGGCCTTGAAAATGCGGGGTGGCATTATTATTTCCGGGCATCTTCTCAAAGATGTGCCCGATGGATTTTTTGCCGAGAAACTGCCGATCAGCAGCGTCAAAGGCAAAACCCAGACAATAGAAGCTTATCTAGTTTCCAGACAGGAGAAGATCAGATGATCAGGCAAACGATGAACAACCAGAATCATTTTCAAGGCAACCGCCAAAAGCTGATGGCAAAGGGCCGACGACCGGCCATATTACTGTTGTGGGTTTTATTGCTGTTATCAGGGGTGGCGAGGCTGAGCGCCATTGGCCCGGCCGACGACCGCCAATTATCGGCATCTGGCTCTGGTGCTGTCTCTTGCGGGCACCCGATGGCGGCGGCGGCCGCGCTGCATATTCTTAAAAATGGTGGTAATGCCGTCGATGCTGCGGTAGCCGCTGGTTTTATGCTTGGGGTTGTAGATTTTTCGAATTCTGGAATCGGCGGCGACGGCTTCGCACTGGTTTGCAGCAAAGGTGGCAGCATAACGGCTTTTGACGGTTCGACCCGCCGGCCGTCTTTAGCGGTGGCTCAGGCCGGCAAGAGCTATATCGGCCTGCCGACTGTTCCTGAGCTGTTGCTAAAGCTGCATCGGCTTTACGGAAAAACCCAGCGTGCTAAAGTTATGCTGCCAGCGGTCAACGCCTGCTTTAATGGCTTCAGGCTGACGTCTTACCTTGAAAAGGTTGTAGAAAAGAAACTTCTCAGCGTCAGTGAATCAAAGACAAGCAAATTTCTGGCGCCTGATGGCTACCCGCTCAGAGCCGGGCAGTTCTTCAAACAACCTCGGCTTGGCATGACACTGTTACGCTTGGCTGCTGATGGTGGCCAGTCATTTTATCGCGGCGATGATGCGAAGCAGATGCTGGCTGACATGCAGGTACGCGGTTCGCTTTATCAGGCAAAAGACCTGGCCGGTTACCGCAGTCGGCCAGTAAGACCGCTGCGCTACGATTATCATGGATTCAGCATCTACGGTACCCCACCCCCTTCCTGTGCAATTGCCACAATCAAGCTGGCAATCGATCTACTTGAAAGCGGCATTGAACTGTTTCCGTCAACCCCAGAACAGCTGATCAAGATTGCCAGAGCTGGTCAGCGTGTAATTTCCAGCAAATATTCAGGCCTGGCAGCCTGCCTTGCCGATCCTGAAAAATTCTTTGCCATGGTAGACAAAGCCGTGCCTGGCAATGGCGGCAGCACTGTCACCGACACAAATACCACCCACCTGTGCGTCTGGGATAAAGACGGCATGATTGTTTCATTGACCCTGACGCTCGGCAACCATTTTGGCACTGGCGAGCTTGCTCCGGGTGGTTTCTTTTACAACAATGGGCTGCGCAACTATTCTGATCAGGTGGCCGGTTACCCCGCTGATTACCCTGCTGATGCCGGGCCAGTTTCGGCAAAATCACCGTTGATAGTTATGAAGGGTGGCCGCCCCTGGCTGGCGATTGGCGGGGCCGGGGCCGACCGCATCATCTTCAACACAGCTCTGGTGCTGGCAAGAGTTGTCAGCGGGCATGACCTGCACAGGAGCATTGCTGCCCCCAGGTTTTATCTTGATTATCGCAACCGATTGAGCCTTGAATGGCACCCCGATATGGATCTTCTAAAAAAATCTGAGAAACTGGTAGCAGATGCCGAGGTCAAAACTGGTTGTGACGATTTTTTCGGCCTGGTCAGCGCCATTCAGAGAAAAGAAAACGGCAGCCTGTTAACGGCTGCCGATCAGCGTCGGGATGGGTCTTGTCGGGCGGGGGATTAAAAGGAAACGTCGCCGCCTTCTTCAGGACCCGGGTAATAATCATCATCGTCAATATTGCTGCCATTGCCTGAATTGTCTGGATTTGCCGGTGCGGTGGCATCAGCAGTGGGCGTGGCATCATCGGCCGGCGGTTCTGGCGGAGGTGGCACATCATCGCCGACTTCATCGCCAGTATCGTTGGCATCAGGTTCGGGAGGCTCAGGGTAATCAGAATCATTGCCGGTAAATGAGTCGGGGCGAAGCTCTTCACCACCGTTTTCGGCGGCGGGTTCGTCACCCGGAGGTTCGGGGTTTGATTCCCAGGCTGGCGGTTCTGGCTGCCCCGGTTGACCTGGCTGCTCTGGATTAATGGTAATTTCATCGCTGCTCTGGAATGCTGGTTCCTGGTTGGAGTCGATTTCGCCGAATTCATTACCGCCAGCCACCGTAAGTTCGTCGGGAATTTCGCCTGGCAGTACGCCGCCGGCAGCTTCGATTTTTGGCAGGCTAAGCGTTTCAAGGATCTTTTCGCGCAGGTTGGTCATGTGTTTCATGAGCTGCAGGCTGCTGTGATAAAAATTCAACACAACCAGCTTTCGGCCAAGTGGAATCAGCACCATGTGGGTGTAGAGACGCTTGTTGTTCTTAAGAAAGTGGAAAAGAACGTTACCGATTTCGACTCCGGCGAGTTCACTCTTCCATTGGTCAAAAAGGCGTGGCTGGAAAGGCATCAGGCTTTCTTTGATGGCCTTACCGACCTGAGTCAGATTTTGCGGTTCGTCATACTCAGCGCCCTGAACATGCAGCAGAAACTGACCATCAAAAGCCCCGACCGATGAGAGCAGTGCCGGGCTGATGTTCTCGCGAATCAGGTATTCGCTGGGTACCATGTAACTGAATTCATAATTTTTGTTTCGCACCGGCCTGAAGCCGCGTTTTTCACCGTAGAATGGTCGGAGGCTGGCAACATAATTATCGATGCCGATTCCTTTGAGGGCATCTCGGAAGGTTTGGGTCAGGCGTTGATTGTTGAGAACGTAGTCATAGATGAACCAGCGGTCTTTAATGAAGCGGCAATAGACGATAAAGTCGAACTTGCCTCTGGTGGTGTCAATCTTGATCACAACCTTGCTCTGCACCTGTTTGTGGTAGCGTGGATTCGAATAATCGATTTTGGCACCTGCTGCCACGCGGTTCATAACCTTTGAGAGAAAACGAAATTCATTTCTCTGGGTTTGAATCTGAAAAGAGAAAAGTTCGCGGGCCTCTTCGGGGTCGAGGCGTTTTAACTGGCGATCAAACAGCAGATCAAGAAAAGTCTGAACATCAAAGTTCGCGAGGCAGATATCGAATTCACCTGCCATCAAGCCGCCCATGAATTCATAAACCATGGGAATCGGTGTTGGAAGTTCAGACCTGGCCCCCGGTGGTTCGGGGATGTCAACGAGAAGCCCATCGGCGTCATCAATCTGGGCAAAGGCCACCGACGTCATTGCCGCGAGCAGGAAAATGACTGCAGAAAGTAATGTTAATGCTTTTTTTGCTACCATGCCACAAGACTAAATCACCAGTTGTTAATTGTCAATCGGCGCATTAAGTTTGTTTTCTTCCTTGAAGATTGGCAGAACAAAGTGCTAGAATCAGCACCAGGTTTTGCATATCCGGGAGGCTGAAAATGGGCATCGGGTTCACTGAACTGGTCGTAATTCTCGTCATAATTCTGATTCTCTTTGGCCCGGGCAAGCTTCCCGAGATTGGCAAAGCTCTTGGTCGCGGCATCCGGGAGTTTAAAGATGCCCAGAAAGACCACAAACAGGATTCAGACAAACCAAATAACGAATAATCATCGAACTGGAGACAAAGTTTTGAAAAAGTTGCACAAGGGAAAGACAATCAGATCAATTCTGGGCATGGCAATGGTTTTCATCTGCCTGCTGCTGGTTAGACCGGCATGGTCAGATACCCCGGAACAGCGTGAACAGTACCGTTACGCTCTCGGCCTGGTGCAAAGGCAACTATACGAAGAGGCATCGAAAGTGCTCACCCGGCTTCTGTCAGAGCCAAAATCTTTTTCTCAGGCTGATGGAGCGCTATTCTGGCTTGCCGAATGTGAATACCGCCAGAAAAATAACGTTAAGGCAGCCGGTCTTTATAACAAACTGCTCAAAGAATACCCTGCCAGCATTTTCCGGGACCGTTCAGCCTATGGCCTCGCCTGGGCGCACACCAACGACAACAACCCCAAATCGGCGATCGAAGCCTTTTCAAAAGTCAGCCGCAGCGACCTGAAACTCTGGGTCGATGCCAATATCAAGCGTGGCTTTCTGATGGTCAAGTTCAACATGGATATCGAGCAGACAGTGCGAAATTACGAAGAGCTTCTCAAAGAGAGCACTCTAACTGATGCGCAGCGTTTTGAGTGCCATCTGCAGGCCGGGGTAGGCAAATTCAACCAGAGCATTTTTAAACAGGCTCTAGAGCACTTTTCGCAGGCTCTCGATAAATGTCCGGCCGACAAACAGCAGGCTTTGCAGTTTTATATTGCCGAATCACACTTCAGACTGAAAGATTATAACAAAGCCGCCACCGAATATTCAAAAACCATGGCGTTAGGGCCAGATACGATTCTAGGGCAAAAGTCTGGCTATTCGCTCGCCTGGTGCCATATCAGGCTCTCAGACCCGCAAAAGGCGGTGGTATTATTCGAAAAGCAGGCTGGCAACCCATCGTCAGTGGTCAGAAAAGATTCGATCAAGAACCTGGTTGACCTGCTGATGAACCTGCATGAATACAGCAAGGCCATCGAATGGATCACCCGCACGGTCAGCGCCCTCGACAAGGCCGATCAACCTGAACTTGATTTTATCAAGGGGCTTGCCCTCTCACGCACCGGTGAATTCGAAAAAAGTCTGCGATCTTTTGAAGACTTTCTGAAAAAATACCCGAAAAGTAACAAGACTTACGAAGCACATTATCAGGCAGGCCTGGTAAACATCTCACTCGGCCGCTTCAAAGAAGCCATCGATAACTTTGATAAAGTAATTTCCGAAAAAGTTGACCCGGACCTGCGCGAAAAGGCCATCTATCGCATTGGCGAATGCTGGTTCAACCTCGGCAACATTACCCTGGCCGGCGATTACTTCAACAAAGTCATTAAGCAGTTTCCTACCGGCAAAACCCGTTTCGATGCCCTTTATCAACTCGGTGAACTCGCTTATCTGCAGAACAGCTACGCTGATGCTCTGACTGCCTTTGAAGCCATTGCGGCTTCGGGTAACGAACTCGCTTCGCAGGCAACTTTCAGATCGGGTGAAGTCTTGATGAAAGCTGCCCGCTTTCCCGATGCAATTGCCAGGTTTCAGCAGTATCTCGACCAGAACCCCAAAGGCAAACTTAAAGAAGACGCGGTGTTTAAAATCGGCCTGAGCTGGCTCGAACTCAAAGATCAGGCTCAGGCACTGGCGGCATTCTCGCAATTGCTCGACGCAACCGGCTATTTCCGGCAGGAAGCCAGATTCCATATTGCCGAAATCGCCAGGTCGCTAGGCAATAACCCGCTGGCGATCCAGCATTACAAGGCTATAACCGCTGAAGAACCAAATCATCCGCTGGCCTCAAAATCAAGACGTGCTACGGGCATCTGTTTGTTCGCAAGCGGCGACTTTAAAGCCGCCATTGAAACATTTTCGGCGATCATCAAAGATTACCCGCCAGGCGACGCGGCCATACCCGAAACAAGGTTCTGGCTGGGCAAAAGCCTCATTGCGAATGGCGATGTTGAAGGTGGTGTTCTTGAGATATTAAAGGTTCCGGTGCTTTCTCCGGGCACCCCCTTTACTGCAGAAGCCTATATTGAGGCAGCCCGGGCTTACGCCAAACTCAAGAACCTCAATAAATCGCGGATGATGTATGAAGAGGTTCTTAAAGCCAACCCTTCGCCTGAATTCAAAACCGAAGCCGAGGCTGCCCTTAAAAAACCGTAAAGGTGCATCAGGCACCAGCAATCGAGGTGTAAACCTGCGTAATTCTCATTCGAAGCTATTCTTTCTGGTAGCCGGGCTTGCCATTTTCGGCATAGCGGGCAATCTGCTTGCCGAAGAAGCCAAAAACTCACTGCCTTCTATCTATAAAACCGATTTTGTGATTGGCGGGCAGTTTTTTGATTACCAGAATTACAACAATGTTCCATATTTTCACGGGGGGCTTGATCTGGTAGCCCCCGCCGGCACTGCAATCTACACACCGGTAGCGGGCACCGTCACTATCAGCGATTACAAAATTACCGCCAGCAACGAGCCTCACACTTTTTCTTACGCACGCAAACCCTTCAGAAGAGGCGATTCATCGCAGACCCGCTACCTTGAAGTCGCCATCAAAACTGATGCGGGGCTGACCTGGATGTTCAGGCACGTCAACCCGGCGTCGATTCCGCCCCAGGTTTTTGACTATGCCGAAACGGGCTTGCGAGTTAACAAAGGCCAGTTGATCGGTCGGGTGGCGGCATGGCTTGAACCAGTGCTCCCAGAAAAGCGCATCTACGATCACCTGCACCTTGAAATTCTCGATACACAGGGCAATTATCATAATCCGGCAAAGTATGTTAAAACCGGCAAAGATTACTATCCGCCGGTACTTCACAATGTTTTTGCGGCCCGCCATGGCTCAACAGAAGCTCAGATTCTCAACAGCGCCGCACCAATAAAGGTTTCAGGCGATCTTGATTTGATTGTTGCAGTTACCGACCGCATGAATGAGGCAGCTTACCAACACGCGCTCTACTCTGCCATCTGGTCACTTGACCGTCTGGCAGCCGATGGAACCACCGAAAAAATCGAATATTGTGAAGCTTTCAGGTTCGACATTCTGCCCTTCACTGGCGATCGCGTGCAATTGAGCCGGGTCATCTACCGCGATCATCTCAACACACCTACGGGCAAGATCAGTGCCAACGGCAGTCGCGGCCCACGGTATTTTCTGGTGAATATCACGAGCGGCAGCCTCGCGACGGGCTACAGCCCCGAAAACTGCCTGCGAACGGCCCGATATCGCAACGGGCTTTACCGGTTGCAGCTTCAGGTTGCAGATAATGCCGGCAACACCAGACAACAGGCATTCACCCTGCAAATCGAAAACTAAATAGCCCTGGCCTTCACCACAACGAAATCAGTGCCACCGAGGTTGAGCGTGTCGCCTGGCTTGATGGTCTGTTTGTCTTTAATGGTGCGACCATTTATACGGGTAACATTGGTATCAGTCAAGGGGCAAACGCTGACGATACCCTTGCTCACCGTTACTTCAACATGTTTCCGGCTGACTTCCGAGGCGGAAATACAAATCTGATTGTCTGACTGGCGACCGATTCTGATGATGCCCCCCTGGGCTTCATAGGCTTTTCCGATACCTTCGATGGCGAAAACGAGCCGTTCTTTGTGTTCAATCGGCGCGGTCGCTGCGCGGGGCGGCTCAGGCGCTGGTGCTGGTGCTGGTGCTGGTGCTGGTGCTGGTGCCGGAACAGCATTTGCGGGTTTTGCAGGTGCTGCCGGGCTTGCGGTCTTTAAGGCAGGTGGTGCTTGAACAGGCTTCTCATCTGCATCGATATGGTCTGCAAGTCTTGCTGAAACGACCGGAGCCGCAACGGCTTTGCTTTTTAAGGTCTTTTTGCCGCCGCCTGCAGAATTAATATTCTCGGTTGGGGGCACCGGAACCGGAGGAACCACCGGGATTTCAGATTTATCAGCTTCAGAAGGCTTGCCGACAGAACTATCTGGCTTGTCATCTTTGTCATCAGTGATTCTGGCAAGGGAAGGCGGCAGGGAATTTTCTTTAACTGCCGGTTGTTTAAGAGTCTTTTTGCCTTGCGCGGCAGGGGTGACGGGCAGTGCGACCGGAGCAACCGGTTCATTGGTTTCGGCCGGGGATTGGGCACTATCCGCCTGGCCATCGTCATCAAGGCGGGCGAGAGATGCCGGCATGGGCGGTGCTTTAACGGCTGTCTGCTTAACTGTCTTTTTGCCCTGAGATTGAGGTGCAGGAGTTGATGGCGCTGGCTCGACCGATGGTTCATCTTGGTTTGGAGCGGCAGGGGCTGACGACTCGCCAGGAAAATTTTGTTTTCTTGCTTTTTCAAGCTCGTCAAAGTTCATGAACAAAGATTTTGTTGACATCATTTCGGGTGCGGTCTTCTGGTAACCCCAGATTTTGTAGCCGGCAAATGCAAAAATTACGGCTCCGAGCAGAATCAGCCAGGAATAGCTTCCAGACGATTCAGGTGTCGAGAATTCGACAGGAAATTCTTTAATCAGGCCGCCGGCATCAACCAGTTTAATAGCCAAAGAACCACTGCCGAGGCGCGGAAGAAACTTCAGATCGTAAGACCCGACTGGCTTCCCGGAGTCAGGGCGAATCTCAATTTCTGATTCATTTTTCTGTTGCAGATCAGGGGTACCCTGAACGGCACCAAGAAACTCAAGGCGGGCAGCATCAAAACGCAGGGTAATGATGCTGTCGGCAGTTTCGGCCTGCAAATTGACGACGAAGAGTTCACCGGGTTTGACGCCAGTTGGAACCGTAAGGTTCGCCCCATGCAGAACCTGAACGGAAAGGATCAGCAAAATAACCAGCAGCGCAGTTTTATTTTTTTCAGGCATTTTCACATCCCTTTCTTCCAACCGGGGAACCATTGCATAAGTTCTTCGACACTAGCTTTATGTGGCCTGTGGCCACCGAATATCCTGCCGATAAAATTATGTTTTACACGACGCACAGCTTTCTTTTCGAGGGCTTTGGCCAGCAGGGCGGGTTTGTCCCAGGTTCCGCCAACCGAGAGATCAACATAGGGTACACCGGTCTTTTCGTCCTGTAAAGTTACTGTCCATTTTTTTAATTTCTGGCCGATGTCGGTCTGCCGTAAACTCTGTGGGTTAATCATCAGTTTCGCATCAAGCTGCATGGCAAGTGGGTTAAACTCACTGTTGCCGAGTTCAAATCTAAGATGCGGGCCGGCAAACAGGCCATCAGCAATCAGCAGGCGGCCCTTCAGTTCATCGTCTTCTTCGGATGTAAGATAAAAATTTAACTCCCCGACTCTGAAATCAGGCTTTTCGATAAATTCAGCGCCAGCCTTCGCGAGGGTTTTTGGGTCGAGCATCGGCAGTGAAGGCACGTAAATATCTTTGAATGCCAGATTAAAAATTGCATCACGTTCACCGCTCTCTTTCCAGTTTACTTTGAATGCACCGCCAAGAAAACCGCGCAAAGCCTCAGTGCTGTCAACCTGAAAACTGGAAAAGTCGAGATGGTTCATTTTTCCGTCGAGGCTGAACGTAAAGGGCTTGCCAGGCAAAAAACGCCCCTGAGCCTGGTCGAGAACAATCTGCCCGTTGAGCAATTCCAATTCACATTTCGTCACATCCACATTTCCGGTATCGGGCCGCAATGATAGACTTACGTGGTTTTTGCCAAGGGGCACGCTGAAAACATGCTGCCCTGAATTATACTGCACCTTCATAGCTGTGTTCATGACTTCAGCGGTTATTTGAGGTTTGCTGAAAGTGCCGGCAATAGCCAGACTGCCATCGAACCAGCCTTCTTCAGGAAACGAAACGGCCGGAACCGACATACCGCCAAGCATTGCAAGAATATCGGCAGGAAAAACCCGACCAAATTTGCCATTCAAGCTGATTTTGCCTGCCTTGAGCGGGTCTTCTACCCAGCCGCTGCCAATCGAAAAGTCAGAGCGCCCAAAACTGGCAGAGCAATCGCTGACTGCTATTCGGGCAAAGCCTGAATCTGTCTGGCCGGTGAAGGTCAGGTCAGCACGCAGGTTTTTTAAACGTTCGGGCAGTGAGGGCAGGCGGATATCAGCATCACGCAGACTGGCAGTGCCTGTAGCTGTTAGCCTGGCCGGGTTGCCCTGCATGGCGAACTTGCCGCTGACGGTTCCATTTTCAAGTTGAAAGACCTGACTGACTTCGCGGGGCAGCAAGCCGGCCGCCAGAAATTCATGAAGTTTTTTAAGTTCAAGGCCTGTCAGTTCGGCAACCAGATCATCGATAACTGGTTTAAAGCCTGGGCCCGGGTTTTCGAGGCGAGCTTTGCCATGAACTTTAACGGAAGCATCGAGCAAAGCGCCTTTTATGTCTTCAAGTGTCAGTGCAAAGAGTCTGTCACCACGCTTTTCAAATAGAATTTTACCTGAAAACCCTTTGGCGGAAAGAACTGAAGTAGCACGGGAAGTTTTGAGCGGCAAATCAAGATCGAGTCGGGAGACGTTAATTTGCCCTTTGCCTGATGGGGAGGCAAAGGGCCCATTCAAATCAGCGGCAGCAGCAAATTTGCCCGAGAGTGAAAATGGCATGACAAAGCGACCAATTCTGGCTACCCCGGCCGCGAGATCATCAATTTTGTCGCTGTTAATCTTGAGTTTAAAATTATCGAGGCGTTTTTGTGCCGGTCGAATCACCCCGGCAGCGGAAAATTCGGCTCCAAAAATTGAAGACCCGGCCTGCAGAGTGACAACCGCACCTGCCGAGGCGTTGACTCCAGAAATTTTAAGACTGGCCACCGACTTGCCGAGATCGAAAGTCACGTCTTTTATTTTTATGGCTGCGTCACCAGCCTTAACCTCGGCCTGATACTCCCCGGCGGTGGTTTTAAGCTGCACATGAAAGGGCAATTTGGCATTCATGTTGCCAAGCCCGGCCTGCAACATGGGAAACTTTACCCAGCCATCAAGAACCGGGTTCTGCAGGTTGCCACTTCCAAGGAGCATGAAATTGAAGGCACCGTTGATATCGACGGGGTGCTTCTTAAACAATTCACTGCCTTCGGGCTGCGACTTGATCGCTTCGAGAATTTTGGCAAAATTATTACCGCCGCCTGACAGGCTGAGGCTTTTTAGAGACTTCGAGACCAGTTCAGCTTCGATCTCAGCCTTGACCGGGATTCCGAAAAATTCAACGCGGGCAGCGCCCCTGACCGGGCCAGTCCCCGCAGAAAAACCTCCGGCACGCCAACCGGCATCGGCATTTAACAGGCAACTGTCGGCCCACAATGCCTTGCCACGCCTGATAAACCGCAGGCGGTCAAAGCCGCCTACAAGCGAGATTCCAGTCACAGAATCTGCTTTCAGTGAGGCAATGTGTTTGCCCGCCAGTTCGATGCGTTCAAAATCAGGCCTGTTGGTCAGGCCGATGATTTTCTGCAAGCGCTCAGCAGTCATGGCGAATGTGCCAGAAGCCGGAAGCGTCACATCGGCAAGCAGCGCAAATGTTTCCACGAATGGGCTGGACGCGATGATAACTGCGGTGCCGGTTGCATCGAAGCGCAGGTTTTCGATTACGGCAGCGAAGCCATTCAGGCGCAGCAGGCCGTTATCATAGGTGGCTTTGCCATCGAGGCCCAATGAATCCTGGGGAAACAGGCGGTTAAGAACCCTGGCTCCGGAAAAGTCAATTTCGATGGCACTGGTGCGCCAGTTTTCGAGCGATGGAAAATTCGAGGAAACGACCAGGGGGCCGAGCAGGTCAACCCGCGAGAGATAGGCATCGATTTTTTGGCGCAGAGCCTCGGGCATAAGCTTAAGAGGCAGAAGGTCAACGGCGCTGCCCGATGCCTGCAACCCGGCCCTGAATTTGAAATCTGCATAGCTGATTGCGTTGCCCGCAAGCTGGCGTTGAAAAGAAATCTCAGCCTGGCCGGCATGGCGCTCGACAAGGCCTTCAAATAGATGTTGGCCCGGAGCAGTGCGGGTATAACTTGCGGCCAATGCAAGATTTTCGCCGCCAATCGATGAAGAAAGGCGCGAAAAAATTGCCGCCTCGTTCGCGAAATCAACAAACCCGCTGTGGCTGCTGGTCAGACTGGCAACTGTGAAATTGAGGTATTTAAGGTCGGCCCGGCGGTCATTGGTTTCTATGCGTGTCGATAATGCATCAAGCACTGGCAGATAGGGCAGGCAAAGGCTGATACTGCCAAGTTCAAGACTGGCATGGGCATCATACAGGGGCTTGTCGGCAGCGCAGGCGAATCTGGCAAGCAGTGAACCGCTCAAGCGGTTTTCGTTCTTGAGAAAACTTGCGGTCATTTCGCTGAGCTGGCTTAGCTGAATGACGCCGGTGAGGCCACGTATCTTTTCGGGCAGGCTGACTGCCTTGCGTGCCAGAACCCACTCAAGATTTAACCGGTCGCGCTGTCGGCCATCGTAGAAATTAATCTTTCTGCCACGGGTGCCAAGGTTATCAACTGCAAAATTGAAGTTCTGATTCAGGGCATCGAAACTGACGGTGAAGTTGCCGTTCTCTTTCATGGTGGTTACCTGAAACTTCAGCCAGTCTGACTTCTCTGGAATAGATATTCTTAAGAGATGCGAATTGAAGGTTTTTGCCGAATGTTTTCGCAGCGACAGGTCAATGCCGCTGAACTGGGTAGTGGCAGCCGGCAGCCTGATGAGCCGGGCGGCGAATTCATCTTTGATTAACCTGTCAGGGGCCGGTACCAGAATTGAAAGGTTATGAATCACAATGTCTTCGAGGTATTGATCGGCTAGAATCTGTGCCTTATCGCGTTGCTGCCAGCGGTTTTCGCTGGCGACCGGAGGTGTTGCGCCGGCAGAACTCATGCGGGTGGCGTCAGCAGGGGTTGAGAAATCCCAGACTCCCCTGCCCTTTTCGTTTCTGCTGATGGTCAGAATTGGACTTTCGACATGCAGTTTCTGAAGAACGAGACGACCGAGCAGAATATCGAAGAGAGAATATTTAAGTGAAGCCCTGGGAACGGTTAATAAGGTTCCGGCGGTTTCAAAATGCGGGTTCTGAATGAGTATATTTTCGAGATCGATGCCACGCAGCAGATTGCCCGATATTCTGCCAACCTGAAGATTGAAGCGGCCCTGCGTCAGGTTGGGGATAATACCCTGTTTTATGTGGCCTTCGATAAGGTCTGAATTCAGGCGAAAAAAGTTAAAAAAGAAAACCGACGCCAGAACAAAAAAAGCGAAAGCCGCGAACATCAGAAGTCGTCGCAGCCATTTTCTAAAAACACGACGATGCCCACCGCCATCGCGGTGCTGCTGTCGACGTTTCTCAAGTTCCTGTGCCAGGCTCTCAAGCCTCTGTGAATTCTGATCTGTCATTACAGAAATTCTACCATACTCCGACAAAAAATCTATTTTCTTGATTAACATCAGCAAGTTTTTTTCCCGGAATAAATTTGCGGCACGATCAGGCCGGGGCGCAACTGCTGTGGTATTTAAGGCAACTTGATTTTTGTTTGGGTTACGGCTACACTTAGCGCCATGTTTAAACCCGACCAGATTATTGGCCGACATTACAAAATTTTGTCGCAACTGGGCGCCGGGGGAATGGGAGCCGTTTATCGAGCTCTCGATATTAACCTTGGGCGCGAAGTAGCAGTCAAATTTCTTCTATCTGAGATCGCCAAAGAAGAAGAAGTGGTTAAGCGCTTTCTGAATGAGGGTCGGATCATCGCCACGATAAACCACCCTGCGGTCATCAGTGTTTATGCCTCTGACGTAGAAGAAGGCAGCGGCATACCTTTTCTGGTAATGGAATTCGTCGATGGCAAGAATCTGGCGAGCTTTAAAGAGATACTGATCAATGAACCGGTCGCCCTGATCAACCATTTTATTCAATTGTTCAGCGGCATTCACGCCTGTCATCAAAAGGGCATTATTCATCGAGACCTTAAGCCTGAAAACGTTATCATCAACCGTGAAGGTCAGCTGAAAATTCTTGATTTTGGCATCGCAAAAACGGCAACAAAGCAGACCAGAACCGGCATGGCCATGGGCACACCGCATTATATGTCACCCGAACAATGCCTTGGCAAGCAGGATATCACTGCAAAAACCGATGTCTACGCTGCCGGAATTATGCTCTACGAAATGCTGCTTGGCAAATTGCCCTTCAATCTTGATGGGCACGCTGATGACCCAGCCCTGGCAATTGCTCTGATGCATCTCAACGATGTTCCCGACTTTTCAGGCTTTGCAAAGATCAATGAAGGCGAAAGATTCAAGGCGCTGATCGAAAAAATGCTGGCCAAAAAGCCCGCCGACCGCCCTGAAATCCCAGAGATACTCGAAACTCTCAAGCAGATTCTCAATCGCTTGCGCAACAGCCAGTCAGAAACCCCAGACACCAATGAGGGCACCGGCAAAAGTGATGTAATCGGCGAAATTTACCAGATTCAGAAAGAGATTGGCACCGGCGGTATGGGCAAAGTCTACCGCGCCCTTGATACCTCGTTAAACCGTGTAGTCGCAATCAAGGTGCTGCATGACCAGTCTTCAAGTGACCACAGCCTTGTAGACCGATTCATCCAGGAAGGCCAGACTCTCGCAACCGTCGGGCATCGCAACGTCATGGGCATTTATGCTTCGGCCCGCGATAAAAGCACGAAGCGCCCCTTTCTGGTCATGGAATACATCGAAGGGAAACCTCTGGCACAGCTGAAAAATGCAGTCCAGAAAGATTGTCGCCAGTCGGTTCCCATCATGCTGCAACTGGCCGAAGGCATCGCGGCATGCCACGAAAAAGGCATTATCCACCGCGATCTCAAACCGTCAAATATCATAGTCACCCCTGAAGGAATTGTTAAGATTCTTGATTTCGGCATTGCCAAGACTCAGACTCACCTGACGAAAACCGGTATGACGATGGGCACGCCCGAATACATGTCCCCCGAGCAATGCACCGGCAGCAAAAATATCTCGGGCAAATCCGATATTTATTCGCTTGGCATCATCTTCTGGGAACTGATCTTCGGTTCTGTACCCTATAAAGCCGAAAACGCCCAGAATCCTGAACTCTCGATAGCATTAAAACATATCGAAGGCACCCTGCCGGCTCAGGTTGCCATTCCAGATGTCACACTGATTCCCATAATCGGGCTGGTCAGAAAAATGCTCGACAAAGATCCGACCGCCCGCCCTGAAGAACCAGTAATTATCGACACCCTCGAAGGCTATCTTCAGGAGCACGCTCCCGAAAGCGTTGCCAGATCGCTCACCGGCCGGCGTTCGGCTTCGCGGTCAGGCATATCATCTCTTTCAGGTCTAGTCCAGGATGCCCCCCAAACTGCGGGTGGGTTCAAAAAATACGTCATGCCGGCAATTGCGGTGCTTCTGGTGGGTGGCGGCATTGCTGCCTTAAAATATGGCCTTCCGGCCGGCAACACTCTTCAGAACCGCGAAAGCGCTATTAACGAGCTGATCAGAAATGGGCAATATAACGAAGCGCGGCAAAGTCTTGATGAGTTCTCGCAGAGCGCCGAGGGTCGCGAAAAGGCCGGGCCGCTTAAAGCAGCCCTGAGTCAGGCTCTGATGAACAGTTCTGCTGATGCCGAGCGCAAACTTGATTTTCAGATGGCGATCGACCTTTGCGGTCAAGCCGTTGCGCTCGACCCTGGCAACCCGCGCGGCACGCTGACGCTGGCCCGGCTGCAACAGGAAAAGGAGAAATATGACCGACAACGTGAAAAAGTCGAAAAGCTCAGCCACCGTGCGCTTGAGCTGTTGCAGACAATTGAACCAGCCTCTGGAACCAGTGAATTGTCAGGCATAGTCACCGAATTAAATGAGGCAGGCATGGCGAGCACGAGTGCCGAGATTGTCACCACCTGGAAAACCAGTTTTTTAAACCGTGGTGAAGCGACCCTGCAAGATAATCCCCAGCGGTCGCTGGCCTATTTTAATGACTTGCAGCGCTATTTTCCTGATGATCTGCGCAACCTGGAACTTACGGCGCGGGCTGCCAGCCAGACACGCCTTCTTGAGCAGCAGTTGACGCAGGCGACGATGCTGAATACTTTAAAAACAGCTCTAGAAGCAGCGATTGCCGGGTATATGCCAGGCCAGAAACCCGACATGATCACCCAGCAGATTGAAAAGGTCAAGCAACTCGGTGACGAACAAGCTGCCAATCAGTTTTGCCGCAAACTCGCTGATAAAATTGCCGCCGAAGCCGACAACCTTATCGTTAATAACCCGCAGAAGGCTCTTGAACTGTTCAATGCCGCACGGGCCGTCTGCCCTGAAATAACTGGCCTGGATACGCGAAGTAAGCTGGCTGAAGAAAGCCTGAAAACCATGCAGTCAAACGAAGATCTTAAAAAGGAACAGGAAGCTCTTTCACTCCAGATCAAAACAGCTGTTGATGGCCTGGTGCCCCCGGCAGATGCCGCGCCGGTTCTCGAAATGATCTCGCGCCTGAATTCTATGCCGGGCGGTTCAGAAGGCGCTGAGAAAAACCGCGAAGCCCTTTACCAGAAATATTTTTCCTTTGTCTCTGACCAGCTCGAAAAGAACCCTGAACAAGCAGAGCAGGTCGTAAAAATCTGTATGCAGATCAAACCCGACGCCACTGGTCTCAAAGAACTTGAGACCCGGATTCAACAGCAAATCGTCGTTGAAGCAGGCAAAAAAGCCGCCGAAGCCGAAAAAGCAGTGCAGCAGAAGCACGAAAAGGCCAAGAGTGACATTTTCGCCTCGATCAAAAAGGCCCGGTTGCCAGAAGATGTTAAAAACATTCGAAAAGCCATCAAAGAGCTGGCGAGTGATTTCTCAGACAGTGAGAATGCCGGCAAGCTTGAACAACACCTGCTGACCCGCTGCCGCGAAGAATTGAAAAAACTTGAACAGTCAGCCCCCGACAAGGCTTTGATCGTTGTAACCGGCCTGAAACAATCTATGGCTGATCTACCTGATTTCGTCAAAGAACTGAGCGGCAGTGAAAATGTTCTGGCCGAAAAGGCTGAACAGTTCAAGAAGGCCGCCGAAGAAAAAGCCAAAGCTGAAGAGGCCGCCAAAAAAGAAGCCGAAGAAAAAGCAAAACTCGAAGCGGAACAGAAAGCCAAAGATGCCGCTGAAGCTCAGGCCAAGGCCAAAATTGAGGCAGAGGCCCAGGCGGCCGCAAAAGCCGAAGCTGAAGCAAAGGCACTAGCCGAAGCCAAGGCAAAAGGCGAAGAAGAAGCCAAGGCCAGGCTGGCAGCCGAGCAAAAAGCCAAAGAAGAAGCAGAAGCACTTGCCCGCGCCGATGCTGCGGCCAAAGCAGCTAAAGAACTCACGGTCGGCCCTTCCGGAAACTATAAAACAATTGCCGATGCCCTCAAGGCAGCAAAAGACGGAGCGACTATCACCGTTCAACCCGGCAATTACAATGAATCTCTGAGTATCAATTCAGGGGTTACCATCGCAGGCACCTCTGCATCGAGCTGCACAGTTACCAGCAGCAAGGGCTCAACTTTAACGCTTGCCGGCAGTTGCAAGATCAGCGGTCTGACCATCACCAACAGTTCATCTTCTTCAACGCCTACCGTAAAGATCAGCGGCGGTTCACCGGCGGTGAGCAATTGCGTTCTTGCCAACAGTTCGCCTTCAAGCGCCCCGAATTTTGTTGCCGCCATCGAAGTAACGTCTGGCAGTCCGGCGATTTCCAATAACCAGATCACCGGGTCAAAGGGCATGGGCATCACCGTCTATGGGGGCAGCCCCTCTATAAGCGGCAATACCATCAGCGGCTGTGCCATTTATGGGATGTGGTTCAGCGGCAATTCGAACGCCAGGGTGCAACAGAACACCATCAGGAAATGCGGCAAATCAGGGATCGGCATTAAAGCCAGTGCAGCGCCATCTATCACCAATAATACGATCAGCGACAACGGTGAAAATGGCATGCTGATCTACGCCGACGGTGCCGGAAAAATTGAAAATAACAGGATCAGCGAAAACAACCTTTCCGGAATAGAAGTCTGGGATGCCCGGCCGCAGTCGATCAACGGCAATACTTTTGAGCGGAACCGCAAAGACGCGTTGCTTATCAGAGGCAAGAAAGCATCAGTCCGCCTCGGAACCAACCAGTTCAACGGCAACCAGGGTGAAGACGTGAAAAATTCAGGCGGACAGGTAATTCCGTTCTGAAAAAAATAGAGGAGCAACTAATGAAAAAGATCAGAAATTTCTCAACAATGGCGATTCTGCTGGTATTTGTCAGCCTTTCCTGCGCCTGGGGCGATGCACAGACTTTTACCCGGCTTTTCAGTTATGACCCGCACCCACTGTCGGCAGAGTTTCCGCAGCCTTTTATGCATAATGGTGAGTCTCTCAAACACCAGGTAGTATTTCAGGAAACCTGGAAAACCGTTAAAGACAAAGATGTTCTTCAGACAATCAAGTTCACTTTGCAGGCAGTCAAAGGGGCAGAAGTTGTTGGTGAAGCATCGACTGAAGTCTTTACACTGAAAAAGATTTCTAAAGGCCAGAAAATCGGCGAAGCCAGACTTGGTGAAACCCTTATGACCGCCACCATAGATGAATTCGAAAAGTCAGGTGCAGGAATAACTGACCTGACCGTAACTTTTAAGCTCGAACAATCAGGAACAGCTGATAACAAGCCAGTTCAGGCTGCAAAACCTGATGCAGCTGCATCTGAGGCAGTTAAAATTTCCCCGCCGGTGATTCCAGATACGGCACCCGTTAATGCCCCTGTTGTAAAATCAGCCGCCGGTCTGTATTTTTGCGAAGCACTAGTCGCTAAAGCCGCGGCATTACCTGCTGCAAATGCCGCTGCCCGTCTAAGTCTGTTAAAAAAAGCTCTTGCTGCCGCCCCCGCTGCCGCAACCTCTGCTGAAGCCGCGGCTTTTCATGCCCGGGTCAGCAGCCAAATCAGTGATCTTGAGAAACAAAATCCGGCAGCCGTTACCTCGGGCGAACCCGTCAAACCAGCTCTTACGAACGAAGCTGGCACCCCGGCAGTTATTGTTCCGGTGACTCCTCCCGCCATTACTGATCAGAAGGCGAACGTCAGCGGCTCAGCCGTTTCAACGGTAGATCCTGCGGCACGTGAACTCTATAAGAGCGCCAAAGACTTTTTTGCTCAGGATAAAGGCCCCGAAGGCCGCGAAGCACTTCGCAAATCCCTTGAAATAGCTCCAGATTATCAGGATGCCCTTATGCTTCTTGGTGACAATGCCTACGGCAATCGCAAATATGCCCGGGCCAAAGAAGCTTATGAAAAGCTCCTCAATTTGAACGAAAAAAATTCGGAGGCGCTGCTGAAGTATTTCAAGGCCGGTTATTATCTTGGCGAAGGCTCTGATACCATTCTTCGCCTGGCCGAAATCAAAAACAAATATCCTGCTGACAATGGCATTAAAATGTCAGTGGCCGAAGCATATTTTCAACTTGGCGATCTGGTCAACGCTGAAGCGGTATGCAATGAGATTCTCAGCGCGGCTCCCACGAATTCCCGCGCCAAAGATCTTATGCAAAAAATAACCACCAGGATAAAATGACAACAAACCACGCCACCGACAGCATTGCCCAGGGGGCTTTTCTTGTCTGTGAACGTCTGCTGAACTTCGGGGCCCTTCTTGGCCTGCTCTACATCGCCATGGAACCATCTTTGGGTTCCATGGCGTTTTTCGTGAGCTTTTCAAATTTTACTGACCAGCTGTTTTTCTATCTGTATTTTTTGCACCTCCTGTTTGCTGCAATCCATCTGAGAAGCATCGGAAAATTCTGTTCCGGGCATTTTTTCGATCTGATCTTTTTCGGGCCACTTTTTCTGTTGAATTTCAGGGGCATGCAGTCAACTCACATTCTGCTGATCAGGCAGGGTCTCACCCTATTCTCGCACTATCTGCGTTCCTACACCCTGGGGCACCTGGCCGACTCAATTGCCAAGAGGCCGGCCCGACTGGTTTTTACGAGTTTTTTCGGGGTAATTGTACTCGGTGCTTTCATACTGGTTCTGCCTATTTCTGTGGCGCCCGGGCAGGAGCCTTCATTGCTGTCATCTTTGTTCACTTCTACCTCAGCGGTTTGTGTTACCGGGCTGGCCGTTGAAGACACGGGCCGCTATTTTTCGGTTTTTGGGCAGGTTGCCCTGCTGGTTTTGATTCAGATCGGCGGTCTGGGCCTGATGACCATGTCGGCCGGGATTTCTCTGATGGCCGGCAAGCGCATGGGCATGACCCACACCTCGATGATGCAGGAAATGTTGGACGTCTCTGACCTTTCGAGTCTGAGAAACGCTTTAAAAGATATTTTTCGCTGGGCATTTCTGATCGAGCTGGCCGGGGCCTGCATTCTTGGTATCAGGGTCTATATGGTTTCTCAATGTTCGGTCGCCGACGCAGTCTATTCAGGGATTTTTCATTCAATTTCGGCGTTCTGCAACGCCGGTTTTTCGATTTATTCAGACAATCTGGTTGGCTTCAATGGTGACCCGATAATCAACTTTACGATCATGGGTCTAATAATTACCGGTGGGCTTGGCTTTATGGTGCTTAGTTCTCTTAATCTTTATTGCTGCGGCGCCAGAAACCACCGTCTTAACACGCACGCCTGGCTGGTAATTGTGGTCAGTTTAATTTTGATACTCGTCGGGGCTGTGGTCATCTTTTTTCTCGAGCACGAATCGCCATGCATGAGTTCTTTGCCGCTCGGCGACAAATTAATGGCCGCACTTTTTCAATCAGTTTCGACGCGCACCGCCGGTTTTAATACCATTGATTTTACCTCTTTAAAAACCAGCACCCTCTTTTTCATGTCGTTTCTGATGTTTATCGGTGCCTCACCTGGTTCGACGGGTGGCGGCATCAAAACAACGACTTTTGCCACCCTCTGTATGTTTGTGGTAGCGAAACTGCGTGGCCAGTCACAGGTAAGCATTCGAGGCCGGCGAATTCCTGACGAAACCATTCTAAAGGCATTCCTGATCGTCGCCATTTCAACGGTTCTGGTAGCAGTTTTCGTTTTTCTGTTGATCTTGACCGAAGATCATCAGCTGATTCAGCTGATTTTCGAAGCTATCTCGGCATTCGCAACCGTTGGTTTGTCAACCGGCATAACTCCGATTTTATCGATACCCGGAAAGCTTCTAATCGTTGCCCTGATGTTCATCGGGCGCATTGGCCCTTTGACCATGGCTCTTTCAATCACAGCACAAGAAACCCGCATCAACATTCAATACCCTGAAACCAGGGTTCTGGTCGGCTGACAGGAGGCACTCATGCAATACGCAGTAATAGGTCTGGGAAGATTCGGCTCAAAGCTCGCCACATCGATTTTTGCCCGGGGGGGCGAAGTAATGGCGATAGATATCGCCCCTGAAGCGGTTGATGCCATCAAAGACCATGTCAGTCAGGGTGTTATCTGTGACTGTACTAATGAAAAAGCGATGCGCGAACTTGGAGTTCAAGATCTTGATGTTGCCATTGTCGCGGTTGGCGATGACATCCAAACCAGCATAATGGTGACGGCGATCCTCAAAAGGCTCGGGGTACACCGCATTTTGTCGCGTTCCCTGAGCAAAATGCAGGGCCAGATACTCTCAGAAGTTGGCGCCCACGAAGTATTCTCGCTCGAGGAACAGATGGGCGAGCAGATAGCAGACAGGCTTATTTCCCCGCACATTATCGAAAGCATCAAGCTCAGCTCAGGGCACTCACTTATTGAAATTGAACCCCCGGCGAGTTTTCTCGGCAAAAGCCTCAAGGAACTGTCATTGCGTGCCAATTTCGG
>Ga0116170_10001580_pt1 | contig 22823 bp, 20 predicted proteins | sample AD_JPNHW1_MetaG_FD_89797 | JGI IMG/M metagenome (GOLD analysis project Ga0116170, IMG submission 89797) | Active sludge microbial communities of municipal wastewater-treating anaerobic digesters from Japan - AD_JPNHW1_MetaG | ecosystem: Engineered > Bioreactor > Anaerobic > Digestate | place... | reverse complement strand
TTGGAGGCGCCGATCGGAATCGAACCGATGAATGGCAGATTTGCAGTCTGCGGCCTTACCACTTGGCTACGGCGCCCTGGTTTTCAAAATAGCACGAGCCGCATGATGCGGCTCGTGGTTTGGAGCGGGTGATGAGATTTGAACTCACGACTTCAACCTTGGCAAGGTTGCACTCTACCACTGAGTTACACCCGCGTGGTGAACTTCAATGGTAGCAGGGCTTGGCGAGACGTCAATCAAAATTTCCATCGACCTGGGTTGGATCAGGGGGATGGCAATTTGCTCATCCTGCGCGATCCTGGGCGGATGATCACACCCGTTGCGACCGCACGCCCGGCTTCTTCGCCCGGAGCGCCATTCCTGCCCTTGGCGTTCCGATTCATCCTGAGCTTTGGCTTGGCCGTGCTTCTCCTGGCGCTGCCCGCCGAGACGAACCACCCCACCCATGAGAACGTCTATTTCACCCTGTTGGCGGCTTTCTTCTGCGAAAGCGTCTGGGAATGCGGGCGCTCGCTCAAGCGAACCGGCAAGCCATTCGGCACCCCATCCCTTCTGTGGATCAGGATCAACCTCCTGCTAGACATCCTGCTGATCGCCCTTCTGATCGCCTACCAGGGCGTCGATCAGGAGCGGTTCACCACGGCCTACATCTTCCCGGTGCTGGCCTCGGCGTTCTACCTGGGTATCCCAGAGATCGTCGGCGTAGGGATCGTGACCTCCCTGTTCCATATCCTCAGCTTTTTTCTTTTCTCCACAGGCGCCCTGCCCGCCTTCGGGCACTCCGGCCCCATCGGGGATCTGGAACCATCGAGGGGCTTTTTCGTCCTCGGTTTCGCGACGATCCAGATCCTCATGGCGGTGCTGGTCGTCGTGCTCATCCGCAAGCACCTGGAGACGCTGCGCAGCACCCTGCAGCAGTCCGAAGCGACCGTGGACGAGCTATCAGCGCTCTACCGGAGGGTCTTCGAATCCATGTTCTCAGGACTGGTCACCCTGGACATGGAAGGACTGGTCACCTCTGCCAATCCCGCCGCCGAAAACATCCTGCATCGCCCTTTGCCTCTGGGCATGAACCTCATGGAGCTGGGACTCCATGACCTGTTTCACCATCAGGGATTTTCCCGGGAACAGCGATTCGAGCGGGAATTCACACTGGAGAACGGCTCGCGGCGCATTCTGGGCGGCAATGTGGCGCCGATTCGCGATAGCGAAGGCCACCAGAACGGACACCTGCTGCTGTTCCAGGATTTGACAGATTTGAAAGCACTGGAAGAACGGACCCGGCTCAACGAGCGTCTGGCCGCCGTAGGCGAGCTCTCGGCAGAACTGGCCCATGAGCTCCGGAATCCCGTGGCTTCCATCCAGGGCTGCGCGCAGATTCTCGGGAAAGGCGATCAACCACAGGCCATGCAGCAGCGCGTGCTGAAGATCCTGCAGCGGGAATCCGATCGCGTCAGCGGTTTGGTCAGCGACTTCCTGGATTTCACCCGACCGCGCGCGGTATCGACGCAACCCTGCTGGCTGCCGACAATGATCGACGAGATCCGGTCAAGCTGGGAGACCGATCCGCGCAGCTCCGGAATTCCGCTCCACATCGAGGCTTCACCGGAAGTCTACATCCTGGGTGACCAGAAGTGCATTCATCAGGTTTTCACGAACCTCCTCAGCAATGCCCGCAAAGCCCTTCGAACCGCCAACCGCAGGGAGGTGAGGGTCCGATTCCAACAGGCCGCCCAACGGATCGAAATCACGGTGGAGGATTCGGGCTGTGGCATGAGCCCAGATCAGCTCAAGACCGTGTTCCTGCCCTTCGCCAGTGGATTCCAGGAGGGAACGGGACTCGGCATGAGTCTCGTCTTCCAATTCGTTCAGCGCATGGGCTGGGATATCCGGATTGAGAGCAGGGAAGGTGAAGGCACCCAGGTGTTCCTTGGCGTCCCTCTCGCGTGACTATTCGCCTTGCGGATCTGCCGCCAAGATGCCACCTTTGAGCAATTCGATCACGACTGGATCCGCCATGAACCGCAAGCTCATCCGCCCGAATTTTGACGAAATCAAGGAGAAGATCGGGCGCGCCCCGAAGACGGCCCCAATCGAACCTCCGACCACCACCCCTATGCCCGTGGACCCCATCACCGGCGGCGCGATCAATCCCAACGCGGCCAGTGTTCCACAGGGCCTCGGCAGCCCGCGCCGCAAGATCGCCCCCCCAGAGCAGACAAATGCCGAAAGTTTCTATTACCTGAAACAGATGCAGGCAAAGACGCCCATGGTGGTGGTTTTGCAGAATGACGAGAAGCTGCGCGGCGTCATCGAGTGGTACGACAAGCATTGCCTGAAGATCAACCGCATCAAGGAGCCGAACCTGCTGGTTCCGAAGCACAACATCAAATACATCTACAAGCAGGATGAAGAGCCCCGCATCCGCCGAAGCCGAACCAGCAAAAAGGAAGAGACTTCGACCCCCGAGGTGGATCTTCCCCTGTACGACTGAGGCCGCCTTCCCCCATGAGCCAACGCCCCAACATCGTGATCACCTTGGGCGATCCCTGCGGAATCGGCCCTGAGCTGCTGTTGCGCACCCTTCACATCATCACGTCCTGGTGTGATGCCACCATCGTGGGTTCTCGGATCGGCCTGGAACTGCTAGGTCCTTGGCCGTCCCTGCCAGTCGAATGGGGCTGGGAAAAACCCTTCGCCGTCGCGCCCGAAGAGGAAAGCCCAAGCCTAAGTTCCACGCTCTGGACGCAGGATGCGGCCTCCGGCCAGCGCGGCAGAGCCCTATGGATTGATCCTTGCCCCGATGTCACCGCGCAGCAGTTGACCATCGGCGTGGGTTCCGCCGCCTCGGGGCGCTGTGCGGTCGAAGCCGTGAGAACCGGCGCTCATCGCGTGCTTCGCGGTGCCGGCGACGCCCTCGTGACCCTGCCGCTCTCCAAGGCCGCTGCCCACGCCGCCGGATACGCCATCCCAGGCCATACGGAATTCCTGCAGCAGCTTTCAGGTTCTCCGATCACACGCATGGCCTTCGTAAGCCCCAGCCTGTGGGTCGTCCTGCACACGGTCCACCAGAGCCTGCGCTCGGTGGTGGCCGAACTCTCCGTGGATGGTGTGGCGGAGACGCTGACCTTCGCGGCGGACCGGTTCATGCGCCTTTCCGGCAAGCTCGACCTGCGGGTCGCCCTGTGCGCGCTCAATCCCCACGCGGGAGAGGGCGGCGCGTTCGGCGACGAGGAATCCATCCTGAAAGAAGCCATCGTGCAGGCCGAAGCCTCCTTCGTCGAGTTTCGCCGGGCCGGGGACCAGACCCCCTTCTCACACGTGCGCTCGCCCTTCATCCCAGGCCCAGCCCCCAAGGATTGGGCCCTTTTCCCGAACCGGGTTCCCATGGCCGAGATCAGCGATCAGCGCGAGATCGAAGTCTTCCAGCCAGGATCGCGAAGCGCCAAACCGCACCACCCCTCGCCCCAGTTCTTCGGGCCCTTGCCTTCGGACACCCTCTTCCAGCGTGCGGCTGCGGGCGAATTCGATCTCGTGGTCGCCCTGTACCACGACCAGGGCCTGATCCCCATCAAGGTCCTGGAACCCAAGACCGCCGTGAACTTGACGCTGGGGTTGCCCTTCATCCGGACCTCGCCAGACCACGGAACGGCCTTCGACAAGGCCGGGCAATGGGTCGGCGATCCCACCAATTTCCTGGAAGCAACCGCCCTGGCGATTCGCCTGGCGGAACGAACCCAGGCGCCCAAAGGGAACCCCTAGATGGCTTTGCGGCACAAGAGGTAAGGAGTTTTAATGAACGCGACCGCCCTGATCCTGGCCCACGGCCAGAGCGAGTGCCTGTGCTCCAACCTGCCCCCGTGCCTCCACGCCATCCTTGGCGATGCGGCGCTGTTATGGGTCCTGCGCGCCTTGCCTGAAAACATCACCCAGGCGCGAGTGTTCCATGACGGCGATACGCGAATTTCAGAGGCCATGGAACGATGGAGCAAGGAAGGCCTCCTGCCCTGTCCCGCATCCACCTTGAACGCCGAGGACTTTGACACCCTGGGCGAGGCGCCCATCCTGGTTTTGCGGGGCGATGCCCCGCTGATTGCCTTCAGTGGTCTTCTGGACGGCCTCGACGCAAAAGACATCACCAACAAGGCATCTCTTCCGGGATTCTTCACCGTTCAATCCGCCAAAGCGTTATTGACAGTTCCTGGCAAAGACCTTCCCGAGACCAAAGGTCTTCGCATCATCGCCAACCGTCGGGACATCGCCGCACTCCAGACGCAGGCACGCACGGCCATCAACGATCGGTGGATGGATCGGGGCGTGACGATCGTCGACCCCGCCTCGACGTTCATCGGCCCTCGCGTGGAGCTGGCACCGGATGTCCTGATCGAACCCCAGGTCCGTCTTGAAGGCAGCGTGCACATCAGCCGCAGCGCGCGCATTGGCCAGGGCTCGATCCTCCAGGACACCGTCATCGCCGAGGATGTCGAGATCAAGCCCTATACGCTCTCTCAAAGCGCGCAGGTGGGACCAAGTGCCATCGTCGGCCCCTTTGCCCGCCTGCGCGAAGGCTCGGTGCTGGAAGCCCGCGTTCATGTGGGCAACTTCGTGGAGACGAAGAAGACGACGCTCCACGCGGGCGCCAAAGCCAATCACCTCACCTATCTGGGCGACGCCGAAGTGGGCGAGATGACCAACGTGGGCGCCGGGGTCATCACCTGCAACTACGACGGCTTCCGCAAACACAAGACAGTCATTGGCAAAAACGTTTTCGTGGGTTCTGACACGCAGCTGATCGCACCCGTGACGATCGGCGACGGCGCGCTGCTGGCTGCGGGAAGCACCATCTCGCAGGATGTCCCTGGCGACGCTCTGGCCATCACCCGCGCGACTTTGACCGTCAAAGCGGGATCAGCAGCTCGTCTTCGCGAGAAACTCCGTAATCAGATCGGCTAAGCTAGAGACTGTGATGCGATACGACAATGGTTTTTCATGCTGACATCCTTGCTTGACAAGATTGGACGACGCGCACTGGTTGCGCTCGAACAGGCTGGCGATTTTTCGGTCGTATCCGGCCGCGCCTTCGCAGCGGTCTTCAGGCGCCCTTTCGACACGGCGAACTTGATGCGACAGTTCGTGGCGGTTGGCGTGAACAGCATCCCCGTCATCGTGCTGACTTCGCTGGCGGTGAGCCTCGTGTTCGCCCTGCAGCTCGCCTATGGATTCAAGCAGTTCCAGGCGGAAGGCCTGGCCGCGCAGGTGAACGGCCTCGCCATCACCCGTGAACTGGCCCCAGTCATCTCGGGACTCATGCTCGCCGGACGCGTGGGCAGCGCCATGGCGGCCGAACTGGGCACCATGCAGGTCACGGAACAGATCGACGCCCTGGAATGCCTGGCGACGGACCCCGTTCACTATCTGTTTGTCCCGCGCCTGCTGGCCTCGGCCATCATGCTGCCCCTGCTCACGGCCATGGCCATCTACGTCGGCTACTGGGGCGGCTACATGCTGCTGGTGGGCGCCGAAGGTCAAAGCGCCACGGTCTACGCCAGCGATTTTTACAAGCTGCTGGATGTGCGCGATGTCCGCATCGCGCTCACCAAGGCCCTGGTCTTCGGGATCATCATCGCCCTGGTGGGATGCTGGCGCGGCTATCGCACCCAGGGAGGCGCCGAAGGCGTGGGCAACGCGCCCACCAGCAGCGTCGTCACCTCCTCGCTATGGATTCTCATCGCAGACTTCTTCCTTACCAAGCTCCTGCTGGTCTGAGGCTCTTTTGGAACCAAATTCTCCCCTCATCGACGTGGTGAACCTGTCCAAGGCTTTCGGCCCCAAGGTGGTGTTGTCCAACGTCAATCTCTCGGTCAAGGAAGGTGAGAGCCTCGTGGTGCTGGGCGGATCCGGCACCGGCAAGACGGTGCTCCTGCGCAACATCATGGGCCTGCTGACGCCAGATTCCGGCCACGTCTCCGTGGATGGCAACATTATCCACCAGCTCAAGCGCGACGAATTGTTCCAGGTGCGCAAGAAGATCGGAATGTGCTTCCAGATGGCGGCCCTGTTCGATTCGATGACCGTCGAGGGCAACATCGGCTTCCCGCTCAAACGCCATACCCAGATGAGCCCAGGCGAGATCGCCGATCGCGTGGACGAGTGCCTGAACCTCGTGGGCCTGAGGGGCTGCCAGAAACTCAAACCCTCGGAGCTGTCCGGTGGCATGAAGCGCCGCGTGGGCTTTGCCCGCGCCATCGCCCTGAAGCCCCAGATCCTGCTCTTCGACGAGCCGACGACGGGCCTGGATCCGGTCATGACGGATGTCATCGGGCGCGTGATCCTGGACCTCAAGCATGAGCTGGGCGTCACCACCATCACCATCACGCACGATCTGAAAAGCGCCTTCGAGATCGCGGATCGCATCGCCCTGCTCTTCCGCGGTGAAGTCATCGCCTGCGAGCCCGGCAGCACCTTCCGCGATAATCCGCACCCCATCGTTCAGCAGTTCCTGCGCGGCGACGCCGATGGGCCGTTCCTGCAGGATCCACCGCCACCCAAACGAACCAACCATGCGATCTACCATCCATTGACCGGGGTTGCCCCATGAAGCTTGAAACCAAAGTCGGCGCCTTCTTTCTCGCCAGCCTCGTCGTCCTGGGCATCTTGATCTTCCGCACCCAAAAGATTGATTTCTTCGGCAAAAAGTCCGAACGCGACTTCGCGCTGGAATTCAAGCAGGTCGCGGGTTTGACGCAGCAGGGCAAGGTGCTGGTCGCCGGTGTCAAGGTGGGCAGCGTGCAGGAAATCCGCCTTGAGCGCAGCCGCGCCCGCGTCGTCATCTCCGTCGATCCCGCCGTACCCATCTACAGCGACGCCAGCGCCACGCTGAGCTCCATCGGCATCCTGGGCGAGAAGTACGTGGACCTGGACCCCGGACATCCCGAAAGCGGCCCGCTGGCCAATCGCAGCCTCATCGCCAGCAAGGAGGGCGTCGGTCTCGATAGCCTGATGGAAACGCTGGCCGCCATCGGCAAGGACGTGAAGGGCATCACCCAGGCGCTGAACGAATCCATCGGCGGCGAAGCGGGACGCCAGAAGCTGGATGAGATCGTGGACAACATCCGCGTGCTGACCGGCGAATTCCGCGCCATGGCGCAGGAGAACCACGGCGCCATCAACGAGACGATGGCCAACGCGGCCGCCGTCAGCGCAGAACTGCGCGATCGCCTGCCCAAGCTGGCCCAGCAGTTCGAGGATCTGGGCCGCAATCTGAATGGCATGGTCAACGACACGCGCCCCGAGGTGAAGGGTTTGGTCGTTGATGTGCGCAAGCTGGCGCAGAATTTCCAAACGACGTCCGAAAATATCCGCTCCATCACGGACAAGGTAAACAAGGGCGAAGGCACCATCGGCAAGCTGCTCAACGACGAAGCCACGGTGCAGAAGATCAACACCGCCGTGGATAACGTGAACGAGCTGCTTGGCGGCATCAAGAACATGGAGCTGCGCCTGGATATGGGTGGTGCGCAGTGGACCAAGCGCGGGGATTCCCAGACGGGTCTGGGCATCGAGATCGCGCCCCGCAAGGACTACTGGTATTCCATCGGCCTCTCCAGCACCCCCGATGGCAAGATCTCCGAAAGCACGCGCGCCAGCGGCGCGATCGACCCGGTCACCGGCCTGCCCACGGGCGCGCTGGATAAGACCCGCTTCGTCACGACGGACCAGGCTTTCACCGTATCTGCGGAATTCGCCAAGCGCCTGGGCGAGCACTTCGTCCTGCATGGCGGCATCATCGACGGCAAGGGCGGCGCCGGTGCGGAATACCGCGCCATGGACGACCGCTTCCGCCTGGGCGCCCTGGCCTACGACTTCACCAAACGCGACGACAAACCCAACCCCCGCTACCGGGTCACCAGCAGCTTCCAGTTCTGGAAGGGGCTGTATGTCCAGGCGGGCGTGCAGGACATCGGCAACCGCGAACTGCGCACGTTCTTCGCGGGCGGCGGCATCCGCTGGACGGACAACGATCTGAAGAAGCTCGTGGGACTCGCCGCGGGAGGCTCCAAATAGCCATAATGGAGAGGCATGCGTAGACCGCTCCTCATCCCCGGTGCCTCCCCAGGCCTCTTTCTCGCCTTCCGGCGCGGCATTCCTGTGGCCCTTGCGCTCGCGGCCCTGATCGGCGCGATCCTGGTGCCGCACGCGCGCCTGCCCTTCCTGGTCTTGGCGATCGCCTGTCTTGTCGAGCTGTGGCCGACCTTCAAGCAAGGCCGACGCTACCAGCGGGACCGCGTTTCCATCGTGCGCCACGAGGGGCTCTGGGTGAAAGCTCTCCGACCGCTGGCTCGTCTCCTCGGCCGGGAGACTGACTGGGTGCTGTCCTTCTGCGCCTGGAACAACCTTCAGGTCGGGAGGCTTTTCGAGGCGGAGCGAGCGCGCAAGGCATTGGTGCTGCTGCCCCACTGCATCCAGCTGGCCTCGTGCAAGGCCGAGATCCTGACGGATCTCACGACCTGCCGCGCCTGCGGGCTGTGTCCCGTGGGAGACGTGCTGGAAAACGCCCTGACCCAACGCTGGGATGTGCGCATTGCCAACCGCAGCCACAAGGCCTATCGCCAGGCGCGGGAATTCGCCCCGGATCTCATGGTGGCCGTGAGCTGCACGGATCGTCTGCTCAAGGGGCTGCTCAAGTTCCCCGATGTGCCCTCGCTGGCGATCCCGCTGGGGCTGCCCCACGGCATGTGCGTGGACACGACGTTCTCGCCGTCGCTCATGGTCGCCGCGATGGAAGCCTACGTGGAACCCAAGCCAGAGCCCAAAACTGAAGCCTCGAGCTCCAATATCCAGCCCCTTCACCGGGAGGACATCGCGTGACGGACTTCCGCATCCGCCGTTTCTTCGAGCGCCTGATCGGCCCACGGGCCTTGGCCTACATGCTGCATCTGCGCCCCCTGGAATGGCCCATCATGAGCGCCCATTTCCTGCTGGGTGCCCTGATGGCCAAAGGGCTGCACCTGCCCATCCCCGCAACGCTGCTGGGCTGGTTCGTATTTGTGGCGCTGATGAACGGCGGCACCATGGCCGTCAATAGTGCCTTTGATCAGGACGAGGGGGATGTCGGCTACCTGCGCCAACCACCCAAGCCACCGCGCCATCTCTTCGCGTTTTCCATGGTCCTGCTCGCCGCATCGCTGGGCCTGGGCTTCCTGCTCCCCCGCGCCTTCGCATGGAGCAACGCCGCGTGCGTCATCATGTCGGTGCTCTATTCCGTGCCTCCCGTCCGCCTCAAGGCGCGCGCGGGATGGGATCTCGTCATCAACTGCGTGGGCTTTGGCCTACTTACGCCCCTGGCGGGATGGGGGCTGACGGGGCGGCCGGTAACGGGGGCTTTTTGGTGGGCGGGATGGGGCTTCGCGCTGTTGTTTGGATCCCTCTACCCTATGACCCAGATCTACCAGATCGAGGAGGACCGTTCCCGCGGCGACCGCACCCTGGTGATCCATCTGGGCGAGACCTGGAGCCTGCTGCTGTCCCTGCTGCTGGCGCTGGGAGCCCACGGCTGCTTCCTTATGGGCTTGATGCGCGGAGGCTTCCATGTGCTGCCGATCCTGGTGTCGCTCGCGGCCTGGATGGCGGTGATCCTGCCCTGGATCGCGCGCTGGCGGCGCATGACGCCCCACCAGCACGAAGCTGGCATGTACCGGGGGCTGGTGGCCTGGGCCGTGACCGACATAAGCCTGTTGATCCTGATGTGGCCGCGATGCTGATCCCATCGGTGCAACCCGACTTTCCCCTGGCCTGGGGGTTTTCCACCCGTCTGGACGCCGCCGGAACCCTGCCGCAGCGACGTCTGAACCAAATCCACGGCACGCGCATCGTCGAGGCCTCGGACCGGGTCCAGGACGCCGACGGCCTGTGGACGCAGCAGCCTGGCTTGCGCATCGGCGTGCGCGTGGCGGACTGTGTGCCCGTACTGCTCGCGGGGCGCGTGGGCCATGACACCTGGATCGCGGCGCTCCATGCAGGATGGCGCGGCGCCGTGGGAGCCAGCGAGGGCCGCGAGCCGGGCATTCTGCGGCTGGGCGTGCAGCGTTTCCTGGACCTCGGAGGTTGCCCGGAAGCCCTCTTCTGGGCCTTTGGGCCCTCCATCCAGCGGTGCCATTTCGAGGTGGGCCCCGAGGTTATCGAAGCCGCCCGGCGCGATCCCGCCTGGCACGATAACCTGGCCCAGATGGGCCCCCACGGGCGTCCCCATCTCGATCTCCACGGCTTCCTGCGCGCCCAGGCCCATCATCTCGGGCTCGATCCCGCGAGGAACGGCTCCGTACCGCGCTGCACCGTCTGCGAACCCGAAGTCCTATATTCCTTCCGCCGGGGGGACCAGGAGGGCCGGCAATGGGGCTGGATCGAGATCCTGGATCGTTAGGAACCACCCGCGTTGCGCTAAAAGCCATCGAACGAGGACGCCCTTTCCCGCAAAGGCTTGAACGAGATGAACGATTTCGACGCACTCTACCAAAAAGCCCTGGAGGCCTCCGTCCTTGGCAGGATCAAGGAAGAGCTTCGGAACCCCGACAAGATCCAGAACTTCGACAAGCATCAGCTGGACTGCATCCTGAACCCGGATCGCCATCCACCCGTGCTGCGGATTTCCGACTGCCTGTGCGAGGACAAGGAAAAGAAAGCCTGCGGCGATGTGTGCTTTTTCGATGCGATCCAGAAAGACGAAACGGGCAACGTCGTCATCGATCCAGAGAAGTGCGTCGGATGCACGGCATGCCTGGATCACTGCAAGTCAGGCAATCTGGTGGAGCGCAAGGATCTCCTTCCGGTCTTCGAGCTCTTGAACGAGCCCGGCGCCCAGGTCTTCGCGCTGATCGCTCCGGCCTACATCAGCCAGTTCAGCGCCGACGTGACCCCCGGCAAGCTGCGTAGCGCGTTCAAGCGCCTTGGGTTCACGGGCATGATCGAGGTCGCCCTGTTCGCGGACATCCTGACCCTGAGAGAAGCGATGGAGTTCGACCATTCCATCCAGACGGACAAGGATTTCCTGCTCACCAGCTGCTGCTGCCCCATGTGGATCGCCATGATCCGAAGGATCTACAGCCAGCTCGTTCCCCACGTCCCGCCGTCCGTCTCCCCGATGGTCGCCTGCGGGCGCGCGATCAAGCTGCTGCACCCCTCCGCGAAGACCGTATTCATCGGGCCCTGCCTCGCCAAGAAAGCCGAGGCCAGGGAGAAGGACATCGCCGATGCGGTCGACCATGTGCTCACCTTCCAGGAGGTGCGCGATATCTTCGACATGGCGGGCATCCGCCCCCAGGAAGAACCCGAGGATCAGCGCGATCATTCCTCCACGGCTGGACGCATCTACGCGCGGGCCGGGGGCGTCAGCAAGGCCGTGCAAAGCACGGTGGATCGATTGCATCCCAATCGCCCCATCCCGCTCAAAGCCGAGCGTGCGGATGGGGTTCCGGCCTGCAAGGCGCTGCTCGAAAAGATCAAGACGGGACAGATCGAATCCAACTTCATCGAAGGCATGGGCTGCGTCGGGGGCTGCGTGGGCGGCCCGAAAGCCTTGATCCCGCAGGAAGAGGGCACCGAACAAGTAAACCGCTACGCGCTTGAGGCCAACTGCTTCACGCCCGTGGACAATCCCTACGTCATGGACCTGCTCCATCGCCTGGGCCTGGATTCCATCGAAGCCGTGCGCGAAGACACGCGCATCTTCTCGCGACAGCTCTGAATCCGCGTCAGACCAGCGGTAGATGGAAGTGAACGAGGGTGCCTTCACCTTCGTTCTGGATCTCGATCTCGCCCAGATACGATGCCAGGATCTGCTTGCAGGAAGCAAGGCCCTGCCCCAGCGCGCGAACGCCCAGAATCGTGGCGTGATGCAGTTCCATGAAGGGCTCGAAGGCGCGCTCCAGTTCCGTGGGAGGGATGGGTCCGCCTTCATCCAGGCATTCCAGATGGAAGACTGCTTCATCCCCCCAGGAACGGATGTTCAGGGTGATCGAGGCGGTGGGTCCACCCAGCGCGTGCTGGACCAGCAATTGGAACAAGCGTGCGAAATCGCTGTAGACGCCATAGACCCGGCCAACGGGCGCCTCGAAATGCAGGGAGAGCTGAACGCCGGCGGGGATGACGCCTTCGGCTTCCAGCAATTCGGCCTCCTGCATGAACAAATCGTGCAGATCCAGCCACTCGGGGCGCGTGCCTTCGCGCCCAGCCCGGCGCAGCAGCGCCTTGAGCAATCCATCGATCTTGGCGACCGCCTCCCGGATCTCCGCCACCGGAGCGAAGGCCTCGGGACTTGCGGCTTCGAAGTTCTTGGCGAGCGCGCGGCTCTGGGCCTGGAGCGTGTTCACCGGCCGTTCCAGGCGGTGGGTGATCTTGACGAACAGATCTTCCAGCAGATCCTGGCGGTCCTGGCGGTTGAGATCCGCCCGCGCCTTCTGAAGATCAAGGAAGGCGTTCTCCATGCGTTCGTAGCTGGAAGCCAGCGCGCGATTGCTTTCATCCAGGCTGTGGATGCGCTCCGCGTTCTCGATGGAGATCTGCGCCAGCTTGGCCTGAAGAGTCATGACCTCGAGTTCGTGGGGCCGGAATGGATCTCCCGCCGAACGCTCAAAGGTCCAGAACCCCCACAGCGTCTCGGGCAGCTCGCGGTTCCGCAGCATGATCAGGCTGCACTCCGAATCCGAATGCCAGCAGTCCAGGGCGAGGCCCTCGTCCCAGATCCGCTGCTGATGCAGGGCTTCGCCGCTCAGGACATCCTGGGTCAGGCTGGCCGCCCGCTGCAGAAAGGGGTGGTCCAGGGGCAGCGTCGGCGCTTCATGCAAAGCCCCATCCCACCACACATGGCCATCCCAATAGCCGCCGCTGCCATCCAGGCGGTAGAGGTACATCCGCTCCACGCGGCCCTCGGTCTGTGTATGGGCGAACGCCCGCTCGATCAGCTTGCCGGAATCGCGCTCCCCAAAGAGATCATGGCTCGCCGCCAACAGGCGCGACAGGCTGCGATTGCGATGCTCCAGGGCCTGTTGGGCATCCAGCAGCTTCCGGTTCGCGTCCTGGGCCTCGCGCAGCTGCGCCTCCAGATGCGCCAGCATCTGGGCGTTGAACTGCCGCAGCACCTTCTCCTCGCGGGATTTCTCGACCCTTTCCCGCTGGCCGCGCAGATAGCCTTCCACCTGCTTGACGAAATTGAAGGGATCAATGGGCTTAGGAATGAAGCCGTCGCAGCCCGCCACCAGCGCCGTCTCCCGGTCGCTCTTCAGCGTCTTGGCCGTGAGCGCCACCACGGGGATGTCTATCAGCTCCGGATGCTGCTTGAACTTGATGGCGATCTCGAAGCCCGAAAGCCCCGGCAGATTGATATCCAGCAGCACCAGGGCGGGCTTCACCAGCAGCGCCATGTCGAAGCCCTTGAGGCCTTCTTCCGCCCAATGCATCTCGTAGCCCGCCTGCCCCAGCAGCCGCTGGACGAGCCTCCAGTTCACGGGGTTGTCCTCGATGCACAGGATCCGAAGCGGCGCGCTCATGCACACTCCCGAGCCAGAAGGGGCATCTCAACGGTGAACGTGGTGCCATGGCCCTTTTGGCTTTCCACCAGGATGCGCCCGTCCATGAGGCCCATCAGACGCTGGGAGAGCGCAAGTCCCAGGCCGGTTCCGCCAAAGCGGCGGGTGATACTCCCGTCCACCTGCTGGAAGGGTTTGAAGAGGCGCTCCATCTCTTCTGGGCTCATGCCGATGCCGGTGTCCCGGATCTGGACCCGCAAATGCTGGCCTTCACATTCCACGCCCACGTTGACCTCGCCGAATTCAGTAAATTTTATGGCGTTGCCCACAAGATTGGTAAAGACCTGTTTGAGGCGAAGTGGATCGCCGGAAACCCGCACCTTTTCCGCTGGAGGCATCCAGCGAAAGCGCACGGGCCGATCCAGGATCAGGCCCGCAGCCAGCACGCCCACCTCGTCCAGAAGCGGCATCGGATCGACTGCCTGCAGATCGATCTCGAACTTGCCCGCTTCGATCTTCGAGAGATCCAGGATCGAATCGATCATGGTTAGCAGTCCGCGCCCGTTCTGAAGAATGATATCCAGATCGTCCTTCACATCCTGGGGCAGGCGTTCCTGGGCGTCCTGCAGCAGCAGGCCTGAAAATCCGATCACCGCATTGAGGGGTGTGCGCAGCTCGTGGCTCATATTGGCCAGGAACTCGTCCTTCATGCGATCCGCCTGCTGCAGCTTCTGGAAACTATCCAGCAGGCTTTCATTCAGTTCCGTGAGTTCCCGTGTCTTCTCCCGGACCTTCTCCTCCAGGGTATCGGCCCAGGCCTGAAGGGCGGTCTGGGATTCCTCCAGCCCCTTCGTGCGTTCCCGCACCAGGTTCTCCAGGTTCGCCCGGATCTCCTCCAGCTCCCAGATGGTCTCCATGAGCTGCCGCGTGCGCTCCTGCACGCGGAACTCCAGCAGACGGTTCTGGCGCTCGATCTCGTCCCGCGAGATCCGCAGGCGATTCGTCATCACTTCGAAGCTGCGCCCCAGGGCCTCCATCTCATCCCCGGTGCGGATTCGCACATCCACACTGTCCAGATCCCCCTGCGCCACCCGCTGCACCCCCGCCGTGAGCTGCTGCAGCGGAGACACCAGCTGCCGGGCCAGGTACCACACGACGCCCAGGCCAAGCACCAGCGCGCCCAACCCCGCCCATACGCCCTGCCAAATGTCACGGCGCACCGCGCGCTGAAGGGGATCCGTCGAAAAGCCCAGAACCAGGCTGCCCATGGGCTGGCCGCCGCGCGGGAAAACGAACGGCGCCGCAGCCAGATAGAGCGACTCCTTTGGGTAATAACGCTGGCCGTTCGAACCGAAGGCCCTCACGCCGGATTTGACCCAGGTCGGCGTGGTCTCCGTCGCCCACAGCAGGCGATCATCGGTATCGAAGATGGCGCAAAAGGTGACTTCGGGATCGGCCAAGCCCTTGCCCAGAACCCTGGCGACCGCGGCCCCAAACGGCTGGGAGGATCCCTGTCCCGGCCGTATTTCTTGAATTTCCGACGCCGAAGCCAGAACGAAATCCAGGTGATCGAGGGCTCTCCGCGCGTTCCGCTCCATCTGCATCCGCGTGAGCTGACCGAAACGACGAGGCACGCAGAAGGCGTTGAAGAACGCAAAGCCGAGCACCATCAGTCCGATCACCGCGATCAATTTCGTCTTGATGGATAGCCGTGGCATGAAGCGGCCTCAGAGAGGGCGCAGGAAATGAAATCCCGCAGCGCCGTACGTTCGGGAGTCTAGCAGAGCCCAAGCCGCTCCTTCGGCGGCTTCATCCACATCCAATCGCTCATCGGCGGACGTTTCCCAGACCACCAGGCCGTCCGCATCCAGCCATGGACGCAGGCGCGGCGCCAGTTCCCGCCACAGCGCAACCGACTCGGCGTAGGGCGGATCCGCGAAGATCAGCTTCAGGTTCCGGAAGGCGTCGGCGGGAAGCCGCCGGACGTCTTTGGCGATCACGCCGATGTCCGTGCCGCGCGCGTTTTCGTTCAGCAGCTTCAGCGCCCTGGGATCCCGCTCCACGGCGCTCACCGGGGCGTAGCCTCTCGACCACGCCTCCAGCGCCACCGCGCCCGTGCCGGAGAAGAGATCCAGAAACGAGGCTTTGGGCCAGCGCTGAAGAATCGAGAAAAGGGCTTCGCGCGCGCGGTCCGAGGTGGGCCGGATGGACAGTTCCCCCGGCTCCGGCCCCTTGAGCCGACGCGCCCGCAGCGATCCAGCGATGATGCGCACGGAAGACTAGATCGACCAGCGGAGCAGCGTTCCACCCCAGGTGAAGCCCGCGCCGAAAGCCGCCAGGATCACCAGATCGCCCTTCTCCACCTTGCCCGCGACCGCCGACTGGTGCAGCGCCGTGGGGATGGTGGCCGCCGTCGTGTTGGCGTATTTCGAGATGTTGTTCGCCATGCGTTCGGACGGGATCTCCAGGCGCTTGGCGGCGGCATCCATGATGCGGATATTGGCCTGATGGGGCACGAACAGGGCCAGATCCTCCGGCTTGAAGCCGTTGCGATCCAGCACCACGCGGCTCACTTCGGCCATATCGCGAACGGCGTTCTTGTACACCTCAGCGCCCTGCTGGTAGATGTAGTGCTGCTTGGCGTCCACGGTGGCGTGGCTCGTGGGCCGCAGGCTGCCGCCGGCGGGCATGTTCAGGTAGGGCGCGCCCACGCCGTTGATGTGGTGCTCGAAGTCCAGGATGCCGTAGCCATCTTCCACCGCCTCGACGATGACCGCGCCCGCCCCGTCGCCAAAGAGCACAGCGGTCGTGCGATCGGTCTTGTCGATGATGGAGGACATCACGTCCGCGCCCACCACCGCGATGCGCTTAAATCGGCCAGAACCGACCATCCCCGCCGCCGTCGTCAGGGCGAACAGGAATCCGGAGCAGGCGGCGTTGAGGTCAAACCCGAACGCCTTGGTCGCGCCCACCTTGTGCTGGATGAGCGCCGAGGTGCAGGGGAAGACCATATCCGGCGTCACCGTGGCCGTGATGATGGCATCCAGTTCATCCGCGCCGATCCCGCGGCGGTCGAGCGCCATCTGCAGCGCCTTCGCGCCCAGATCCGAACTGGCCATGCCCGGTTCCACCCAGTAGCGCGTCTTGATGCCCGTGCGCGTCGTGATCCACTCGTCGCTCGTATCCATCATGGTGGCCAGATCATCGTTGGTGATGACGCGTTCCGGGAAGCACTCCCCCGTAGCCGTGATGCCGACAGGAATTGAGAACGGACGAGCCAAGGATGCCTCCAACGAAAGAAGCGCCAGAAGCGCCAAGTTCCGATTGTGAGGGATCGGCGTCCACATTTCCATGGAAAGCCCTTGAGGACGCCCCGCGCCCAGCGCCATTCTGGATAAATGAAGACCCTCGCCGTCCTGCCCTCCCGCTACGCCTCCAGCCGCTTTCCCGGCAAACCCCTGACGCCGATCCTGGGTAAGCCCATGATCCAGTGGGTGTGGGAGGCCGCGCGCCGCGCGCCCGGCGTGGACCGCGTGGTGGTCGCCACGGACGATGCGCGCATCCAATCGGCGGTCCAGGCCTTTGGCGGCGAAGCGCTGATGACCAACCCCGCCCTGCCCTCCGGCACCGATCGCGCCGCTGCGGCGCTGGCCCTGCTGGATGAGCCCTTCGATGTCATCGTGAACATCCAGGGCGACGAGCCCACCATGCACCCGGAGACCGTAGGCGCCCTGGTGGCGCTCATGAAGGATCAGCCCGAGCTGGAGTTGGGCACGGTCGCCTGCCCCTTCCAGAGCGCCGACGAGATCTTCAATCCCAATATCGTGAAGGTGGTCATCGACGATCGCCAGCGTGCCCTCTACTTCAGCCGCAGCCCCATCCCCTACGTGCGCAACGCCTCGGACTTCAGCCTGGATTTCCGGCCCTGGCTGGACCCGGAGCAGCTCAAGCACTTCCGCCGCCATCTGGGGCTCTACGCCTACCGCCCTGACGCGCTGAAGGCCTTCATGCAGCTGCCACCCCATCCCCTCGAGAAGCTGGAGATGCTCGAACAGCTCCGCGCCCTGGGATCGGGCATGGCCATGGGCGTGGCACATACGCCCCACATCAGCCTGGGCGTGGATACGCCGGGCGACGTGGCCATCGTGGAAGCCGTGCTGAGGCAGCAAATCTAGCGCTTGAACCGCAGAACCCGTCGGACCACGCCCGCGCATTCGTCCACGCGCACCAGGTAGGTGGCGGCGAAATAGCTCAGTCCGTAGAGACCCAGCACCATCAAGGCCAGCAGGATGGGGTTGCCCGGCGGCAACGCGCCCTTCAGGGCCCAGGCGATCCCGGCGGCCGCGAGCGCCGAGGCCCAGAGCTTCGCCGTGAACCGCGCAGGCAGGCCCGTGACGCCGATGCGCCGATTGAGCCGCGCGCGCAGCAGCGTGAACTCCACCCATCCCGCCACGCCAGCGGAAGCGGTCAATCCGGCCGCACCCCAGCGCACTGAGAGCCCCAGCGCCGAGGGCAGCCACAGGGCGCAGGGAATCCCCAGCCCGGTGGTCAGCGTCAGGCGCACCAGGGCGAAGCGCAGGGGCGAGCGCGTATCCCGCAGCGCATAGAAGGTGGAGGCGTACAGGCGTCCCAGGGTGGAAGCCAGCAGCCCCACACCAGAACCGGCGATGATGCCCCACACGTAGAGCGTATGGGCGTGGGTGAAGCGCCCGGACTGGAACAGCGCGGCGGTGATCACATCGCCCAGGGCGAAGAAGGCCATGGCGGAGGGCACGATGAAGAACGCGATGCGGCGCAGGCCCGCGTCCAGGCGCGTCCGCAGGGCTTCGGAGGCCTGCGCGTCCAGCACATGGGCATCCTGGCCCAGGGCCCGGGACATGGCGGGCAGCTCGGCCGCCGAGACCGCCATGCCGAAAAGGCTCACGGGCAGCATGTTGATGGATGCGGCCGTGGTCATGGCGGCCATCGCCCCTTCGCCCAGCAGGCTCGCCAGCGCCTGATCCACGTACGAACTGATCTGCACGACGCCCCGGCTGAAGACCACAGGGCCGAAGTTGCGCACCACCTCGCGCACGTGTTCCGAACGCAGATCCAGGCTCAGGCGCAGATGGCGGGCCAACCGCAGTGTGGTGGGCAGCTGCACGCCGAACTGCAGCGCGGCACCAAGCACCGTCCCCCAGGCCAGCCAGATTGCTAATGATTCCTGGCGGGCATGGCGAAAGAGCACCATCGTGACGATCATCGCCAAGTTCCACAGCACCGGCGCGGCGTAGGAAAGGAAGAACTTGCGATGGCTATTCAGGATGCCCAGGCACCACGCGGAACACACCAGCAGCCCCGTTCCGGGAAACAGGATGCGCACCAGCAGGATGGTCAGCTCGCGCTTCGCGCCACTGTAGCCCGGCGCGATGAGCCAGAGCAGCGCAGGCGTGGCAAGCACGCCGATCAGCACGATGCAGGCCATGGCCAGCGCCAGCAGGGATCCCACCGCGCCCGCCACGCGATCGGCCTCATGCTCGTCGCCCTGAGCATGCAGGCGCGCGTAGACGGGGATGAAGGAAGCCGAGAGCACGCCCTCGCCGAACAGGTTCTGCAGGATGTTCGGCACCCGCAGCGCAGAGCTGAAGGCGTCCGCCGTATCCGAGAGCCCGAAGAAGTGCGAGAACACCCGCTGGCGAACCAGGCCAATCAAGCGGCTGGCCAGGATGCCTGCGGCGACCAGCACCGCGTGGCGTCCCGTGTTTTCCGTGGATTGGCGCGCCTGCGCCATCAACGTGCCCAGGCCTTCACCAGGGATTCAAAACGATCGCCGCGCTCCTCGAAGCACGTGAACTGATCAAAGCTGGCGCAGGCGGGGCTCAGCAGCACCTGATCGCCGGGCTGGGCGAGCTTGAGGGCCGCCTGCACGGCGTCATCGAACGGCGAGATCGTGAGGTGCGGCAGATTGCCCAGATCCCGCTCCAGCTGCGGGATGGCTTCGCCCAGGAACACGAGTTGGCGCAGCTTGCCCCTCAGTGCCTCGCGCAGGGGTTCGTAGGGCGCGCCCTTGTCCTGCCCGCCCAACAGAAGCACGAGCGGACCCGGCAGCGCGCGAATGGCCGTCAGCGTGGCGTCCACGTTCGTGCCCTTGGAATCGTTGTAGGCCTTCACACCGCCCTTTTCCGCCACGAAGGCAATGCGGTGGGCCAGCCCGGGATAGCTGCGCAAGCCCTCCCGGATGGCCTCCAGCGCGGCGCCGCCATGACGGGCCAGCACGACAGCAGCCAGCGCGTTCTCGACATTGTGGCGTCCGGGAATGCGCAGCTCGTCGCGGTGCAACAGGCGCTCCGCTCGGCCTTGCACGTCCACCAGCCACATCACGCCCTCGTCATCGCACCACCCGCCCTCGGCCTTCGGTTCGCCCCAGCCGAAGCGCACGATCCGGCCATGTCCGGGCGCAAAGGCGTTGAAGCTGGGATCGCCGGCGGGCGTCAGGCGGATATCCTCGGACCCCTGGTGCTCGAAGATCCGCAGCTTGGCATCCAGATAGGCTTCCATCGTGCCGTGCCGGGCTAGGTGATCCGGCGTCAGATTGAGGATGGCCGCGCCTTCGGCGTGGAATCCCCGCACCGTCTCCAGCTGGTAGCTGGAGCACTCCAGCGCGAAGCGCGTGCCGGGATCCGCGTCCTCCAGCGCCGCCAGGAGCGGCGTTCCCAGGTTGCCGCAGGCCACGGAGGGCAGGCCCGAGGCCTTGAAGAGATGCGCCAGCAGATCCGTGGTGGTGCTCTTGCCGTTGGTGCCCGTGACCGCCAGGATCTGCGACCCATCCTTGCGGGCGCGCAGCACGCGATGGCCCAGCTCCAGCTCGCCGATGACAGAGATGCCCCGGTGGTGGGCCTCCTGCGCGAAGGGGATGGAGGGGGGAACGCCGGGACTCAGCACCACCTCGACACAGCCATCCAGCAGCGACTCGGGGTGGGAGCCCCACACGCCGGGCACCTCGATTTCCACCAACTCCGCCAATACCGCATGATCAGGATTCATCGTGCGATCGCTCATCACAACATCAGCGCCGCTGCGCGCCAGATGCGACGCGGCCGCCAATCCAGACCGCCCTGCCCCGATCACCACGATGCGCCCCATGGAACCTCCGCCGAACCAAGTGTAGCCTTGTAGACGATGAAAGAATTCCTCTTGCACAGCATCCTCGCGGGACATCGCCCCGCCATCCCCCACGCGCAGTCCATCATGAACCTGCAGAGTGGGCTCGTTGAAGCCAAGGAAGTGCTGACGCGCTTTGAAGATGTGGACGGTCGCATGTGTACCGTCGGCAATCTGCTCGAAGACGTCACCCTGCCTCCCGATATGCGGATCATGCTGGATCTGCTTTGCCTGGGCTCGGTCTTCGAGGGCCTGGCCAACCACCCCATCACGGATCACCTGATCTTCATCAACCTGCATCCGACCACGCTGGATTCGCCCGATTTCTGGAACCGCATCCAGCCCTGGATCTGGAACCTGTCCATCCCGCCCCATCGCATCGTGCTGGAGATCACCGAGACTTACGTGCTGCACGATCTCGACCGGTTGCAGTCCTATGCCCGGCGTTTGCGGGAGCTGGGACTGCGCATCGCCGTGGACGATCTGGGATCCGGCGCGGCGTCGCTCTCGCACATGTCGCGCCTGGAGCCGGACTTCATCAAAGCGGACCGATCCCTGGTGGAGCGCGTCCACGAACGGCCGTACCAGGCCGCGCTGCTCAACGCGCTGGCCCTGTTCGCCAAGCGCATGGGCGTGGGCTTCATCGCCGAAGGAATCGAAACGCCGGAAGATCTCGCGACCATCCGCCAGGCGGAAGTGCCCTGGGGCCAGGGCTACATCCTGGGCGAACCCGAGCGGCTCATCCTTCCCGAGGCGTGAACACCCGCGGCACGCGCGTGTTGATGTTCGTCAGGATCTCGTAGGGGATGGTTCCAGCCCACTGGGCCAGTTCTTCCAGACGGACGGCGTTGCCCTGGCCATCCGAACCGGCCAGGATCACTTCGTCGCCGTTGTATGCGCTGTCCTGTTCGATATCGACCATCATCTGGTCCATGCAGATCGTCCCCACCTGCGCATAGCGGCGCCCCCGCAGCAGGATCTCCGCGCGATTCGAAAGCGCGCGGAAGTAGCCGTCGCCATAGCCCACCGGGACCGTCACCACGCGCGTATCGTGATCCGTCTTCCAGGTGGATCCGTAGCTCACGGGATGCCCGGCCTTGACCACCTTGAAGTAGACGATGCGACTCTTCCACGTCAACGCGGGCTCCACGATCACACTGTGCGGCACATGGGGCGAAGGGTAGACACCGTAGAGGATGATGCCGGGACGCACCATATCGAAGGTGGCTTCGGGCATCCGCAGAATGGCGGCGGAATTGGCGATGTGGCGCGTGGGATAGGGCAGGCTGCGCCGCTCGTAGAAGCGCAGCACCTCCTGGAAGCGTTCCAATTGCAGCCTGGCGTGATCCAGATCCGGCGCGTCAGAGTTGGCAAAGTGCGAGAAGATGCCCGCAACCTCGACGTGGCGGCATTCCAGGGAGGCCTCCAGCAGCGCGTCGGCGCTGTAGTAGTGGACGCCGATGCGCTCCATGCCCGTATCGATCTTCAGGTGGACCTTGGCCTTCGTGCCCCGGGCCTGCGCGGCCTCGTCGATCTGCCGAAGCCGCCCCACCGAGGAGGCCGTGATCATCAGATCGTTGTCCAGAAACTGCGGAATCTGATCGCCCCACACGCCGCCCAACACCAGGATCGGCTTGGTGACGCCCTTGCGCCGAAGCAGGACGCCTTCTTCCGGCACCGCCACGCCAAAGCAGTCGGCCTGTTCTTCCAAGGATTTGGAAACTTCGACCAGCCCGTGCCCATAGGCGTTCGCCTTCACCACCGCCATGGCCTTGGCGCCAGGCACATAGGCCCGGATCGCCTTGAGATTGGCCTGCAGGCGGCCGAGATCCACTTCGGCCCAGGTGGCGCGAACGCCGTCCGCAGGGCCATGGCTGGCGATGGTCGGTTCCAGAATGGACATGGAATGTCTACCTCAGCTTGAGCGAACTGATCGCCAGGATCGAGCACACGATGGCCGTGATCCAGAGGCGGATCACCACCTTCGTCTCCTTCAAGCCGCCCAGCTCCATGTGGTGATGGAAAGGCGCCATGCGGAAGATGCGCTTGCCGCCGCGCAGCTTGAAGCTGCCCACCTGCAGGATCACGCTCATGGCCTCCAGCACGAACAGCCCCCCCGCAATCACCAGCAGCAATTCCTGCTTGATCATGATCGCAACGGTG
>Ga0116170_10001577_pt1 | contig 22841 bp, 18 predicted proteins | sample AD_JPNHW1_MetaG_FD_89797 | JGI IMG/M metagenome (GOLD analysis project Ga0116170, IMG submission 89797) | Active sludge microbial communities of municipal wastewater-treating anaerobic digesters from Japan - AD_JPNHW1_MetaG | ecosystem: Engineered > Bioreactor > Anaerobic > Digestate | place... | reverse complement strand
AACAATTTCTGAGGTCCGAGGTAAGATTAAAGAATGGATGGATGATTACAATTATGAAAGGCCTCATCAGGCCTTAGGATACAGAGCTCCGATAGATTTATTATGATTGCAATAAATAAAATAAAAACTCTAATTTTGATTGGCCCGGAAAATGGGGGAGCTTACAGTTTCCCAAAGGGGAAATTGAAATCCTTGTTTGAACTAAAGATTAAGTCTATGGAACTTTGCTCAATTACAGAAACTGGTTCTGTTGGGCTTGGTATAAGTGATGCACCTCTTGAAAACTTTCCATCTTCAATATATCCAACAGGTTGAGTTGTTAAAATAAATTTTAAACTACTTAAAGTATCATTGACAATTGTTGATTTAATGTTTTGAATCAAGCATATTACTTTATTCAAATTCCCATCTGAAATCTCGACATATTTGCCAATTTGAAGATCTTTCTTATTCTCTTCAAAAATCTTATCATCTTTAACGCAAACTTGAATGTTATTCGGTGAGCTTTCTAAAACAGTTCCAATTTCTGTATTCATAAACTATTATTTAATGAAAGTAAATATTTAATTTCATTTATTTCCTTTGTTTCGATTATCTCAATATTTGTATCCCTTATCGTATTTAAAAATTCAAATTTCTTGTCTGAAATTACAATAATGTCATCAAATGTGGCTTCTAAAAGAATTTTTGAGAATTCAGTGTCATGTGAGCATAGCCTAACATTGAATTCAGATTTATTTTCTTTAAAAACTTTCATTGGTTCACGAAGAAAGTATTTTACGTCTATTTGTCCCGCTATAAATCCACGTTCAACAATTATTTTCCTTGTGTTTAATCTACGCCAAATATCATTGAGAGAATCATTATCCGCAATTAAACTAAATAAAGGGCAATGGTGTAATTTGATTTTAGAATTATATTTATTAACAAAATCCTCAATAAGTTGAACGATTTTTGCTTCATAATCATGAATGTACTGGGAGTCTAAAATTATTGCTCTTTCTCTGGAATTTTTATTCAAATTATCTCGCATTTGTTCCCTTCGTTTCTTTAACAACTTGTCAAAAGATTTTAGTTCTTTTGTCCACCTGTTAATTGCAGTTTTCTTTTTTTCTTTCAAAATCGAAATAAACTCTGTTTTTTGAATTTTTCTCTCAGATTCAAGATGCTTTGTGCTTAACTCAGCTATTCGATGGATAGCGTTCGGGTAAAATAGTTCTTCAGAATCTTCGGTGCTAAAACCTTCCTTTGACAAAGAAACTATAACAGACTTTTCCAAATCTGCTAGGGAAGCTCCAAATTCTAATTCAAACATTGTTAAAAACCCTGAAATGTCAGTAAACCCATCTAATTCCTTAATTAAATCTTTGTATTCCTTGGCTTTACTTGACAGTATTTGGTTAACTTCAATTGTAGATAATACTTTTTTTGAACCTACTGTTTCATTAGGGAAATGAGCATATAATCTGTATTTAATTTTTTCCGATGAATTCTTTTTATAATGATTCATCATTTGTAATACAGGCTTATATATTGAAGATAAGGTAAATTTTTCTTTTGCTTCGTGATATTTACACTGCATCGCAATTATTCCAGTCGGAGTAGCAATATCAATATCTTCAATTGGCCCTTCAATTGTGATTTCAGTTTTGTCATCAGTTGTCAATAGGATCTTATGTAGTGTAACAATAAACTGATATATAAATCCTTGTATTGTATAATCCGCTGTTCTGCTCATTTTTGTTATTATTTTTCTAGTGTGTTAAGGTCTTTTTTTTAACATGTGGCAAAACTCCCTTATCCCCCCAACTCCCATTCTCCTATCGGATTTTGACGGCGGGTGTATGGCGAATGATCTGTTGCTCCTGTACGCTGCCGTAAGTGTAAATAGGCGAATAATAGCTATCTGAAGGTGGGGCTTATTAATATTTAGTTATAGCAAATATAAGAAGTAATATTGAACATAATAAAGTTTTTCGAATATATTTTTTTCAGGAGGGAACAGTATAATCATTTCAGTTCAACATGAGAGTTGCGTATGGCTATTTCAGTTAAACCATGTTTACCTGTATAGGTATTTCAGTATAGGACAAAGGAAAGGAGACCGTTTTATACAGGACGTAATCTTAGACCAGACTTAGACAAGTCTTAGGCCACTCTTAGACAAAAAAAGGTTTTAATGGGAATCCTGAACCCGACGAATCGCTCTTTACACTTGATACTTCAAGTTATCTTTCAGGACATGCAAATATACAAAATATATCCGGCTTTTTATTATCCAGGAATACTTTTAGCCTGTGTAATCTTAAACAGAGATGTTTTCCCGGATGCCAAAAGTTACGCATACACCTGACGAAATCGCAAACTTCTTTAGTAAGATGCCAGATATATTAATGAAAAGACATATGTTTGTATACGAAAGGATAACCCTGTTTCGTTTAGATCAGGTCAGCCTGACGGTTGCCTTTCGGGATGAAAATTAATGATTGACGTATTACAACGCCTCCTTATGCATCGAAAAAATACCCCGTTTCTGATCCGTGTAATCTGCCTGTGCGCCGGGTGGTTGTTTACCGTTCTTGCCTTCCTGGGTGTTTTTCTGCCGTTGCTTCCAACCACCCCCTTTTTATTGGGCGCTGCAGCCTGTTTTTACAGAAGCTCCGACCGTTTCTATCACTGGATCATGGATAATAAATATTTTGGTCATTACCTGCGGAATTACAAGGCAGGGAGGGGGATCCCGCTGCGGATCAAAATTCTGGCGCTCGCCTTCACCTGGAGCTCAACCCTGTTCTCGGCCATTTTCATCGTCCCCTGGCTGTGGCTGAAAATCTTTTTAATCGCGATCTCCGTTTCCATCACCATCCATTTATCGGTCATTAAAACAAGCAGGAGTGATGAGACATGACAAACGGATGATCATACCATTGTCAAAGTTAAAAGTCAAAAAAAGGAAATAAAGCATTCCCGGGTTGACCTATATTTTATGATTCTCGCTTTATTATACGATACCCTTCGACAGGATTACGCGCTATTACAACAATCCGGCGTTTTTAAGGATCTCGCGGAGTTTTGGCTGGTGATCGGAATAATCACGCAGGACTTCGAGAAGTTTCATGTTGTCTTTCTTCAAAGGTGCGAGCGAAAGTTTTCTGTCCCAGAAAGCGAAACCCAGTACCGATACCATCATGGTGGTGAAGATCCCGATAATGGCCCATAAAAAATTGAATAACTGGTCGAAACGCTTGTCAACAGCATCGAAACGTTTATCAACAGACTCAAAGCGGGCATTCATCTCGGATCTCAGGGAAGAGACTTCTTTCTCGGTGCGGATAATCCTGTCCCGGTCATCTAAGGTAAACGGAATCTCCTTAACCTCCGCTTTCATAAATACCGGCAGGGCGAAAAAAAGGATCGTTGCAATTTGTCTGAGCTTTTTCATTTTCGTCAGGATTAAGTTCATTGCTTAATCCGGAAACTATGCAAAGGTAATACGGTTTTTGAGGAAACATTTTAAATTGAGAAAATTCCTTCAGTTTTATGTAATCGTAAAATTGATAAAAATATAACTGAAGATTGTATCGAATTGCGAAGCAATCACGAACACCCGGAGAAATTAAAATTATTGTGCGTAAATGGTGAAATTGCACGACAGGGAAATGGCAAAATAACAATATAGCGGGATGGTGAATTTATCCGTTGTGCAAATACAGCCGGCTGCCCGATTTTCCCTCCCGGAGGAAAGAATGTAACAGTTTCGATATTTATCGTACCTTTGCACCCGGAAAATCCTTGAAGCGGCCCCCTCAAACGCTTGACGGGGGTCATTTAATAAGGCCGATACCTGATGAAACAAAATCAAAGACTGACCCTTCCGGACTTTTTCGCGGAAACATTGTCAAGGCATGGTGACCGGGATGCGCTGGCGCTGGTCGGATCGAAACCGATGACCTACCGGCAGACCGGGAAAAGTATCCGGGCATTGATGGCGCTTCTGGAACAAACAGGTACACAACAAGGCGATAAAGTCGCCATCCTGAGTACGAACCAGCCTGACTGGGCGATCGCCTATTTTGCCACTACCTTCATGGGAGCCGTGGTTGTTCCGCTGCTTCCCGAATTTCTGACTACCGAAATAGCCAAATTACTGGAACACGCCGAGGTGAAAACGGTTTTTGTTTCAGAAGGATTAAAACATAAGATTGACGGACTCTCCACACCGTTTTTGCAAACCGTAATTGGCGTGGAAGACTTTAATATTTTAAGAAGCAGGGAGGATCATGTTGCCTTTGACCCGGAAGCAGAACCTGCACATAATTATGCCGTGAATGAAGACGACCTGGCTGCCATCATTTATACATCAGGTACGACGGGCAATCCGAAAGGTGTCATGCTGACCCACCGGAATGTTTGTTTCAATGCTATTCAGGGATTTGAGATTCAGCATGTTGTCGAATCCGACAGGTTTCTGTCGATCCTGCCGCTTTCGCATACCTATGAAAATACGCTGGGACTGATCCTGCCGATGTACCGGGGAGCCTCGGTCTATTTCCTGGGTCGGCCGCCTGTACCGTCCATCCTGCTGCCGGCCTTAAAGGAAGTCAGGCCCACCACCATCCTGACGGTGCCGATGATCATCGAAAAAATATTCCGGAATAAGATTCTTCCCACATTTACCAAAAATGCGACGTTAAAACTTTTATACGCAATGCCTCCCGTTCGTAAAATACTCCATCGTGTTGCTGCCGGGAAACTTAAAAAGACTTTCGGCGGACAGGTGAGATTTTTCGGGGTCGGAGGCGCCAAATTGAATAAAACAGTCGAACGCTTTCTTATTGAAGGAGGTTTCCCTTACGCCGTGGGGTATGGATTGACCGAATGCGCCCCATTGCTGGCGGGTTTCAATCCCGGGAATCCGAAATTGCAATCCACCGGTCCGGTTTGCAAAGAAGTCCAGATTAAAATCGAGCGCTCCGATGCCGGTACCGGGGAGGGAGAAATCTGGGTAAAAGGGCCCAACATCATGAAGGGTTACTACAAGGAACCCGAAATGACCCGTGAGATCATGAATCCTGATGGATGGCTGAAGACGGGCGACCTTGGCGTGTTGGATGAGAACGGGTACCTCTACATCAAGGGGCGCGTGAAGAGCGTGATCGTACGTTCAAATGGCGAAAATGTCTATCCTGAAGATATCGAATCGGTGATCAATAATTTCAGGTATGTCCTTGAATCGCTCGTTGTTGAGAAGAAAGGAAGACTGGTCGCGTATGTCCATTTCAACCGCGACGAGATCGAACAGCGGTACATCTACCTGAAAACCGAAATGGCCAATTACGTGGAACAGAAGATCGAGGAGTACCGCCGGGAACTGATTATTTATGTCAACGCCCGGGTCAATAAATTTTCACAACTGCAATTGGTGGTCAGCCAGCCCGACCCGTTCCAGAAAACGGCTACCCAGAAAATCAAACGGTTTCTGTACACCGAAGTTTCCTGATTCCGGAAGCAAAGACCTGTCGCGCGTAACCCGCAGGTGATATTGCATCATTTCGTATTTTAGCAGCCATTTCAATCCCGCTTCGCATACCGGAAGAAATATGCCTATGGAGGTGTACCGTGAATTCGACGAACAAATGCTGGAATCCCTGTTCCGGGAACATTTCGTTTCGCTGTGCCGGTTTGCCCATCTGTATGTGAAGGATTTTGAATCGGCCCGTGAGATCGTACAGGATGCTTTTGTCTCCCTTTGGGAAAAAAGATCTGCGATCGACCCCGGTAAAAATATCCCCGCCTATCTTTCAACCACGGTTCGAAACCGGTGTCTGAACCATCTCCGGGATCATAAAAAATTCAGCGACCGGCTGCTTTCGCTTGAAAATCCGCCTGCCGATTGTATGGATTATACCCGCGACAGGCTCGTGGAAGCCGAACTGAAACAACACATCGACGCTGCCATCAGCGACCTTCCCGAAAAATGCCGCGAGATCTTCCTGCTGAACCGGCACGATCACCTGAAATATCAGGAGATTGCCGATAAATTGCACATTTCGGTTAAAACCGTCGAAACCCAGATGTCGAGAGCGCTTCAACACCTCCGTTCCAGACTCGCCGAATTTCTGACGATCCTGTTATGGATCATTATAAATGCCGGATGAACTATGATGAAGATTATTTTATACCGGATCAGGGTAAACTGTTTATCAGGTGTATCATTAATATCATAACCCAATGGACGCGGATGAAAAATATTATACTGACCTGATTGTTAAATATTTATCAGGTGAAATAACACCCGGTGAAATTCAGGTTCTGACGGGTTGGGTTGAATCCCATCCCGATCATGCGCGTGAATTTACCCGCGTCACAAAACTCTGGCATAAAGTTCAGGACACGATCCCGGATGCAGTGCCCGACCTGGATCAGGAATGGCAACAGATAGCCTCGAAAATCGATCCGGCCCGTGCACGCGAAACGAACCGGGAGGTCGTGCGCCTCAGGCAGAATGAACAGGTTAAAAGACCGGCATGGATCGCCTGGTCGTTAAGCATCGCTGCCGGTTTACTGATTCTGGCGTTGCCTGCATTTCTCTTTTTCCGGAATAGTTCATCGGAGTCCCGGACTCTGGTTGCCGTTGCTGAAAAAATGACGGAACTTACCTTATCCGATGGCACCCGGGTTACCCTCAACGCGGGATCATCGCTGTCGTACCCGGCAGAATTTCAGGGATATCTCAGAGATGTAACTTTGAAGGGGGAAGCATGGTTTGAAGTTGCCCGCGATCCTTCAAAACCATTCACGATAGCTGCCGAAAATGTCAGGATCAGGGCCATTGGCACCTCTTTTTTCGTAAATACGAGAACTCCCGGCGATTGTAAGGAGATCATCCTTGAAAAGGGATGCGTAAAAGTTTTTTATCAGCCCCGGCCCGAAAGGATGACCGTGCTGTTACCGGGCGAACGGGCTGAAGTTGCCACGGAAGACTATATGATCCTGAAATCGGAGAATCGGAATATCAACTATCTTGCCTGGAAAACAAGGCACATCGTATTCAGCAATACCCCTCTGGGAGATGTTGTTCAGGTTCTTCAAAGCGTTTACCGGAGCAACATCGTGATTGCCGGTGACACGCTGAGCGATTGCAGGATTTCGGCGACCTTTGATAATCAGTCATTGACTTCGGTATTCAAGGTCCTCTCCGCGACCCTCGATGTCAGGATCACACCCTCCGGAACCGGATATGTGATTTCAGGTAAGGATCGTAAATGATGCGATCAGCCATCCGCATAAGGATTACCCGACTGTTTGGTGACGGCCTGAAAGAACCATCCGGATGCGCTCCTTACCGGAAATGGATTCCCCGCTATTCCATTCGCTTTCGTTTTCTGATCCTGATGCTGACAGTCCTCCTGCAAGGTACCCTCTGTTCCCAGGATCTTCATCAAAAAATCACCCTGAAGGCGCACCGCAAACCCCTGAAAGAGGTGTTGGAGGATATTTCACGGCGCACCGGCATTAATTTCTCATACAATTCACAGTCGGTTCCCGGCGATCTGCCGGTCAGCCTGAACGTCAGGAACAGGCCTGCCGGTGAGGCGCTGAGCGATCTCCTACAGAGTCACGGTCTTACGTATTCGGTCGTTGAAAAGCAGGTGGTCATCAGGCCGGTCGTGGAGTTATCCGCCGGTCAGGGACCGGCTGGTAAAAAAAACAAAAAGCATTTCACCCTTTACGGATTTCTCTATGACAAGGGAAGTGGCGAAGCCCTGATTGGGGCCAATGTCTATCTGAAAGGCGCCGGGATAGGAACCGTGACCAATGGTTATGGTTTTTACTCCCTCACCCTCACTGAGGGGCCCTGCCGGATAATCTATTCGTATCTCGGTTTTCGGGAAGTGGAGAAAAATATTGAACTCAATGCAAATACGCGTCTTTCGCTCGAAATGGAAGAGACGAATGTGGAGATGAAGGAGGTTGAGATCATCGCGGAGGAATCGGGAAATAACATACACAATCTTCAGATGAGCGGATTCAGATTCAACAGAAAATCCCTTTCACGGCTTCCCGGGTTTGCCGGAGATCTCGATTTTCTGAAAGCATTACAGGCCGTGCCGGGTATTCAGACGTATGGCGACGGATCGGCGTTGTATTTCGTAAGAGGGGGCAACTGCGATCAGAACCTGTTGCTTCTGGATGAGGTTCCCATCTACAACCCGGCCCATCTCTTTGGCTTTTTCTCCGCCTTTTCACCCGATGCCATCAATGAAGTTCAGGTGTACAAGGGAGATTTCCCGGCCCGCTACGGCGGACGCCTCTCCTCGGTAATCGATATCAAAGCACGGGAAGGCAACATGAAACAATTCGGTTTTTCAGGGAATATCGGCCCTTACGCGACCAGCCTCACGGCCGAAGGTCCCATCGTGAAAAACAGGGGATCATTTTTTCTGTCGGGCCGCCTCTCCTCCCTCGACTGGATGAATTATCTTTCAATCTTCGAAAACGAATTTTTTTCCCGGTTTTTCGATATCAATGCAAAGCTGAATTATATCATCGATGATAAAAACCGGCTTTTTCTGACGGGTTATACCGGGAAGGATATGTTCAGCCGGTTTTCCGACGGGGAGGTGAACGCATCCGGGATCAGATGGCAGAATGCCGCGGCTACGCTGCGCTGGAATCATCTTTTCAATAACCGGCTGTTTTCAAATACGACGCTGAACTACAGTCATTATTCCTATACCCTCGATCTTCCGCAGGAACAACAAGGATCATGGAACTCCTCCATTTCAAACATGACCCTGAAAACCGACTTTACCTGGTACCTGAATCCGGCAAATACCTTACGCAGCGGTCTCGAAATAACCTGGCATCAAACCAATCCCGGGAATGTCATTTCCGGTACATCAGATCCGTCGCCCGCTCCCGAAGTCTCCCGCACCCGGTCATTCGAATATGTCTGGTATCTCTCGAACGAACAACGGATCGGCAACCGGATCATGATCCGCTACGGGCTCCGGCTTCCGGTTTGGCAGGATATCGGGCCTTCGACGGTGTATTATTTCAATCAGACCCATCAGGTCATCGATACCATTCACTACGGCAACCTTGAATCCTATTCGGTTGCCTTCAGTCCCGAACCCCGCGTCAGTATTCAGTTTGTGATCAACAAACACGCGAATGTAAAGGCCAGCTACAGCAGGACCACCCAGTTTCTGCAACTGCTTTCCACCTCCACAAGCCCCTTTACTTCACTTGATATCTGGATCCCCTGCGGCCCCGATATTCCTCCGCAAACGGCCGACCAGGTGGCTTTGGGCTATTTCCGTGAATTCCCGGTTCCCGGCCTGACCTTTACCGTCGAGGGCTACTACAAATGGTTTCATGATCATCCCGATTACCGGGATCATGCCAACCTGCTTTTCAACCCCTTAATCGAAGGTGAATTGCGGTTTGGCACAGCCAGATCTTATGGAGTGGAACTCATGCTTCGAAAGAATACCGGGAAGTTTACCGGATGGATTGGCTATACCTGGTCGCGCGCATTTGCCGAAACACCCGAAATAAATGGCGGTCAGTCCTACCCGCTGATGTACGACAGGCCGCACAACGTCAGTATCAACCTTTCATTCGACGATAAGAAACACTGGAGTTTTTCCGCAGGTTGGATTTTCCTGTCAGGGGCCGCCACCACGACACCGGTCGGATTTTATTATTACAACGGGTATTCCGTTCCGCTTTACGGCGACCGGAACAACGACCGGCTGCCGGCTTACCACCGTCTCGACCTGTCGGCAACCTATATTTTTAACAAACCCGGAAACAGGTATCAACACAGCCTGGCATTGACCCTCTACAATGTTTACGGCCGGTTGAATCCCTTTTCAGTGAACTTTAACAAAATGATCAGCGACGCGGGGAATTTCGTGGTTCCTGCAAACCTGGAAGGAAACTATGAACTGGTGCCAACCACCATCTCTGTGGCGGGTATCATACCCTCGGTGAATTATATTTTCAAATTCTGAACCGCGTGAAGGAAATAAAAAAATACATAAGGTATCTGACAGTAGGGTTTCGGGAAAGCGCAATCCTCCGGTACCTGAAATTTCCTGTGCTGCTTTTGATCACAGGGTTGTTATTCCTGTCGGGATGTGTGAAGGAAACGGGGTGGGACCTGGAGCATTCCGCAGGTCATAAAATTATCGTGGATGGAATCCTCACGGATGAAGTAAAAGTTCACACCATGGTGCTCACCCGATCGGTTGATGACCTGAATCAGGCTCCTGATCCGGTTTCCGGGGCAACCCTGATGCTCAGCAATGAGGATTCGGCCTGGATACTACCCGAACGTCTTACGGAGCCGGGTCATTATTGCACACCGAAGTACTTTTCAGCCCTTCCCGGGAAATACTACACCCTCCAGATCTATGTTCAGGATCAGGTTTTTACCGCAAGATCTGCCATGACGGAGGGATCTTATTTCAGAGAGTTGATATACCTGAAAAACGAGACCACCGGATTGTATTACATCGACTGGGTCGCCAACAGCTTCAACACCGGATCTCCGGCCATGTGGGAGGTACTTCTCGACTGGTCAAAAGTGAATGGATATACAACAGCGGATTCCCTTGAAACACATGTGCGGTTGCTTTTTTACACGCTGCCGACCCTCGATGTGAGCGAACTATTTGCGCCCATTATGGAAGCGGTCTGTTTCCCGAAAGGGACCGTAATCACCGAACGAAGATATTCGCTGACGCCCGAACATGCTGAATTTGTCAGGGAACTGCTCCTCGAGACCAACTGGGCAGGCGGTTTGTTCACAACGGCGGCATCCAACGTGACTACCAATCTCAGCGGGGGAGCAGCCGGCTTTTTCGGGGTCTGCTCTGTGACCGAATTATCGGTCATTGTCGGGGCATCAAAATAATTTTTCAATTCAGGTCAGGGTTCCCGACACGTTACGTGTATAACCATTAAACAGAAACTTAAATCAGGTCTAATAAAACTCATTCTCATGAAAACGCGAAATTTTGTAACGATGATCCTGCTTCTGGTCACAGCCTTTTCCCTGACCTTCAACTCTTGTAAAAAGGATAAAAACTCCGACCCGGCCGATTCATCTTCACTTCAGCAGCTTTCACGCGATGAAGAGGATATGGAACAGGCTATGGATGAATCGATGAATGACGTTGATCAGCTCCTGGCAGAAGGAAATTTAAAATCGACCTCGATGCGCCCCTGCAACGCCAATATTGATTCGATTGCAATAGTCAACGATACCCTCACCATCATCATCAGTTACCATGGTTTAAATTGCCGGGGAACCATTTCCCGCAGGGGAATTGTTGAAATTAAAAAACATGTCGGAACCCAGTGGCATCAAACCGGAGCCACCGTCATGGTTCGTCATATCAACTTCAATATTAAAAGGATCCGGACCCAACGCACCATTACGCTGAACGGTGTTAAAGTACATACCAATGTGTCGGGAGGATTGATCTGGCAACTGGGTAGCGGGATAACTTCAATCGTTCACCGCACCCGCGGTCACGTGACTGTGAAATTTCCCGACAGCACCTTCAAGACCTGGAGTGTAGCCCGTCAGAAAACGTACACAGGTAACCCACCCGAAAATCTGATCCTGACCATCGACGGTTTCGGCGATGAAGGAACTTACAACAATCTGCTTGTTTGGGGGATCAACCGGCACGGCGAACAATTCTATACCCAAATCATGCAACCGGTGGTTCACCGTCAGGTTTGTGACTGGGATCCTGTATCGGGCATTAAAAAACATACCATCCCGGCTGATTCAAAATCGGCAACCATGACCTTTGGTTACGACAGCAACAATCAACCCGTTACGGGCAGCGAATGTCCGACAAAATACAGGCTCGACTGGCAACGCCATAACCAGTCCGGAACCGTGTACCTGTGGTTGTAGCTGAAAAGACCTGCCGGCATCAAAAACTCCGGCTTTGTTCAATATTTAATAGGGCGGCTCAAAAGGCCGCCTTTTTTGTTGTATTTTCGATGCCATTATGGTCCACGATAATTCCGTTCAAAGTCATAATCCTTCCTCCTTCGATCAACTGCTTGACCGGCATGAGCTTGCAGGTTCAAAGTACCTGCTGCGTAAAGCCTTTGGGCTGATGCTGAATCAGGCCGACACCAGCGGAGAAACCGGACATGCCAACATGGTAGTCGAAACGGCCCGGATCATACTGGACGAGATGCGCCTGGGAGAGGAACCTGTACTCTGCTGCATCCTTAAAAATGTGACCGATAAGGACGCGGTTTCAAAAGAGGTGATCGTTCAGGAATTTGGACTTACGGTTTGGACGCTGATCAATGGCATACGGAAACTCGAACGGATCGATACCACAAAATATAATACCAACCGGGAGAATTTCATCGGTTTGATAACCACCTTGTCCGACGATATCCGGGTTTTGATGATCCGGCTTGCCATGCGGCTTTACGATATGCGGCATATTGCCGGGTATGATCCTGAAAAGCAGTGTAAGATTGCCGGTGAAACAAAGGCTCTTTTCATCCCGATTGCACACCGGTTGGGTCTTTACCAGATAAAGAATGAACTCGAAGACCGGGTCATGCACTTCACCGATCCGGTTGTTTACCATACCATTGAACAAAAACTGGCCGAAACCAAAACCGACCGGGATCAGTACACCCGCGATTTCATCCGGCCCATTGCCCGCCGGTTAAAGGAATCGGGATTTGATTGTGAGATTAAAAGCCGCGTCAAATCAATTCCTTCCATCTTCCGGAAAATGACCACCCAGAAGGTAGAATTTGAAAAGGTGTACGATCTCTTTGCCATCCGGATCATCATAAACCGGATGGTCGAAAATGAGCCTGCCGATTGCTGGAAGGTCTATTCACTGGTCACCGACATTTATACCCCCAACCCGAGAAGGCTGCGTGACTGGATTTCATTTCCCAAAACAAATGGCTATGAATCGTTACACACCACCGTCATCGGGCCTGACGGACGATGGGTCGAAGTCCAGATCAGGACGCGGCGGATGGACGAGATCGCGGAAATGGGATACGCAGCACATTGGAAATATAAAGGCGATGGCAAGGCTGAAACGGGGGATTTATTCGCCCGGCTCAGGGAAATCCTCGAAAAACCTGAAAAAGGGCTTCATGATAAACTTGCCGGCCTGGAGAAAAAAGCGCTCTATACCGACGACATCTTCATTTTTACGCCGAAGGGAGATCTGAAAAAGTTGAAATTCGGCTATACGGTCCTTGATTTTGCGTTCGAAATCCATTCGGAGATCGGATCCACCTGTACCGGGGCGATCGTTAATGGTAAAATGGTTCCCCTCCGTTACACCCTGATGAATGGGGATACCGTAAAAATCCTGACATCCAAAAACCAGAAACCAAACAAAGGCTGGCTGGAAATTGTAAAAAGTCCCCGGAATCTGGCCCGTGTTAAGCATGCCCTGAAGATGGAAGCTTACAAGGATTCAGATTATGGTAAGGAGATCCTGAAAAATAAAGTGCTTCAACTCGGCTTTGAGTTCACCGATCCTATTGTGAATAAACTTACCGCCTTCTTTGGTTGTGAAAACATCCTGGAATTATACCAGCGGTTTGGTGAAGGGCGTGGAGATCTCAGTAAAATAAAGAAAGCGCTTTCAGAAACCGGGCCCGAACCTTCGCCTGCTGTTCCGACGCCCGAACCTTCATTTGCTGAGAGTGTTTCGGAAATCAGGGCCGGGAAAGAGGACTTCGTGATCATCGATCCCGCTATCAAGTCGTTGCATTACCAGTTTGCCCGCTGCTGCGACCCTGTTCCCGGAACCAATATTTTTGCTTTTGTCAGCATCACCCAGGGAATCAAGATTCATCGGACCTCCTGTCCCAATGCGCACCAGCTTATAACCAAGTACCCTTACCGGATTCTGGAAGCTCGCTGGAAAACCGGTAATCCGGAGGGGTAAAAAAAAGGGCGACTCAATTTTGAGTCACCCTCACTGTAAGATTAAAATCCTTTGTGGTTAAGCCTATACCAGTTTAACATTTACAGCATTTAATCCTTTTCTTCCCTCGGTAAGATCATAGGTAACTTCGTCGTTTTCCTTGATGCGGTCGATTAAACCAGAGGCGTGAACGAAATATTCCTTGCCTGTTTCCGAGTCCATAATAAATCCAAATCCTTTTGACTCATTAAAGAATTTTACTTTTCCAGTTTTCATAAAAATATTAAAATTAATAAATAATAGGTGCAAAGATATGAATAAAAAACCATAGTAAAACAAAATCTTTTTAAAAACCGGTTTTCATTTTCCCTGTTTTTTTTTGCCCCGGTAGCTTTTTCCGGTTTTATTTTTCGGATTAAAGACCGGTCCGGTTCCAAGGAAGAGGGGCAAAGTCCCTTTGTGAACGGGTTTTCCGAGCAACTGTTCGATCACCGCGAATTTCCGCTGGTCCTTTTCACTGATAAGCGTTATGGCAGCGCCCCTGGAACTCGCCCGGGCGGTCCGGCCGATCCGGTGAATGTAATCTTCGCCTTCGTTGGGCACATCATAATTCAGTACCAGGTCGATATCGTCGATATCGATCCCTCTCGATACAATATCGGTGGCAACCAGGATATCCAGCGCTTTGTTGCGGAATTTCATCAGCACCGCCTCCCGTGCCGGCTGATCCAGATCCGAGTGGATCTCTTCGGCATTCAGGCGGAGTCTTTTTAAGGCAGAGGTCAGTTGTTTTGTTGCACTCTTGGTGGAGCAGAATATCAGCACGGACCTGCCTTTCAGATCTTTTAAAAAATACTCGGCAAGGGCAATCTTTTGAGTTTCATAAACACTGTAGGCCAGTTGCAGAATGTTGTCTGCCGGTTTTGAAACCGCGATGTTGATTTCAACCGGATCCCGCAGTATTTTCCGGGCAAGTTCCCGGATCTCCACCGGCATGGTGGCTGCGAACATCAGGGTCTGACGGTCAGCGGGAATGTGGGATATGATCTTCATGATATCTTCATGAAAACCCATATCGAGCATCCGGTCGGCCTCATCCAGGATCAGGTATCGTAAACTTCCGAAGTTCACATAACCCATGTTGAGATGGGCGATCATCCGCCCCGGCGTACAGATTACCATATCCGCACCATTCATAAGCGCCTGCTTTTCCCGCGAAAATGAGGCTCCGTCGGTTCCTCCGTACACCGGGATGGAACTGACCGGGGTAAAATAGGAAAGACCCTCCATCTGCTGATCGATCTGCATGGCCAGCTCCCGTGTGGGAACAATGACAAGCGCCTTTATCCTATTATCATGCGGAATGGAAAGAACCTGCTGGATCACCGGAAGCAGAAAGGCAGCGGTCTTTCCGGTTCCGGTCTGCGCGGCCCCTATCAGATCCTGTTCCTTTAAAATAACCGGTATGGCTTGCTCCTGGATGGGAGTCGCCTGTTTGTACCCGAGCGCCTCAATTCCTTCAATCAAACGCGCTTCAAAACCGAAATCGTGAAATGTCAAACTGGTAGATTATCGGGCAAAGATAGGGAAAAGCCGTCACAATGACAAACGCCTGTTATGGGGGAGCTGGTGAAAATGAAAGGAATATCAGCGTATTTTGTGTTTACCGGTAGCGGAGACCTTTAAGGTCAATCGTTTCGCACGATCCTGAATGGATGTGCTTCGGTATTGAAAACGAACTTTTTCAGATCAGGATTTTCGCAGGGTGCAAACAGGAGGAATGCATATTTCAGGGTCTCGGCAAGAAAAAAACTCTCCATCGAATCGGTCAATGTCATCGTTCTCACATCTTTCACGGCAGCATAACCGGCATCGGTTTTGCATTTTGTAAGAATATCGCCGATCATCCGTGCCCCCATTTCCCGGTATTTGACGTTCCCGGTCATCCGGAACAGGTAAAAACAACTCTCAATGTTTTCAGGACGCAGGGGATAAGCCGGATCTGTTATCGAATCGGTTCTGAAATTGAATTCCTCGGGCTCTATGTGGAATTTGATCCACATAGCATAGTTTCCCTGTTGAATGCCGGCGGCAGTCACCGTATCCCCCGACAATGCAAGAATCCCGGCATAAAAGGCATCTAACGCCCCGTAAAGCGGAGCGGTCTCCCGCCCCGATCGCATATCCACCCTTGTAAAATACCACCCCGACGATACCCGGGTCAACAGATGTGCCTTGATGGCACGGTTGTGGATTTCCCAGGCTCTTCGGCAATCTTCGTCGCCAAACAACAACCAGGCTTTGTAAAGATATTCGTAGTAGGAATCGATCCGGGCTCCGATCTGACTCTCTTTGTTGATCCATTCACCACTGTTTACATCGATTACGGTGCCGACCAGATCCTGGTCCGACCGGCGCCGGAAGACCTCAAATGCTGCTTTCTTTGCCGTCCGGTAAAAAACGGAATCCCCGGTAAATCCGGTCAGCTTCCCGAACTCTAAAAGGCAGGTACCGATTTCAGCCGGGTTACTCAGCGGGTCGCGTGTTTTCCCTGTTTTCAGGTTGATAAAACGATAGGGCATACCGGTTTCGGAGTGAAATGCCGGAAGAAGACGGCGTCCCAGATCCACGGCTAAATCACGAAATCTGTTACACCCTGAGATCTCATAAGCCGAAATGAGACCGCCCAGAAGCCGGATGGCTACTTCAAAAACCTGAACCTCCTGATCCAGATTGAAGTTGAGTCCTTCCAAAATCATCTTTTTTGCGGTCCGGGCCTCCTTTTTCATTCCCAACAACACAAAGGTATCGTAAGCATCCACGGGAGTCATGAGCATTGAATGACCGTACCAGTTCTTACCTGTTTTGCTGATGGGTTTCAGGGCATCGTATCCCCGGGCATAGGTAAGGTACCCGTTCCATGCATGCCGGCAGGCATCCTTGATTTCACTACATCTGACCTGGTTTTCAACCCCGACGGAAGATTGGGAAAATCCTGTCATCACCGGAAAGGTCATAATCCATCCCGACAGAAAAAGCAGTACGTTGATTTTCATTAAAAGTTTAGGTTTGAGCGTGAATTTACGGAATCATCTGCCGTGACCTCATGGAACCCATGATGGTCTGGACGATCTCCGCCTGTGAAAGGGTCTGACAGTTTAATGAGATATCGAAAAGATAGGGATCATAATCTTCCCCGTATAGCAATTCGATCAGCATCGTTCGTTTTTTATCCATTTCGCGCGCAAGCTTAACTGCTTCAGATTCTCCGACATTGCGCAATTTGCATATTTCAGGAATACGCCACTCAAGAGGCGCCTGCAACCGTATATGCAAGGTGTTCGGCCTGTGGTGAAGAACCGCGACACTTCCCCTTCCTACGATGACAACATGCCCCCGGAAGGCGATCTCCCTGACCACTTTGGTGATCGTTTTCCTGATGCGGTGATCACTGATATATAAAGGTGAAAACGATGCCATAATATCTTCCAGAACTCCCTTTTTCCCTGAACTTAACAGATAGTTGACCTCAACCGTTTTCAAATCGAGTTCTGTGGCCATGGTTTCCACAATCTCCTTGTTGATGTATTGCCAGGGGTAAGGGATCCCGGAGCCCGGTACTTTATTCAGGCTTTCTGTCAGTTTCTGTGCAACCAGTTTCGACGGACATCCAAACTCCCGGGAAATGGTCACAACCGGACCGTTCGGATCATTGTGTGGTAACGTCCTCTCAGTGAATGCTTTTTCCAGATATTCACGCAGCAGGTTTTCCATAATGAACCTCCTTTCTTTAAATCCCGGCAACAGCCCCGGCATGAAGCTGGCAGTTTCTATGCGTGGGATGGTACCGCATACACAAAGATACGACATCTGCCGGCAAAATCAAAGCCTTTTGCCTGAAGCAGTACAACACGGTTTCGTGATTACTCGGGTAAGGTCAACTGACCGGTAAGCCGTAAAATTTCCACCTCGGCTTTTTTTGCTTCGAACTGGGCGTAAATAAGCTCATACTCGGCATCGATGAGCTTTTGCTGAATCTCGCGAAGTTCAATGTCGTTCAGCGTGCCGAGCTTGTACTTCTCGAATGCGATGGTCACGTTTTCCCGGGCCACTTTGACATTGCTTTCCTGTAGTTCCACAATCCGGATATTCGCCTGAAATTCCTGGTATGTTTTCAGAAGACTTGCATGGAGCGACAGCGTGGCATCCTGCACTTCGATCTCACCCGAATTCAGGGCGATTTTTGCATTCTTAACAGCCCGATTCACATTGAACCCGTTAAAAAGATTATAGGAAAGGGTCAGACCATAAGATAATCCGTAACTCCTGTTGAATTTCAGGAATCCGGTCTGTGAATTCAATGTTCCGTAACTGTATCCGGCCGACAGATCCAGTTGCGGATAACGGTCGGCCTCGGCTTGTTGTACCCCGGATCTGGCATATTGCTGGTTTAACCGGGCAGCGATCAGTTGCGTATTTTGCTTTTGTGCCTGACTCCACAACAGATCGAAAGGCAAAGGTTTGGTTATCGTGATAAATTCGTCAATCTCAAAATCACTCCCGACATCGCGTGATAAAATCCGGTTGAAATCGACTTTCAGGTTGGCAAGAGCCACCTGCTGCTGCAAAAGCCGGGTGCTGTCGGCATTCAGGTCAACGGTCGACTGAAGCAACATGAGTTGCGACCCGGATCCGATGGATACTTTTGCCTCAGAAATCCGTTTTCGCTGCAAGGAAAGATCTGCCGCTTCCCGGGCTACTTTAACAAGTTTGGCGGTCTGGATCATTCCGTACCAGGTAAGGCTGACATCGGAAACGGTGCCCTCAACCATTATTTTTGTGCCGTTGTTACCCAACTCTTCCAGGATGTTCAGCATTTTTTTAGTAGCGAACATTCTGAGCCCGTCGAATACGGTCCAGTCAAGCGCCACTCCTGCATTCAGGCTGTTGTTTTTGGCGTTGTTCACGTCCTTCACCGTGCCGCTGAATTGTTCCTGATGCGTTGTGTTTATGGTGTTGTTCAATGTGACATCAAGTCCCACCGAAGGCAGAAATCCGGCATTACCCACAGTGTTGTTGTTCCCGGCCACTTTGGCTTCGTTCTTTTGAAGCAGGATTCCATAATTGTTTTCAAGAGCGACCTGCAGGGCTTTCTGAAGCGTCATGGATTCCTGGGAATTGGCCGGAACCGGATTCAGCATGAAGATACCGAGCCCCATTAGAAAAATCAATACACACGTAACACCCGGCGAATACCTGTATGGAGCCGGTCGCATCTCTGGCCAGGGAACATCAAATTCCGGAGAATGAATAACCTCCCGTTGTGCAGGAATAAGCAAGGTATATATAAAGGTATTTATAAAGGATGATGGGTTCATAGATTTTAGGCTCCGGAAGGGTCGGTGATTGTTTTGTTCACAACAGGTTCGGGACTGTGATTCGACAACTTGGTCTTTCCCGAAAGATAGGTGTAAAGAGCAGGTATAATATACAGGGTGAGTATCAGCGAAAAGATCAATCCGCCGATGATGGTGATCCCCATCGGAACGCGGCTGCGGGAAGCAGCACCCAGTGCGAGTGCAATAGGCAACGCTCCCAGAGCCGTTGCGAGACTGGTCATCAGGATGGGTCGTAATCTTCGGGTGGCTGCATCAATGACGGCCTCTTTTAAAGGCAGTCCGTCGGCCTTTCGCTGATTGGCAAATTCAACAATCAGGATTCCGTTTTTCGTTACAATTCCGATGAGAACGATCACCCCGATCTCACTGAATATATTGAGGGTCTGTCCGAACAGCCAGAGCGATAACAAGGCTCCTGCAAGGGCAAGCGGAACCGTGAACATGATGATCAGGGGATCGACAAAGCTTTCAAACTGTGCGGCGAGGATCAGAAAAACCAAAACAAGGGCAAGCAGTAAGGCAAACAACAAACTACCCGAGCTGTCCTCGAATTCCTTTGAAGTACCCGACAATGCCGATGAAAATGAATCATCGAAAGTCGCCTTACCGATTCTCCGCATCTCGGCAATTCCCTGTCCCAGGGTCACACCTTTTGCCGGCTGTGCCGAAACCGTCGCGGAGATATAGCGGTTGTACCGGTACAACTGCGGAGGATTGCTTTGTTCTTTTAAGGTCACCACATTGTCGAGCTGGATCAGGTCTCCCTGATTATTGCGGATATAGATCGAACTCAGATCGAGCGGCTTATCGCGTGACTGCCGGTCAGCCTGCCCGATAACCTGATATTGTTTGTTGTTCATGATGAAATAACCATACCGCTGACCGCTGAAATACAACTGAAGGTTTTCGGCAATATCGCGCACATTGATACCCAATGCACGGGCCCGGTCCCGGTCGATTTCGATGGAGAGTTCCGGCTTGTTGAATTTCAGGTTGTAATCGACTACCTGGAATTTATCGCTGGCCTGGGCTTGTTCCAGAAAACGGGGCAGTAATTTCTTGAGTTTTTCAAAATCCGGGGCGAGGATCACATACTGAACCGGTAGCCCGCCTCCCCGGCCACCACCAATGGTTTGCTCCTGAATGACGTACGAGCGGGCAAAATTGAATTTCTTTACCGCTAAAGTCAATTCATCCGCAATCTCCTGCTGTGTCCGGGTCCGGTTTTCGGGTTGCGTGAGGGTCATCCGCAGAAAACCCACATTCGTCGAACCCGATGATCCGAACCCCGGGGCGGTTATCGACATGATCGACTCCTTCTCGGGAATCGTGTCGACCAGGGTCACCATCTGACTGATATATTTATCCATCAGCTCAAAGGAGGTGCCTTCAGGGGCGGTCGACATAAGCTGCAGCCGGCTTTTATCCTCCATGGGAGCCAGTTCCGTCGGGATCAAAACACCCAGGATAAATATGATCAGGAGCGACACGGCCATGATCAGGATTGAGATCCAGCGATTCCGTATGAAATGGGTCAATGAACGGTTATAACGGTCTGTGATCCGGTTCAGCAGGTTTTCCGTGTAAATAAACAGGGCGTTATGATGTTCAGGTTTTCGCAGGGTTCGGGCGCTTAACATGGGCGTCAGGGTCAACGAAACCAAAGCGGAGACAAGAACGGTCCCGGCTACAACCACCCCGAATTCCCGAAACAGTCTGCCCGTAAGACCCTGCAGAAAAATAATGGGTAAAAATACCGCAGCAAGGGTCACAGTGGTCGACAAAATGGCAAAATAGATCTCTTTGGAACCCCGGTGTCCGGCTTCCAATGGATTCATTCCCCCCTCAATTTTATGATAGATATTTTCCAGTACGACAATGGCATCGTCGACGACAAGTCCTGTTGCAAGCACGATGGCAAGCAATGTCAGGATGTTCAGGGAGAATCCGGCGACATACATGATAAAAAATCCGCTGACCAGTGAAATGGGGATGGCGATGATGGGAATTACCGTCGTTCGCCAGCTTCGCAGGAAAAGGAAGATTACGAGTAACACCAGTGAAAAAGCAATCAGGATCGTTTCCTGAACCTCGAGGATGGCTTTGCGAATGCTCAGGGTAGTGTCAAGGTTTGTACCGACCATGATGTCGGGTGGGATTTCAAGTTTAAGCTTGTCGACTCTTTTATAACATTCATCAACTATGTCGATCTGGTTCGATCCCGGCTGCGGTGTTATTGCCACACCCACCATGGGTACACCGCCGTTTCCCCTGACCAGGGTTCGTTCGTTTTCGGGAACCAGTTTTGCCACGCCGATGTCACGCATCCGGATTACAACGCCGTTCTTGTCCTGAATGATCATGTCGGTAAATTCGGCGGGTGTTGTAAGCCTTCCCTTGGTCCTGATGGTAAGTTCGGTGTTGTAACCCTCAATCCGGCCTGCAGGCAATTCAATATTTTCCCTGAGCAGGGCATTCTTTACATCGGTAGGGGTGAGCCGGTAACTGGCAAGCTTTTGCGGATCAAGCAACAGTTTAATGGAGTATTTTTTCTCACCCCAGATCCTGATTTCGCTGACACCCGGAATGGTCTGTAACCGCTCCTTGAAAACATCATTGGCGATGGCCGATAGCTCCATCAGATCGCGGGCGTTGCTTTGAAGGGTAATCACGTAAATGGGACCGGCGTCGGCATCCGACTTGGTCACAATCGGGGGATCGGTATCGGGCGGAATATTCCTGACAGCTCTTGACACGCGGTCTCTCACATCGTTGGCGGCCGCTTCCATATCCACCCCCAGCTCAAACTCCACGGTAATGGTACTGCGTCCGTCACTGCTGATGGAGGTAAGCGAACGAATCCCGGCGATTCCGTTGATCGATTCTTCAAGGGGTTCGGTGATCTGCGACTCAATTACATCCGCGTTGGCGCCGATATAGTTCGTTGTGACCGTGACCACCGGTGGATCAACACTGGGAAATTCCCGGACTCCCAGAAAGAGATAACCAATCATCCCGAAAAGAATGATGACCAGTGAAATGACCATGGCCAAAACAGGCCGGTTAATGCTCAGCGAGGAAATGTTCATCTTATCAACCTGGGTTTAACCGGCATATTCTCGCGCAATTGTAATAATCCGGTGGTGATGATGGTATCTCCTGCTTTCAAACCGCTGATGACCTGTACTTCGCGTTCGTTCCGTATGCCTGTGATAATCTCCCGGGAGGATGCCCTGCCCATTGCGGATACAAATACTTTCTCAGAGTTCAACTGCGGAATGATCGACTCTGAGGGGATAACCAGTGCGTCGGAAATCCGATCGAGGACCAGCTCTACTTTGGCAAATGCGCCCGGAACCAGGTAACCCGATTCGTTGGAACATAAAGCCCTGATCGGGACATTCCGGGTTGCAGGATCAATCCTTGGTTCGATAGCATAAACAGGACCCGAAAAAGCGCTGTCATATCCCTCGACGGTGAATTT
>Ga0116170_10001576_pt1 | contig 22858 bp, 18 predicted proteins | sample AD_JPNHW1_MetaG_FD_89797 | JGI IMG/M metagenome (GOLD analysis project Ga0116170, IMG submission 89797) | Active sludge microbial communities of municipal wastewater-treating anaerobic digesters from Japan - AD_JPNHW1_MetaG | ecosystem: Engineered > Bioreactor > Anaerobic > Digestate | place... | reverse complement strand
TAATGGTCATAATATTGGCAGGATAGCAGAACGTGTTTACACAAAAGCGATACCCGGTCCTGATGTAAAACTTGAAAAACCGGAAGCAGGGTTGAAGTATGTATATTGCGAAGGATCGTTTAATGGTGTGCCGGAGTTTAAATCAGTCAGGCGCACGAAAGAGGGAGTTTATCCGAATGTGGGAGTCATCCCGGAATCGCGTGCAGAAAACTTTGCACAGTTGCTCTATGGTTACATAAACATACCTGCAGAAGGGATTTATACTTTTACGCTCACCTCTGATGATGGCAGTAACCTTAGCATTGACGGTAACAAGATAGTGGATAATGATGGATTCCACAGCTCCATTACAAAAAGCGGCAGTGTGGCCTTAAAAGCCGGCTATCATAAGCTGGATGTAGGATTCCTTCAGGGCTCAGGCGATAAGATATTGTCTATGACGGTAAATGGTCCACAGGGGCAAATGAGCCTGGACAATGCGCTGGCTCATTAGTCCCGGGTCTTATCACTTCTGACTTTCAATATATTTTTCGGCCTCCAGAAGAGTCCTGTCTATGTTTTGCCAGATTGGATAAAACCCTGCATTGTCTAGCATGTTACGGGCTATGTATGCTCTTAGCTGTACATAGAGAATGTCATGTGATATCCTTATTCCTTCACTGTCAGGCTTTACTCCGTTGGCTGCTGCATAACTGACGAATTTATTCATCAGATCCTGCTTAAGCAGGTAATTATCGAGCGATTTGCTGTCAGTGAATTTTTTCAGTCTGTCGCGGTTATCTTCAGTATATTTTATTGAAAATCTGTAGATAAGGCCTGCGTTGCGTATTGCAACAAAGTATTTGGAAACGCCGGTGGTATCCATAGGTACAAATACGTCGGGCATTATACCTCCGCCTCCATAGACTACTTTGCCGCCTGGTGTGACATATTTGAGAGTGTCTTTGAAATGAATTGAATCGGCCTGTTCGAATTCACCATGAAGGAATCTGTTATCTAGATCTTCATAATACTTTTCAAAATCACCCGAGTAAGGTTTCTGAATGGATCTCCCTGTGGGAGTATAATAGCGTGCAATGGTTAGTCTCATGCCTGATCCGTCGCGGAACATTACAGGCTCCTGGACAAGTCCCTTGCCAAACGACCTTCTGCCGATTATTGTACCACGATCGTTATCCTGTATTGCACCGGCAAGTATCTCGCTGGCAGAGGCACTCCACTCATCAATCAGAACAACGAGGTCGCCTTTCTCAAAGTCGCCGTCAGATGTCGCCTTAATATCTTCCCTGGGTCTGGATTTACCTTTTGTAAACACTATCAGTTTCCCATCCTGAAGAAACTCATCCGCAATCATAGTGGCAGCTTCCATAACACCACCCGAGTTACCACGAAGGTCAAGAATAAGCTTTGTCATGCCATCCTTTTTAAGCTGGCGCAGACTGTTGCTGAACTCCTCAAAGGTGGTTACCGCAAAGTTGGAGATTTTAATATAACCCGTCTCTTTGGACATCATATAAGCCACATCAATACTGTAGAGAGGTATCTTGTCTCTTGTTATTGTGAATGGAAGAAGATTGGCTGCGCCTTTTCTGAGTATCTTAATGGTGACTTTGCTTCCCCGTGGTCCTTTCAGCATCTTGATAATGTCCTGATCGGGTATTTTTTTCCCAGCAACGAGAGAGTCATTGATAAAAATGATTTTATCCCCGGCCTGTATCCCCAGTTTCTCTGACGGTCCTCCTGAGATGGTGCTCATAATGAGAACGGTATCAGTTATCATATTGAATGACACGCCGATTCCCTCAAAGTTACCCTGTAGCGGCTCATTTGCTTTAGCCAGGTCTTTTGCAGGTATATAGACAGAGTGTGGATCGAGCTTCTGAAGCACCATCGGAATGACACTTTCTATCAGATCATCGCGGTTAATGGAGTCTACATAGTCAGACTCTATTTTGTTGAGTATCCTATCTAATTTATCGTTAGATGGTGGAAAACCGGAATAGAGTCCGGCACTTGGATGTGGCATGTAAAAACCAATAAGAATGCCGACCGCCAGACCGATCGAAATGATTAATGGGAGATAAGCTTTATTGTACTTCATAAGTGTCGTTTTCCAGATCAATAAATACAAGTTCTATTCCTGCCCGTTTCAGGAGTTCAAGACCATCGGTGTTATGGTATTTATCAGAATAAACTACCCGACGGATGCCTGACTGAATAATAAGTTTGGAGCATTCCATGCAGGGGGAAGAAGTGATATACAATGTAGCTCCATCACTTGAATTAGATGACTTGGCCACTTTTGTTATTGCATTGGCTTCAGCATGTAATACATAAGGTTTAGTGACATTGTTGTCATCTTCGCAGATGTTTTGAAATCCTGATGGAGTGCCATTATAACCATCTGAGATTATCATCTTGTCTTTTACAATCAGAGCACCTACCTGTCTTCTTTTACAATAGGAATTCTGTGCCCAGATCCCTGCCATTTCAAGATAACGCTTGTCAAACTGACTCTGTTTCTGCCCATAGGGGTGCAATATATCCTTCTTCGTCATCTGTGCCATAATTGTGACAAACAAACTTAGTTGTTTTTACGACTATAACAAAAAAACTGTAAAAAGAAGAGGCTTAACAGAAAACACCGGCTTTGCAGCAGCAGTACGGGATCCACCTTTAAATGAAAAAACCCCGCAAAAGACCGCTATGGATTTTGCAGGGGATAATATTAATGATGAATACCCTTATTTTTTGGGTTCCTCAGGCTTCTTCTTTGTCTTATCAATGAGAGAGTCGATTTTCTGGTCGGCTTTATCAGCGAGATCTTTTGTGGTTTGTTTCAGGTCTGCAAGTGCCTCACCGGCCTTCCCGGTTGCCTTATCTTTCATCTCCTGAATTTTTGCTTTTCCCTTCTCTTCAAGCTCGTCAAATTTCTGGTCGGCTTTGTCGGCAAGAGCTTTGCCTTTTTCCTTCAGGTCAGCACCTTTTTCTTTTGCTTCTTCCTTGATTTCCGCAAATTTCTGTTTCCCTTTTTCTTCAAGCTCATCAAACTTTTCGTCAGCTTTGTCGGCAAGCTCTTTGGCTTTTTCTTTAAGCTGGTTCGCAGCTGCCTCAGCCTTGTCAATGGCTTCTTTTGCCTTATCAAAGAAGTTCTCCTTTTCCTCCTGCGGAGCTTTTTTTGTATTGTCTTCCATTGTGGTAGTTTTTATTTTTTTATACTATTATTCAAGAGTGGTTAAACAAATTTACACAATTCTGATGCCGGTAAAAGTCATTTTCAAATTTTATTTAAAATACTTTGCCGATATTTTGCTGTAGACGAACAGGTTCTCATTAGCCACACCACTTTTTCCAAACATTGATCTTAATGGTTCCCAGTTACAGGTGCCTTTGCCAAGATCATTCGGGAGGCTGAAAATAATATCGTTCAGTTCTTCAGCATATTGAGAGTATTCAACCACATTTATGGGTTTGCCATATCTTTTTGCAAGGTCAGATATGTTATTCTGAAGATCATCAAGAGTACCATGCCAACGTGGATAATAGGATAACCCAATGGCATCAAACTTTATATCGCGTGCGAGCATATTGTCAAGCCAGAATACTGCTTCTTCGTTCTGACCTCCAAGTGCCAGATGCATCATGACCGGTGTAGCAGGGTTTACATCATGCACTCCTTCAATTCCTGCTTTTAAAAGAGAGGCAAGATTATCGGGGTTTGAGATATGCCCATCGGGCCAGAGAAGACCATGATTGATTTCATTCCCCACCTGTACCATATCGGGCAGTGTTCCCTGTTCCTGCAGGGCCAGAAGAACACTCTTTGTGTATTCTCTGACGGTTGACTTCAACTGTTCAAAGTCCATCTTCTCCCATGCAAGGGGCTTATATTGCTGTTGAGGATCTGCCCAGTAGTCGCTGTAATGAAAATCGAGCAACAGCTTCATACCGGCATCTTTAACCCTTTTGGCCATCTTTTTTGTGGCGTCAAGCCCGCAAAAGCCTGATTTTGGATCATATCCTTTATCGTTTTCAGGATTGACAAATATTCTCAGCCTGATGTAATTAAATCCGTTGTCAGCCAATGCCTTTATGGCATCTGTCTCCTTCCCGTTAACTGTAAATTTTGCTCCCCTGTTTTCCATCTGCGGGAGGAACGATATATCGGCACCAAGCATACGGTCTATGCTTTTACCAGTTGGTTTCAACTGGATATTTGTTGGTTTCAGGTCACTAAAGTCAGCAGGAAGAGTGTGTATTTCATGTGATGCGGGCCAGGTTTTTTCGCCTCTTACTTCAAGTTTGATTTTATCCGGCTTCGTTCCGGCCAGGAATGTGAAGTTAAACACACCATTCACAAGTTTCGCTTCCCAATATGTTGAGCTATCGGTTTTTACCCGGGTTAATCCCGCACCGCTGATTGTTGCATCGCCTGTTACATGTATTGTAAAAGGCATGGCGGCATCTTTAATCTCCCGGCCCGTGCTGTCAATAGCTGCCACTCTCGCTGTCATCTTATCTGTTCCATTGGCAATCATTGTTGTCTTATAGATTGTCAGTTCCATTGCAATAGGTTTCCCGGTCGCAACCTGGTAAGTTGGTGCCCAGCTTTTAACAGGAACCTGCTTCTTTTCAGTTGTACACTGGCTGAGAAAGAATACGGCCAGTATAACCAATACTAATGATCTCATAGCTTAAGTGTTTCTTTATTCAAATTTACAAAACAATATAATCTAAAAGGGGAATTATAAATCCTTACGCCAGCGTTATTCAGAAATGAATAAAATGTGCATTACCATAATGTTGGTGACAGGAGAGAATACTCTTTTCTACAGACCAGAATAAAAGAAAAAATGAGTAATGATCAACTTATTTTTTTGAATATTTTATTCTCTGTTGTGTTATGTAAATGACTGTAAACCGTTACAGATAATGAGGTTGACGTGAGCTCTTTAATAATGTATGTTCTTCTATCATACCAGGAAGAAAGAACAAGCTTATTCCCTTCAAATTTGAAATTTGGATCGGTCAGTTTACCCCAGGAGCGGACACAGGACAGAAGAGAGTAAACTTCCGTATTACTTATATTCAGATACTCAACGCAACCATTCAGATCAGCCGTTTCGCAATCCCATACTCCAATAAGGTCGCTTAATGAATAAGTTGAGACTCCCGGCTCTTCAACTATATCTGCCGGAGAGTCAGATTTATTGCAGGAGACTACAATTGCAATAAAAAATACTGCTAAGAGGGCTTTTTTCATATAGTAAATTCTGTTTGACGATTGTATGCTTCAGATACAAATATAAATTTTTTATCTGAAGAAGGCCGGGCTTAACCAGAGAAGATTAGCCAATCTGTTTTCTTCCTGCTATCATCATGTGCGGGGAAAATGAAATCAGATCAGCATCTTTTTCAGTCAGACGGATTATTTCAAGCAGATGGTCATTCTTTTTCTTATCTGCCCTTGAGCTGAAGAAATTCTTATCGAGCCAGATGATCCCCTCAACTGCATGCATTTCAATATTGCCAAGGCCCGACTCTTCAAACTCGGTCTTAAGTTCCCCGGGTCTGTGGTAGTATGCCTCAGCAAGTATCCCGGGCATATTGGCAGGAGCATTATGCTCTCCTGTTGCCAGTTCAGAGCGGCACATTTCAAAGATACCTTCTTCGTGGATTACTCCCTGAAGGAGTCCCACAATGGTGGAGGCCGTGTAGTTGATGGCAAAACCAAGAATAATACCTCCCGGCTTTGTTATTCTTTTAGCTTCATTAATTGCTTTCAAACGTTCAGACTTTTCCTGCAGATGATACAGCGGGCCGTGCATAATCACCATGTCGGCAAAACTGTCAGGAAAGTCAAGATGGCGAGCTTCTCCCCTCATTGTATGGAACCTGTTACTTAGCTTCTCTGATCTTTTTTGGGCCTGTAAAACATGTTTCTGCACCGGATCAACCAGCCATACCTCTTTACCCATGTTTGCAAGCCACTCTGAATATTTGCCGGTTCCGCCTCCCACATCCACAATATTGTGTGTGCTGTTGAAAAGATATTTTCCAATAAGCATCCTGTTTCTTTCAAACTCAAGCGGACCAAGCCCGATAGTAAGCCTCTCTTCTTCGGACGTGTGATTGTAAAAATCATCTACCGCTTTACTTACAAACAATTCTTTTGACCCTTTTTTCCCTGACATTGATAACCTCCGGCAATTAATAGTTCTGAATAAGCTTAATCGGATAATCAAAAATAGCTCAATTGTTTTTCGGGTCAAAAAGATATTTCTTCAAAGAGTAATATCAGGAGTCATTTGGAACTTTTATAATTTAGCGTTATAGATGGATTATTTATTTTATATCAACATATAAAAATATCAATAATGAACAGACAGGTAATATTAAACCTGATATTGATAGGGGCGGTAACTGCACTGCTGGTTATGAATATATCAGGCAAGAAGAATAAAAGTAATCAGGGAACTACAAATACATCTGAAATGGTTCTTAAGAATATTTATACCCGTACCAGCGTCAGGAGTTACGAGGGGCGGGAGATAGAAAAGGATAAGGTAGAGCAGATGTTACGTGCGGCAATGTCAGCGCCTACTGCCATGAACAAGCAGCCATGGGCATTTATTGTTGTCAATGACAGGGCTGTTCTGAATAGTCTGGCCGATTCTCTTCCGCATGCAAAGATGGCTGCCGAGGCACCCGTTGCAATTGTGGTCTGCGGTGATCTCTCAAAAGTTCTTGAAGGGGAGGCCTCGACCTACTGGATCCAGGACGCTTCAGCAGCGACTGAAAACCTTTTGCTTGCCGCCCATGGTCTTGGGCTTGGTGCTGTATGGACAGGTGTTTATCCAAATCAAAGAAGAGTTGAGGCAGTAAAGGCCATACTAAACCTTCCTGAAAACATAATTCCGTTAAATGTTATACCGGTAGGTTATCCGAAAGGGCCTCAGGCACCAAAGGATAAATGGAACACAGATAACATCCATTACAACAAGTGGTAATATTCAGCCTGACAGGGTGTGAGAAAGAGAGAGCGGGTGTTCACGCTCACGCTTTCACACCCGCTCTCTCTGTGTACCCGGAGCCGGGATCGAACCGGCACAGCATCGCTGCCACTGGTGTTTGAGACCAGCGCGTCTACCAATTCCGCCATCCGGGCATAAATTATTTTGGTAGGGAGTGCGAAAATATGAAAATTCTGTTTAGCGTCAAAGACACAAACAACTATTTGTTCATTATTTGTGCCTTAACTTAAAGCAGACCCCGGCAATAATCAGGAAAACTACGTTATGAAAGGGTTATAATTCCTTTCCCAGCATTATTAGAAACCCTGCCTTTACACCAAAGGAGTTTGTTTTTTGTGTCACATCATTGTCTTCAGTATATTTTGCGTTATATGACTGATAACCGAGAGAGACATCAAAACCTGCGGCTGAACCTACCGGAATAAATATACCTGCCCCAATCCCGAAAGCAGTAATATTGTATTTTTCATCATAGCTTTCCGTTCCTGTCCATTTGTATTTGTATGAACCAAGTCCGAACTCACCCTCAGCAAAAAAATAGTTCTTACCGAAGGGGAAGTAATATCTGACAAACGGGCCAATGGTAAATAATGACTCGATATCTTTACCGCTTGCATCTTCTTCCTTTGAGGAGCTTACCGAAGTCAACAGCTCCAGCCCGGCCGAAAACTGACCTGTAATCATATAGCCGACTTTAGGTTGCATGTTAAAGCCTGTGACCTTGTATTTGGTTTCTCCAAAGCCGTTGTTATGAGTGGATGTTCCAAAACCAAGAGACATCAGTCCTGCGTTTGAAGTAATAGGCAGACCAAGTGCATACGAAGTTGCACCAACACTTATTTTTCCTTTAATTACCTGTCCGTTAATGGTGGAGACTCCTGCGATAATAATTGCACATAGTAAAAGGGTAAACTTTTTCATAGTTGTGGTTTTAAGCATGATAAAAAAAGTGGTTACAGGTCAGATTGCTCCTGTCAAATGAGACCTGAGGCCTTTTCACTGCCATTAAACCGGCAAGAAGAGAATACGATTTATAAGCACACCGGTGATATTACCGGCATGGGTTACCGTTGAAGGGTACGGCGTGGCTGCATACTTATAATAGTTGGTTTTCACGCGATATAAAGCATACTTTATTTATTATGTACACAGTAACTATGTAAAGTATTCTTATATGCTGTTTAATAAACAAATACGAACTATTACGGATGCAAATTTAACCAATATGAACAGTGGTGTCAAGTTTCTTTTTTAAACTTTTGCCGACTGTTGGCTGTTAGCGGCATAATCTGCCTGAAACGGATAAATCAATATAAGCTTCTTAAATGGAATGTAATCTGGAAATAGCTGTAATGATACCCTGTGTGTCAAAGCCGCATTCGCGATACAGCTCCTTTTGAGTGCCATGTGCTACCCAGTAATCCGGGATACCCATGCGTTCAATATGGGGATGATAGTCATTGTCTGCAGCAAACTCCAGTACTGCTGAGCCAAAGCCTCCCTTAATGAACCCGTCTTCCACGGTGATTATTTTCTTAAAGTTGCGCAAAACATGATGCAGGGTCTCTTTATCTATCGGATTTACGAAACGCATGTCCCAGTGTTCCACAGAGATACCCTGTTCAGCAGCCTTTTTAACAGCTTCAGCTGCAAAATTGCCGGGATGACCAATGCTTAATATTGCCAGATCTTTGCCTTCGCTTATTCTGCGTGCTTTGCCTACAGGTATTTCTTCAAAGGGGAGCTGCCAGTCACTTATTACTCCGGTACCACGTGGATAGCGTATACTGAAAGGACCTGGAGTATTCTCAAGCTGGGCAGTATACATAAGGTTACGCAGCTCAATCTCGTCCATGGGAGCAGAAGCAGTCATGCCGGGTATATTTCGCATGTATGAAAGGTCAAAGAAGCCATGATGTGTTGCTCCGTCTGACCCAACCAGTCCTCCACGATCAATGCAAAAGATTACTTTCAGCTTTTGCAGTGCCACATCGTGTATCACCTGGTCGTAAGCACGTTGCAGGAATGATGAATAGACATTGCAGAATGGCACCATACCTTCCACAGCCAGTCCGGCCGAGAACGTTACGGCATGCTGTTCGGCAATTCCCACATCAAAACACCGGTCTGGCATCTCTTTCATCATAATATTAAGTGAACAGCCTGATACCATAGCCGGCGTTATACCTACTATCCTGTCATTGGTGCGGGCCAGTTCAAGCAGGGTGTTACCAAACACCTCCTGGTAGAGAGGCTGTCTGGAGCTTTTCTCAGGCTTAATAAGCTCTCCGGTACATTTGTCAAACTTGCCGGGAGCATGAAAGACAGTCTGGTTCTGTTCTGCCTGCGGGAACCCTTTGCCTTTAATGGTTTTGCAGTGAAGCAGTTTGGGACCGGGAATATTCCTCAGGTCCTCAAGAACCCTGGTCAGATGGAGTATATCATGCCCGTCGATAGGGCCAAAATACCTGAAATTAAGTGATTCAAACAGGTTACTCTGGTGGAGGAATGTTCCTTTTAAGCTTCCCTCAATACGTGATGCGAGCGATTGTGCACGCCGGCCTCTCCTGTGCCTGCCAAGGAAGTTCCAGACCTTGTCTTTGAATTTGTTATATGTACGGCTGGTGGTTATATCGAGCAGATACTCCTTAAGTGCTCCAACACTCTGGTCTATCGATATATTGTTATCATTCAGAATGACGAGCAGGTCTGCTTTCTGGTTACCGGCATTATTCATCCCCTCAAATGCCAGTCCGCCTGACATTGAACCATCGCCAATCACAGCCACTACCTTACGATCTTCTCCCAGACGCTGTGCAGCGACAGCCATGCCAAGTGCTGCTGATATTGAAGTGGAAGAATGACCTACACCAAAAGAGTCGTATTCACTCTCATCCATTCTCGGGAACCCACTTATTCCACCATATTGTCTGTTAGTACGAAAAGCTGCTTTACGTCCGGTAAGAATCTTGTGGCCATAAGCCTGATGACCTACATCCCAGACAATTTTATCGTAAGGAGTGTTATAGACATAATGAAGGGCTACAGTGAGTTCAACAACGCCAAGGCTTGCCCCAAGGTGTCCGGGATTTGAGCTGAGCTCATCTATTATGAAGCGCCTTAGTTCGTCACTTACCTTTATAAGATCCAGCCTGTCAAGTTTCCTTAGATCTGCCGGTGTCTCTATTTTATCCAGAAGCCTTTCAGATGATGGCATAAAAATCCTGAAAATTAGATTGGCAAAGATACTTAATTTTAAAAACAGCGTTATTTAAATGTTGTTCAAGGCTGGTGGTAAAATTTTCAAATTGTTAATTACTCTCTTTTTAATTAACAAAATTGTTTCTCATTTATTCTTTAATTCGCATTTAAGGAGTAGAATCTAAAGAAAAGAGATATGACACTAAAACAGAGCTTTATACCGGTGTTGCTTATAACCCTTACCATGACATCGTGTGTAACAGGCAAAAAGTATAATACGCTTACGAACAAAAACCAGTCATTGCTTGAGGAGAGAGATTCTCTCAAGGCAGAGAACCTCTGGCTCACAATGTCAAATAAAGAACTGGAGTCAAAGACAAAGAAACTTACAGAGGATGCAAAGGGAGTAAATGCAAAGATTGACAAGCTGAATGCTGATCTAACTGCTGCAAGAGATGAGGTCTCCAGACTGACCACCAAATATAACAATTTGCTGACTGCACAGGAGGAGATGGTGAAAGGCAATGCGCGTGAATCACAAAAACTTCTTTCTGACCTAAGAGCAGCCCAGAGCGATCTGCAGAACAAAGAATCCATAATGCGCGATCTGGAAGCGAGCCTTGATACAAAAAAAGCAGAGCTGGATCAGCTGACTGCCGAGCTGGAGAAGCGTAATGCCCGCCTGAACGAGCTTGAAAGAATGCTCGATGCACAGCAGAAAGCTGTTAAAGATCTGAAAGCTAAAGTCTCTGAAGCTCTTTACGGCTTTGAAGGTAAAGGCCTTTCCGTCACAATGAAAAACGGACAGGTTTACGTTTCCATGGATGAGAAGCTTCTTTTCAAATCGGGAAGCTACGACATTGATGCAACAGGGCTTGCTGCACTCCGTAAACTTGGTACCCTGCTGGAAAAAACACCTGATATCTCAATAACCATCGAAGGTCATACCGACGATGTTCCTTATCATTCAGCATCAGGCCTTCTCAAAGATAACTGGGACCTGAGCGTGAAACGCTCCACAACAGTGGTAAGGGCACTGCTTGAAGGTACAAACATTAACCCAAAGAGACTCATCGCTACAGGAAGAAGTGAGTATGTGCCGGTGGATTCACGTAATACCGCCGAGGCAAGACAGAAGAACAGGCGAACAGAGATAATACTGACACCTGACCTGTCGTCACTTTATAAAATTCTGGAGAGTTACTAGTAATTGGTTTCTCCACCCAGGCTGAGTCTTGCTTTAAGCTTTTCAAACGCTACGGAAATATCCTGTTCAGGTTTCAGGAAGTCAAAATCCTTCCAGAAGAGCTCATCGTATCCGTTTATGGTACGTGTAAAAACCGTGTTTGTCGGAGTTATCTCATCTCTTTCAAAACGCTGGACATTTTCTGTACGGTAATCGGTATATGCTACCTCAAAGAATACGTCGAAGCGGCTCTTGAAAAGGGTCTTCCGTCCTTTGGCAAGGAATTGCAGATCTCCTCTTACATGCGAGATGAAATACCTGTGGTTGATCTTACGGTATCTTACCATGTACTTTACGCTGACAGGTTTTACTATAAACCCCTGTGGGAGCCTGGAAATGTACGACTCTTTTGTCCTGGAAATCAGGGCGGGATTTATTTCAAAAGTTGCTGACATTATCCCGTAATCTGAAGAATTTATGCATATCTCACCCTTGAAAAGCGGATCTTCAACGCCTGGTTTTTGTTCAAAAGAGATGACATAGGCTCTTTCTCCGTCAATGGAAACCATGTCTGAAAAATGATAATTATAATATGAAGTCCTCGACGGATCGGTAAAATCGAAGTAGTTTTTTGCCCCGTCAAGATTAATGCAGGTTGAAAGGCCTGCCTTAAGCCTGATGGCAAGTGTGTCTTTCATGGTCAGGTTTTCGGTTTTACGGCTGCGGAGTACTTTTACCTGGTCTGTTTGAAATAAACGGGTATAAGGACTCTTATAAACCTGCAAAACGGCTTCGGAATATATCTGTGGTTCTTTCTTCCTGAAAATGCCTTCACGATAAAACCCGCTGAGAAGGGTGGGGGTATTTCCATAGTTTTCAGATATTCGCGAGAGAGCCTTGTTGATAATAACCAGGGGATCCTGGGCTCTTATAATTATTTCAGGTATCGCAATAAACGATCTTTCCATTTTTATAATCTGATCGTTACTGTAAAGACTTCTTACCGGCAGGCATCGGTTCAGATATCCGACATAAGAGATACTTACAGTATCGTCAATAAACTCAATGGGAAGCTTTAGTATGAAAACCCCGTTGTTATTTGTGATTGTGCCTTTCGCCCTGTGTGAGATACCAATGGTTGCATATGAGAGAGGCTCGTTGCTCTCTTCATCTACAATTGTCCCGGTAATAAATATTTCTTTTATTCCTTTTACAGCAACTGAGTCCCTGGCAGGAGGGATATAATCGTGATAAAGAATGATATGCCTTCCGATAACAGAATACCTGACTGACTGAACTGAACTGATTGAATCGAGTATAGAGCGGACGTCAACAACCTGTGAAGGCAGGTCAACCCTTTTCTCCGGATCAATTATTTTGGTATCATATGTAAAAACAAAGCCCGTGATGAAATTCATTTCACCAAGGACTTTTGAAGTTTTCAGACTTGTACCGGAAAGTTTAATTTTTCTGCCCAGGATCATATCCTGTCCGTTAAGCGGCAGTAGCAGTGTGAAAATAATTGTTGTTACAAATAAACCCTTAATTCCAGTTTGCATTGAGAGCACAAAACCTATGTTGTTTTACCTTGGCATGACAAGATAGCTTTCGCCATTCTTCTCATATTTCAGGTTAAAGGTAGTGCAAATAACTTTAATAATTGTATCGTGTGGCTGATCTTCAAACACAGTTGTCAGCGAAAATTCCTTTATTCCGGGGTCTTTTGTGGAAACATCAATATTGTAAGCCCTCTTCAGATCATCAAAGACCTTACCGAGATTTTCTCCGTTGTAAACCAGCTTCTCAGTGTTCCAGGAGAGGTAATTACTGTTTGAGTTTATCTCTGACGAGCTTCCTGTGTCTGATATTTTTCCAACAAGACCGGGTTTAAGAGTGATGTTTTCTTCTCCGTTACGGCTCATCAGCATTACTGATCCTGAGGTAACGAACACCTCAACCTGGTTATTAGCATTGTTGGTTATTACATTAAAGGTGGTGCCGAGCACTTTTACATCGGCATTCCCTGCGTTGATTATGAAGGGTTTTGCTTCGTTTCTTGCAATCTCAAAATATCCCTCCCCTTTGAGAGTCACATTCCTGGTCTTGCCCCTGAATCTTGCCGGGTAAGTAAATGAGCTGTTACGGTTAAGCCATACTACACTTCCGTCAGGAAGAGCTATTGTAAGGTTCTTTTCATTTGCAGAAGTTGCTATTGTTATCTGTTTTGGTACTGAAACTCTATAGCCGGCCCACCCAAGACCAATCAGAATTATTATGGAGGCAGCCACCCTGATAAACATGGGAGTGAGGTTACGGGTAATAACAGTCTCTCTCTTCTCCTCCTCTGCGCTAATCTTCTGGCTGACTCTTGCCCATGCCCTGTCTATATCAATATCTTTTTCCCTGTGTATCATTTTAATATTGTCCCATTGTTTTTTTAACTCCTCATCCAGAACCGGAAAGTCCTTTATACTGTCAGTATGGTTTCGTTCTCCTGAAAGAAGAGCTGCCGCTTCTCTCCATTTTTTGCGGCTCATTCGTTTTATGTTGTTATTCGTTTTCATCACTCTGCCAACGCTTTTCTGAATTCTTTCAGTGCTTTCCCCATATTTAACTCTACTGTCTTGACTGAAACTGACAGTTTCTCTGCTATCTCACTATATTTTAAACCTTCAAACCTGTTCATCGAGAAGATCCTGCTGCATCTGTCCGGTAGTTTTTCAAGAACCCTGGCTACTCTTGCCTGTAACTCGTTGTAGTAAATTGTATCTGTTACCTGCTCGTTTAACTCGTCTGTCGATGCAATTATCTCTGATTCGTGCTTCTCCACCACCTTCTGATGTTCAATAAAGTGAAGGCATCTGTTGTGTACCGATCTGAAGAGATAACCGTTAACGGAGTTTGTGATATTCATTTTCTCCCTGTCCTGCCACATCCTGAAAAAGAATTCCTGTACTATCTCTTCTGCGGTATCGTGGTCTTTAACGATTGTCTTTGCATATCTTACCAGCGAAGCATAGGAGGATCTGAAAAGAGATTCAAATTCCTTAATATCTCCCTGTCTGATCCTCCTTATTATGTTTGCTTCGTTATCCATTCAGTTCAATTTTTAATGCTGCCCTATCTTTCGCTGATTCTGAATTTCCTGTTCAGACGCCTTATGGCTGCTTCAATCGACTGGTCAGGCTCAATCACGTTATACTCACCCCAGAAGTCGGGATCAGCAAATGCTGCAACCTCTTCTGTAAAGAACTCATTTGCTTTAAGCTTGTCTTTACCCTGGATCTTTACTACATTTTCTTCTGTGCGGTCAGTTATTGCCATCTCTGACATAGTTGTATAACTTGTTTTGAAGAGCTTTTTCTTCCAGTCAACCTTAAATTTGACTTCAGCTCTTGAGTATGCAAAATACCACTTTCCTTTTGATTCTTTGTAACGAACAAGATATTCTGTTACTTCAGGTGTTACTGACATGCCTATAGGTTTCTTTCTGACGAACATTGAGGTAACGGCTGCTTTATCTGTCATGTTAACCCCAAATTCTGCCTCGGAAATTGCATAACTGTTAATGTCTATGTACAGCTTGCCGGTAAAGAGCGGTATAGATATCTCGGGTTTCTGAACAAAGGTGATGATGTAGTTTGGCTTGTCATCTATTACTACCACACCTGTCACTGAGAAGTCATACTGTCCAAGTGATTCAGATGTAAGGATTGTCTCAGGATTCTTGACAAGGTCAAGATCGAGAGCCGTAACCGGACCACCCTGGAGCCTGAAGAGAACGGTATCAAGCTTGCTGCTGTCGGTATTCTTTCTTCCCTTGTATATCTTGGCAGCATCATACTTCATACTGCTATAAGGGGCTTTAAAGATGTCAACAACGGCTTCACCGATAGATACATAAGAGCGATTCTTCCTTATGGTCTCCCTGTAGAAGCCCGACATGTCATTTGCCACCTCAGGATAGTTTTTGCCAAAGTTCCTTAATACCTCCCTCATAATGTAATCAGGATCGAGCGGTTTTACAACTACCTCTTTTATCGGAATCGTGGCCGATTCAAGAGCAATGGAGTTTTTCTGCCCGTTCTGATGCATTGAAGATACCGGTACTTCCTTATTCTTGTATCCCAGGAAGGAGAAAACAATAACTATGTTTTCATCCTGCGGCACCTTAATAAGGAACTCGCCGTCGACGTTGGTAACAGTTGCAATATTGCTTTCCTTAACAGCAACACCTGCAAAAATAAGCGGAGAACCGGTCTCCATGTCAACTACCTTGCCTTTTATGGCAATATAATCCTGCTGGCTTTTCCTGTCCCTGACATGGTTGCCAGAGGCGAAAATTTCTCCGTTGATGATCAATCCAAGGATCATCATGAAGACTATCTTTAAATATAACTTATTGTTTTTCATGGCGAAAAGATTTAAGTTGGTTACTTTTTATTTTTAAATCCGGATCTTGATTTCAATTCTATGACCGCCAGAGTCTCTTTTCACCCTATTATTTTTAAAAAAATTGTTTATTTGTCACATATGAGGCTGTATCCATATATAAATGCAATTTACTCATTATCGAAGTATGGCATTACCATATTGTCGAAAGAGCCAGGAAAAACGACAATGCCATTTTCCATTAGCATTGAGCTTACCAACCTTTGCAATCTTCACTGCCCCTGCTGCGCAACCGGTGCAAACATACTCCAAAGGCAACATGGCTTTATGGACCTGCCGACTGCAGAGATGATTGCTACCTCTTTGGGAAAATATTCCCTGTCGGCAAATCTCTATTTTCAGGGAGAGCCAATGCTTCATCCGGATTTTTTCGAAATAGCAGAGAGACTGAGATCTTTTCATGGTGTCATCTCTACAAACGGTCATTTCCTTAGCGAAGAAAATTGCAGAAGACTTGCAGTATCAGGGCTAAGAAAAATAATTGTTTCATACGACGGGGTTACTCCTGAAGTCTATTCTGCATACAGGAAAGGAGGAGATCTCTCAATAGTCACAGAGGGGATCAAATGCCTTTCAGAACAAATCAAGAAGAAAAAGAATGCCCCGCGACTGGAGCTGCTTTTTTTATATGGCCGTCATAACTCTCATGAATTAAGAGAAGCCGGAGAATTTGCAGCATCGGTAAATGCTTCGTTTAAAATTAAAAGCATGCAGATTCCTGACTTCAGCGATATCGAGAAATGGATACCGGAAGAGAACAGGCTTTCCAGATATGTACAAGAAGGAAATAATTACAGTCAGAAAAGAACTCCGGCGAGAGGATGCCTCAGGGTATGGACCACCGCTGTGATTACATGGGATGGAAATATTGTCCCATGCTGTTACGACAAGGACGCCTCTCATGTTTTCGGGAATATTCATGAAAAGCCTTTCGATGAAATATGGAACGGGGAAACCCGTCGAACATTTCTTTCAACCGTCATCAGGAAAAGAGATTCAAATGATATATGTAAATCATGTCCTCAGGGATTAAAACTGTTTTTTTAAATACAGAGATGATCCTCCTTTGAACTTTTTTTCTAACTTAATAGTTCTAAAGTCCATGTCATGAGAATATTCAGAATCTCTCTCAAAATATTGATCAGCACTTTTGTTGTTTTATTACTGATTCTTTTTATTACGGTAGCTGTATTAAGAAAATCGGCAGTGCCTGTTTATAACGGTGAAAAGAAAATTGCAGGCCTCGATGCTGAGGCACGGGTTATAAGGGATGAGCGTGGTGTGCCGCATATATATTCTTCAAACGAGCATGATCTTTATCTTCTTACCGGTTATGTTTCTGCACAGGAACGTTTATGGCAGATGGACCTGATCAGACATGCGACCCGGGGACGACTGTCTGAGATATTCGGAAAGGATTATGTGCAGACAGACCTCTTTATGAGATCGTTGAACATTCACGAAAAATCAAAAAGACTGGTTGCCTCGGCCGATCCGGAAATACTCTCAGCAATAGAGGCCTATGCCGAAGGTGTCAACATCTGGATTGATGAAAGAGGGAAAAGGCTGCCAATGGAGTTCCGGATTTTACATTACAAACCTGAACCCTGGACTCTGGAAGACATTTATGACATAATTGGCTATATGGGATGGGATCTTGCTACAGGGAACCTGTCGGAAGAACTAAGATGCTACAGGCTGGCAAAAAAGCTTGGAGCAGACAAAGCAAGGGATATAATGCCCGACTGGAATATTGTTGACGAGGTTGTCTTTCCGGGATTCGAGCTTAATGAGAGTGAGATTAGCAGATCGATGTCGTTTATTGCCTCAATGGATAAGCTGGAAGAGCTTGGTATAGTCAGTTTCTCCGGAAGCAATAACTGGGCTGTTTCCGGGCAGAGAAGCAACACCGGAAATGCGATTCTCTCTAATGACATGCACCTTGGTTTTGGAACGCCCGGGATATGGATTCAAATGCATCAGGTAGTAAAGGGCGGGCTAAATGTTACAGGAGTGATGATACCGGGAGAACCATTCATTATAGGAGGGCACAACGAACAGATAGCCTGGGGAACAACCAACCTGGGCGTTGACGATATTGATCTGTACGTCGAAAGGACCGATTCCTCAGGAAATTATTTGTTCAATGGACAATGGCTGCCGTTACAGTCACGTGAGGAAATAATAAAGGTAAAAGGTGCGGTGCAGGATACCTTTAGAATTGTTTCAACGCATCATGGCCCGATAATTTCGGAAATGAAAGACATTAAAGATGCCCCTCTGGCAATAAGATGGTCAGGATTTGACGACAGCGACGAGATGAAAGCTGTCTACCTGCTCAACAGAGCCACCTGCTGGGATGAGTTCCGACATGCTATAAGTTTTTTCAGGTCGATAAGTCAGAATTTTGCCTATGCTGATATCCGTGGAAACATAGGAATGAACACCGGCGGGGGTATCCCCCTAAGGAAAGGAGGAGGTGTGATGCCACGCAGTGGCGTGACCGATGAGTATGACTGGCATGGATACGTGCCGTTTGAGCTTCTGCCATCATTATTTAATCCCGCCGATGGCTTTGTTTCATCAGCAAACCAGAGAACAGTAAATACTGATTACCCTTTCTTTATTTCAGGAAACTTTGCCATGCCATATCGCATAAAGCGTATCCGCCAGATGGCAGCTGAAAAGAAGATTCTGGGCATTGACGACTTTAAACGAATGGTGACGGACAACCATTCAGCATATGCAGAAATGCTGACTCCTGTTATTCTTAAAGCCGCAGAGGAGGCAGATTTCACTGACTCCCTGACTCAGGAAGCTGTGAGAGTCTTGAAAAACTGGGATTATAGCATGGATGTCGACAGGATTGCCCCGACACTCTTCGAGTTTATACACATGGCCATGGCTTATAACATTTTTGGTGATGAACTGGGCGATTTGTATGGATCAAGACTGGGTACCAAATATGATTTTTATATCTATCGCTGTTTGACAGAGGGCCCTGATTATTGGGTGGACAATATAAACACGGAGCAGAAAGAAACTTTTAGTGATATAATTGTAAAAAGTATCAGCAGTGCGGTAGATACGCTTAAAAAGAATTATGGAGATGACCTGTCAGAGTGGAAGTGGGGGAAAATACATCATCTGAGAATTGTTCATCCCCTTGGGTCAAAGAAATTGCTGAATAAGCTGTTTGCACTTAATTCAAAGCAGTACGAAGTAGGAGGGAGTTATCATACGGTTGAGGTTTATGGATATGACCGGAGCTTCAATACTGTGCACGGGGCATCTGAACGCTACATTTACAATGCCGCTGACTGGGATGAGTCGTATGCTGTTATCCCTACAGGCACCTCAGGTAACCCGGGAAGTCCTTTCTACCTGTCTCAGACGTCTACCTATATAAATAACGGCTTCTACAAGGATCCTTTTACGGAACCGGCGGTTGCTTCAGCAAAAAAGTACGAAATTATTTACAGACCGGCAGAGTAATGACATGAAGCAGGAAAAGTTCCCCACCCGCAATCAGGTGGAAAACTTAACTGCATAAAAACAACGTAAACCCAAATAAATCTGTCGTATATATAAAACTCTGCATGGAAAAACTTAATTAGCCGGTTAGATTGCATCTCCACCTCTTTCGCCGGTACGTATTCGTATGCATTCCTCAAGTGGGGTAATAAAAATCTTTCCGTCACCAAGGTTTCCTTCGAGCTCACTTGTCCGTGCCGATTTAAGTATAGTGAAGATGGTGATATCCACAAATGAGTCGTTAACGGCTATTTCGATTTTTATCTTGGGGATCAGGTCGGGAACCACCCTCTGGCCACGATGAATCTCTTCAACTCTTTGCTGGCCGTGGCCCGATACACGGCTTACAGTAATTCTTGTTATTTCTGCTGCAATGAGAGCTTCCCGAACCTTGTCGAGCTGAGTTTCACGTATAATTGCTGTTATTAGTTTCATTGTCTTTTATTAGCTTGGGTTTAACATTCCATAAGCTCTTTCTCCGTGGTAAGATCTGTCAAGACCTGCCATTTCATCACTCTCTGATGATTTGAATCCGAATATTTTATCCACTGCAAAAACTATTGCCAGCGTTAAGATGGCTGAGTAGGCAATTGCTATTCCCACTGCTGTGGCCTGTATACCCAGCTGCTTCCATATATTCCATCCTGGTGAAACAGATAAAGCATCGGTCATCCATGAGGGGCGGATAAAAAATGTTAATAATAATGCACCTGCAATCCCACCCACGCCATGGATACCGAATGCGTCGAGGCTATCATCATAACCAAGTTTGTTTTTTGCCATTATTGCCAGGTAGCATATTCCGGCAGCTGACAATCCCAGGCACATGGCACCGTAAGGCTGCACCACTCCGGCGGCAGGAGTAACGGCAACCAGCCCCGCCAAAATACCGCTAGCAAAACCAAGTGCGGTTGCCTTTCCCTGATGCAGTCCTTCGATGATAACCCATGTTAAAGCTCCTGTTGCTGCTGCCACCTGTGTGGCGGCAAGAGCCTGTGCGGTACCTAAACCGCTTGATATGCTACTCCCGGCGTTGAATCCGAACCACCCTACCCAGAGTAATCCGGCGCCAAGCATTGTAATTACCAGATTATTTGGTCTGATAACCTGAAAAGGATGTCCTCTGCGTGATCCAAGATATAAAGCAGCAACCAGCCCGCTCACACCGGCAGAGATATGGACAACAGTTCCCCCTGCAAAATCAATAGCCCCTTTGGCTCCCAGGTTAAAGATAAATCCATCACTTGCCCAAACCCAATGGCACAGCGGATCGTATACAAGCAGGCTCCAAATGGCAATGAAAACGCAGTAAGCTTTAAAAGAAACCCGCTCCGCAAACGCTCCTGCAATAAGTGCCGGAGTAATTATTGCAAATTTGCTCTGGAACATTGAAAATACATATTCCGGAACCCCGGCATCCATAATGTTATTATCTATACCTCTCAGGAAAAAGTAATCCGGATTCCAGCCACACCATCCACCAAGGATGCTTTTACCAAAACACAGTCCATATCCGGCTATAACCCATAAAACGGCAATTATTCCCATTGCAACGTAGCTATGCATTATGGTGCCCATGACATTTTTTGATCTGACCAGACCACCATAAAACATTGCCAGTCCGGGAATCATCAACAAAACCAGTGCTGTTGAGGTGAGCATCCAGGCAGTTGCGCCTGTATCAACAGCTGTTTTGCCATCCGAAGCAAAAACTGAAAATCCACTTGTAAACAATAGAAGCAGTAAGATAAATACTCTTTTCCCTGAAATATTCATAGCAAAAAGCTGTATATGGTTAATAAAATATGATTAACGCTACAAATATGATAAAAAATTGACATATTACAAGAAAAAAATATAAAAAAATTACAATACCCCTATAAAAAATAGGGGTAAATAAAATTATATATATAAAATAATAAATACTACCCCTAAAAATATAGGGTACATTAAAAAAATAAAAAAAGCCGGATCGATAAAATCCGGCTTTTTTTATTGTAGGGTCCGCCTGGTTACTTTAGTATTTTGACAGTTGATCTTTTCCCATCGCATGTTATTCTTGCGATGTACATTCCGGAGGACATCTTACCAAGAGGTATTCTTATAACACTCTGACCATTGGTGTCCTTTTCTGTATAAAGTTTTGCTCCGGTGGAATTAAAAAGTTCAATAGTAACTTCCGACGCTCCCGTAAAGGCATCTGATGAAATATCAACATAGTCACAGGCCGGAATTGGATAAACGTTAATCTCCTCATCTATTTCAGGGAGATCATTTACCCCATTGGTTACTGTAATATACATATAGAAGCTACCTGTTGTTCCTCCTGCGCTTCCATCAACCTGTATCCAGTAAGGCTGATTGGCAAGGAGAAAAAGGTCAGTGACCTTTGGCTGGTAATCTGTGATTGTATAATCGTCGTTTGCAGCAATAAGCTCATATTTCCCGGTAAGGACATCGCTGTATGTGTTTGCCTTGTAAACAGCTAACTGGTTATCCATGCCCTTTGAGTATATCATGACTGTCTGGTTATATTCCGGTACATAATAGAACCATACTGAATTATCAAGCACATTTTCACCTGTACCATATTCATCGCACCACGACAGCTGGCCTGTACATGAGGTCACAGGAGGAGCTGGTTCACCGGTCTCCAAAGTGGCACATTGGTTTGAAAACAGGATGCTCTTCCCTGTTGTCAGCTTAATAGCGTTGCTTATATTGTCATTTGATTGAGCAGTAATAGGAAGAGAATAAGTTGTTGAAGACTGGCAGGTGCCCTGTGTACCAAGGAGTGTCAGTGCTAAAGTGGTGTTTGAAGCAAGAGTCACTCCATCCTTTAATTTTATTACAGCCGGATTCGTTGTGTTGTTTTCGAAGGTAAAGTATTCGGAAGCTTCCGGGGTGAGTGTCCACTGGTATGCTTCAGCCCCGTATGCCTGCAGACTGACTGAGGTAAAATTGGCAGCACAGGAGTCGGTCATGCCAGATGGAACAATCTTAAGAGAAAGAGATGTTCCGGCTGAGATAAAGTCACTTAATTTCAGTGTATCTCTGCCTGCGGTGTTCTGTGCAACAAGAGACACAGTGTAAAGGCCGGGTGAATTAAACGTTACCCACGGATTCTGCGTAGTGGCATCAGTACTGTTTTCGTAGGTTACTGTTGCCGGGCTGAAGGACCATGTCCACGATGTGGGGGCGAATGCCGAAAACCCTGATATTTTAACTGTCGACCCGGTGCACACGCTAGAGTAATCGCATAGGAACTGAGCGTCAGGAAGGTTTGCAGAAGGGTAATAACTGTCAAGGGTTGTTGCTCCGGTATTAGCTGCATCGAGGAAACTCTTTAAGGTGCTGTATAGACCCCCGGGGTTGGTGTATGAGTAGCTGAGCTTTCCGTAGAAGTCATATATGGTTCCTCCTCCATGAAGCTGTCCGACAATACGATGAT
>Ga0116170_10001575_pt1 | contig 22872 bp, 17 predicted proteins | sample AD_JPNHW1_MetaG_FD_89797 | JGI IMG/M metagenome (GOLD analysis project Ga0116170, IMG submission 89797) | Active sludge microbial communities of municipal wastewater-treating anaerobic digesters from Japan - AD_JPNHW1_MetaG | ecosystem: Engineered > Bioreactor > Anaerobic > Digestate | place... | reverse complement strand
TCATGAGCAATAGCTGATCGGCAAGCTCCTGATCGACGCAGGTCTCGCAGAGCTTGCGCAGATAAGATAGGAAGAGAGGATAGGCTTTGGAGGAATTTTCCGGTTTGCTGTAGAACCAGGCATCGCTGAGAAGCAGTTCGCGCAGCATTTTCAGGGTCGTTCCGGGGTTGGAATAGGGGTGATGAAACTCGAGAACAAACTCCCTGCAACGGTTATTTATCCCGTAAAACTCACTGCTCAGGGCAATAAGCGCCTCATCGCCGGCCGGCAGAGAAACCTTGATCGATCTGGTCTGAGCCAGATTCGCGTCCAGAGCCTTTGAAACAATCTTGTCCATTACTTCCTGATGATCCCCTGCTGGCAGGGAAACTAAGTATAATCCACAAACCTCAAACAGATAATTACTAGCTTAAATCTTTGCTGTTTTCCGTCAAGTATCTTTCCCCTATCTTCTCTCTATCCTCTCTCTATCATCTCTCTATCATCTTATGTCATGACGTAAGATGATAGAGAGAGGATAGGGTGGTGATACCGGAAAGATCTCTCAGGAAGCAGGCTTAGACTTCTCAAAAATGAGAGTAGATGCGACATCCTGTCGCCTTAGATCTTCTCAAAAAGGTGGCGGGATTTGGAGGTGCTGAGAGTGATGGTTTCGAAGATGCGCTCGAAGCGGTCATAGAAGAGTTGAGCCAGTTCAGGATCGAATTGTGAGCCTGCGTGATCCCGGATGTCCATCGCTGCCGCGCGGGGTTCAAGGTTTGCCCTGTAGGCGCGTTTGGATGTCATCGCGTCATAAGAATCTGCGATGCTCACGATCCTGGCATAGCGATTGATCTCATCACCGCTGATACCATAGGGATAGCCCTCGCCGTTCATCCATTCATGATGCTGGATGATAATGTCATGCACGTCGGATGGCAGTCCCAGCGGAGCGATGATCTTAGCGCCGTTGATGGGGTGTTCCTTGATCAGGTCGAATTCCTGGTCGCTGAGCTTGTGATGCTTGCTGACCAGGGTGCTGATCTTTCCGATCTTGCCCAGATCGTGCAGGATCGCGCCAATACGCAGATTGCGCAATTCCTCGATGCTGAGGTGCATCAGCCTGCCCAGGGTGACGCTGAGGATGGTGACACGCTCGGAGTGACCGACTGTGTAGATATCCGTGACCTCGATGGCGTTGATCATGGCGCGGATGGTGTTCAGATAGTGGGATTCAAGCTTGCTCTTGGCCTTGATGAGTTCGCCGGTTCTCTCTTCCACGAGCTGTTCCAGATGATCGTGATAGGCTTGGTTCTGGAGTAAGAGGCGGTTCTTGTTCAGAGCTTGCTGAACGGTAAGGAGGAGTTCAGCCGCGGCGAAGGGTTTGCGGATGAAATCAAAGGCACCGAGTTGGATCGCGCGGCGCATATAATGCGCGTCCAGATAGCCGGTCATCAGCACGACCTGCACGTTTGGATCGATAAGTCCCGTCTGTTCAAGCACTTCCAAGCCATTCAAGCGAGGCATATTGATGTCTGTGATGACGGCATTGAACGACTTGTCTGAGAGAAGCTTGATCGCCTCTTCCGGCTGATCGGTGCAGACGATCTCCACTCCGGAGATCTCAGAAAGGATCGATCTGACGATGTCCAGCATCGTGGTATCGTCATCGATGACCAGGAGCTTGCGGGAGAGGATGACTTCTTCGGGATGCCCTTCTTCGAAGCGGAGATTGTTATTCTTCATAAACTTAGAAGAAATCCTGGGAGGCGACTGGGTTCAGGCAGGAAGGGCTGTTGTGGCTGACGCTGTTGACCTCCCGGCTTACTTCATAGTATTTAAGATAGTCATCCGCGCAGGGGCGCAGGATCTCGCTCAGCAGCTTAGGATCGGTGTTTTGGGGATTGAGCCAGGCATCGATCAGGTCACCGCTGAGAATGACTGGCATGCGGTGATGCAGCGGGCTCATCAGATGATTGGCATCCGTGGTGATGATCGCGCAACTGGGAATGTAACTTCCGTCCGGATCGGTCCAGGAATCATAGATCCCGGCAAGATAGATGAAATCTGCCTCCGCGGCATGAATGAAGAATGGTGTTTTATCGCTCTGACGCCATTCGTAGAAACCGTTTGCCGGGATCAGACAACGTCTGCGGGCAAGTCCTGTTTTGAAGGTAGGCTTCTCCAGAATGGTCTCGGAACGGACATTTATCAGGTTGAATTTGCCGATCTCCCTGCTCCAGGAAGGGATCAAACCCCAGCGGAAAAACCCGAAATAGCGCAGGGAATCCTTTGCCACGATCGCAGCAGTGGTCTGAGACGGTGCGAGGTTGTAGTTTATCTCGATCTGATCGCTGGTCTCCCGGATGGATAGTTCTTTGGCGAGCTTTTGCAAGTCTTCATGCTTGATGACCTGGGCAAATCTTCCGCACATCTCAGGAGGACTTGCCGACTCCGACCCGCCGGCAATGATCCTGGATCGGGCAGATCGAGCATTTGGGGTTGAGAGGCGTGCAGAGACTCTGACCAAAGGCGACGACGTAGGAATTGATCACAGCCCAGTGTTTGGCGGGAAGGATCCTGCGAAGCTCCATCTCCGTCTCAAAGGGTGTGTTCGTCCGGACGTAGCCCCAACGGTTGCAGATGCGGTGAACATGCACATCGACGCAGATCGCCGGAAGTCCAAAGGCGATGGAGCGCACCAGATTGGCGGTCTTGCGTCCCACGCCGGGTAGCTTGATCAGATCGTCAATTTCATGCGGGATCCTACCGTCAAAGAGAGTGTTCAAGGCATGGGGAAGTTGCTTGAGATGCTTGGTCTTTTCGCGATGGAAACCAACCTGATAGATGAGAGAGTCGAGCTCGTCATCTGAAATTTGATCCAGATCAGCGGGAGATTCCACCACCCGGAAGAGTTTCGTCACCGCCTGGGCTGTTGTCTCGTCCTTGGTCCTGGCGCTCAGGATCGTCGCCACAAGGACCTTGAAAGGGTCATTAGTCTGAGCCTGGACGAGATCCACAATGGGAGTCCTGACGCTCAGAAAATGCTTACCCAGAGCGGCGATGATCGCGTCTATATCATGTCCCGGCATAGTGGGCTGTCAGCTTTGGATAGATCGGACTATGACCTTGTTGCCGTCTATGCCGATAATGGTCACCTTGCTGTCTTTGGCGATAAGTGAACCATCCTCGGCAGTGGCAGACCACTCTTCACCGCCGATCTTGACGTAGCCTTTTCCGTCCTGCTGGATCTCTTTGACGACGAAACCGGTCTTGCCGATCAGGGCGTTGACGTTGGTCTCGCCCCCCGGATTCGCCAGCACCTTCTTGCCCAGCCGACGCATGAACAAGAAAGCGATAAAGCTGATAATGGCGAAGATCAGGATCTGCAGCGCGATGTTGTCGTTGACGAAGGGGATCAGCGCCAGAAGTCCTGTGAGGATCGCCCCGATGCCAAGCGAGATAAAGAAAAAGGCGGGATCAAATATCTCGATGATCACAAAGCCAATGCCGATGATCATCCACCAGTGCCAAGCTTGCAATGCAATTTCCGGCATGATACGCTCCTATTTGTCTGATTCGGGAGATGCTTCCTCTGGAGTCGAACGTTTGTCTTTGTATATGCGCTTGACTTTGCGGTTCTTGCTTCCATATCCGCCATAGCCATAGCGTCCCGTATAATTACTGTAGCTTTTGTATGAGTAATTGGACAAGGCTCCGCCCAGCCCAAAACCTTTGACGCCCATCAGGGCAAGCAGGAAGGTCAGGAGTTTGGTTCCGAAATATACCACGAGGGTCGCCAGACACAACGCAGCAAGAATAATAAAGAACCAGGTTACCGCGTATTTGAGCATGACAACAGGAGATTTGCTATTGGAAGCGGGGAGAATCTGAAGATAGACGAGAGTGCTTCCTGCGGCTTCGAGCCTCAGGACATTCTCCTGCGTGTCGCGGATCAGCCCATCCAGAACTGCCATACGTCTGTTTTGAGTGTCAGAACGCAAGCGGATGGCATCGAGGGCTGAACGTTCGTTCTGATAAGAAGCGAGCTTCTGTTTCTCGGTGTCAAGATTGGTGGCGACAAGGCTGGAATCCGTGAATGCCTCGACGTTGGGGATGCTGACCAGAGCGGAAAGCTTCTTCTCCATCTCAGGGATCCTGTTGTTTTCAACCTTGAACAGGAAGGTTCCCATGTGGCCGTTACGTTTCTGATAGACGACCGGTTGCTTGGAGAACTCTTTGATCAGCATGGGGATCTGAGAGGCGGAATCCACGTTCTTCTTGGGATTGGTGACATATTTGGCTTTGTACATCCAGCTTGTAGTTCTGAAGGTATTGTCCGCGTCCTGGGTATCGATTACGATGTTTTGATTGAATTGTTTGTAAACCTTGTAGGCGGTGATCGATAATGCCAATAGAACGATAAAAATCGCGATGCCTCTGACTCGTGACTTGCTTCTTTTACTCATGTACTTCCTCTTTATATCTATTTATAAGTTCTTGGGCATGCATCAACGAAAGCTTGGTGATGTCGCCGGAAAGCATCCGGGCTATTTCCTCCAGCTTGGGCTGACCATCCAGTTCATTTATCTCGATCTTGGTCTTGTCCGCGCTCATGGTCTTGGTTATCGCCACGTGCTGATCAGCGATCGCGGCGATCTGCGCCAGGTGGGTGATACACATCACCCTGTGCTTCCTCGAAAGTTGCCGGATAAAGATGGCAACCTGCTCGGCTGTTTTGCCGCCGATACCGCTGTCGATCTCATCCAGAATGACCAGAAGCGATGGCAGTTTCTGCGCCAAAACCTTCTTGAGCGCCAAGAGCACGCGGGACAACTCACCACCCGAAGCCACGGCCGAAAGGGTCTTGGCGGCAAATCCGGGATTAGCGGAAAAGAGCATGTTCATGGTGTCAAAACCAGTCTCATCCATCTCAGATAAAAACTTGAGCATAGACTTTTCTCCGCTTGCTTTTTTGTCAATGGTAATCTCCAGAACGGCTTTGGGGATGGCAAGTTCCCTCACTTCACGGGTGATCTCCTGCTTGAGTTGCTGAGCAGCTTTCTGGCGTTTGTTGCTCAGCTCTTCGCCTTGTTTGAGCAGTTCCGCGTAGTCGGTCTCGATCCGTTGTTTCAGTTCCCGGATCTTCTGCGAATTATCCGCCATGGCATCGAGCTGACGCTGTCTTTCCCGGAAGAGCTCCAGAAGTTCGAAGATCGTTCTTACCTTGTGCTTAAAGACCAGGCCGTTGATCGTATCAAGACGGTACTGGATCGTCTCCAGTCTTGCCGGATCGGCTGAGACACGCTCGCTCAGGTCGCTGAGTTCGGACGATGAGTCTCTGATCAGTTCGAGAGCATCCTTGAGAGTCTTCATCGTATTGCCCAGATCCTGGTTATACGCGGAAAAACGATCGAGAGTGTTGACGATGATCCTGATCCTGTCATAAATACTGGATTCGGCTTCCGTCAGTTCATAAAAACCTGTACCCGCGGCTTCGGCGATCTCCTGAGCGTGGGTCAGAAGCTCAAATTCCTGTTGAAGGCGGGTGTCTTCTCCATCCTGGAGCTGTGCTTTGTCCAGCTCATCAAATTGATATTGAAACAGTTCACGGGTGCGCTGGTTCTCGGCATCGAGCTGTTCTAATTCTGCCAGGGTCCTGAGATCGCTCTTCAGCGCGAGATATTTCCCGGAGAAAGCATCCCTGAGGGGACCGAGTCCGCCAAAACTATCCAGCAGTTCCAGCTGATAGGCGGGATTCAGAAGTTTCTGTTGGTCACGCTGGTGATGAAAGTCTATCATCAGGGGTTTCAGGTCCTTCATCAACGAAACCGAGACTTTACGTCCATTGAGGAAGTAGCGGGATTTACCCGCCGGAGAGATCTCCCTGGCGAGGATAAGCTCCTCGGGAGCCTCATAGCCTTCATGGCTGAGGAAATCAAGCAGTTCCTGATTGTGATGAGGATCAAAGCTGGCCTCCAGATAGATAGGAAGTTCTTTGTCCAGTGCTTCCGGTTCGCTCTTATCGGCGAAGATCATGGCGATCGAACCAACCAGGATGGATTTGCCGGCGCCGGTCTCACCGGTGATGACGGTCATCCCCTTGGCAAAGCTTATCCTGCTCTCCGCAACGAATAGATAATTACGGATATATAATTCTGTCAGCATCACTTACCCAAATGCAGCTTGTTTCTCAGGATCTGGTAGAAGGTGCGGTTGGAAAGCTTGACGAAGTCCACGCAGCTGCCTGAGGCTGTGATGGAAAGCTCGTCCAGCTCTTCCATCCGGGCGACGTTCACGCCATCGATCTGCAGACAGGCGGGCTCGGTGAGGTTATGAACCTTCATCAGGATGTGGTCGTTAGAAGAAAAGACCATGGGACGGATCGAGAGCAAGTGCGGATTCAGCGGAGTGAGTACGATCGCCTGCATTTCAGGGGCAAGGATCGGACCTCCCGCTGCCAAAGAATAAGCTGTAGAACCTGTCGGAGTGGAGGCAACGACGCCGTCACAGCGAGTGTCGAAGACGAATCTCCTATCGTTGAAGATCCTCACGTGGATCAGGCGGGGCGTCTCGGCTTTGTAGATCACCGCGTCATTGAGCGCGAGTCCCTTGTAGACGACCTTGCCTCTTCTGCGAAGCTGGCAGGAGAGCAGCATCCGGGAAAGAAGTTTGTACTTTCCGTTGAGCAGGTCCTGGATCGAAGCTCTGATCTCGCTAAGGCTGCTCTCGGAGAGGAAGCCAAGATACCCGAGGTTGATCCCCAGGATCGGAGCGCTCGTCGCCAGAGCGAGGTTTTTAGCTCTGAGGATGGTTCCGTCTCCACCGAAGACCAGCAGGCAATCTACGGAAGGGAAGGCGCCGGCCTTGACCTTGTGACACTTGACGAAATCAGGGAGTATCTCCTTCTGCTCGGTATCACCCAGAAAACTGATACCATAGGTGTTCTTCAGGTCAAGCAGCAACTTGTGTACTTGCCGGCTGTCCTTGAGATCATGATGCAGATATACAGCGAAATTCTTCATTGAAGTCCTTATAACGATTGCCAGATCCTCACATAGGAATCATAGCGTTCGATCGGGAGAGTATCATTCTCGACCGCTTCCAGAACCGCGCAGTGTTCCTCATGCGTGTGAGTGCAGTCATTGAACCTGCAGTTTTCCGAGAGTTCCGCGAACCCAGGAAACACCCTGGGGATGAGTTTCTTGCTGTCAGAATGCAGGTTTATCGTTTTCAGTCCGGGTGTATCCAGCAGGTGTCCGCCGAAACTCCAGGGCAAAAGCACCGCCTGGGTGGTCGTGTGTCTGCCCTTCTCGTTGAAGTCACTGACCTCGCCTGTGGCAAGCTCCAATCCCGGCTCAATGGCATTGATCAGGGAAGACTTCCCCGTGCCGGACTGACCAGAAAAGACCGAATCCTTGCCCTTGAGCAGCTCTTTTAGTTCCTCGATGCCTCTTCCTGAGACGACGGAACATAGCACCACCGGGATCTCCAGCTTGCGGTAATAGGCGGTCAGTTCTTCGACGTCCTCCTCATACTCGCAGAGGTCCATTTTGTTGATACAGATGATCGGCGAGAGTCCGTCGATATTGGCGATACAGAGATATCGGTCGATCAGTCCGGGCTTGATCAGAGGCATTCGCCAGCTGACCGTGATGACGACTTGATCGATGTTTGCTGCGACGATGACCTCTTTCTGAAAGCTGCCACCGCCATAACGGGAGAGGGTATTGTGCCTGGGCATGATCTGCTCGATCCGGTAATCAGGCGCGTTGGAGATATCCACTTCGACGTTGTCTCCGACCGCTGTGAGGATATGCGTCTCAAATTGAAACTGCTTCAATCTCCCGGAGAGCGAGGCGACCACGGTCTGCCCATCCATCTCCACGACGTTCTGGTAATTGGTCATGATCTCACGGACTCTGCCTGTTTTGAGCGTCATCCCGGTCTTGTAAGACGTTCCGCTTTTGTGGGCGGAACGTCTTGCTTTAAAGGCGGAAGACACGTCCAGATCATCGAGAAACTCAGTGTCGGACATGTTCAGCTGACTCAGCTTCCCGGTTTTCCGTGTGATCTTTTTCTTGTCTTTTTGTTTCATTTATCTACTTGAAAACAGGTGTGATGAGATCGAACAACTCCTCGTTTTCCTTGATCTTCTGTTCATTTCCAAAGACCGCGTAGTGATTCTTCTGCATCAGGTCTTCGACCATATCCGCAAAAGCACGGATATCCTCGACCCTGGTGGAAAGCACTTCATCGCGGATCTGCTGTTTGTCGTCCTGAGTGAACCCCGTGAGATAATCCTCGTCCGACACAGCACCTTTACGTTCCGGACTCAGCGGGTAATCCAGGCTGGATATCTCGCCGATAATGTACTTCTCCATCTCCCTGGGCGAAGCCTCGAAGCGCCTCAGATATTCCGGAACCTTGTCGTAAGTATCGAGCGTCTCGCTCAGGTTTGGATCCATGTACGAAACGAAATACTGGAATCCCGCAGTGGAGAAAGCGCCCATAAAACCATATGCGCCGCCCTTGACGCGGATCTCCTTGTGCAGGAAATCGTTGCTGAGGATGTTTGTCAGAACTCGCAGCTTTCCTGAATAGGGATAGCCCTTGCGGAAGAAATTCCCGCCCTTGGCGACGAACTGGATCTTCACCGGCGCAGTGATAGCTTCGTTCAGTTCCCGCGAGGTGAAGTGTTCATCCACGGCTTCCAGCTTGAGATCGGGGATCTGCGCAATGAATCCCGGCAATTGTTTCCTGACTTCCGGGATCAGTTCAGGGTCGGCTGTGATGCTTATTCTCAGGTTGTTCCTGGTAAAGTAGCCTTTCTTGATCGCTTCCATGTTTTTGACCAGTTCAGGAAGTCTGGTCCCGATGTTCTTCTCGAGGTCTTTGAGGAAGTGATAGAACTCCAGCCCGATGATCAGATCGTTCCACCGATGCAGTTGAGAGAAAGGCTTGAGCATCCTCGTAATGGCGACGGAGACTCCGTTGCGCATCATATAGCCTTCCATTCTGGCGACGTACATCCGAAGCAGACTCTTGATCCGCTCTTGATCAGTGAACACCGGTCTCATGCCGAATTCCGCCATCAGCTCGAAGAGCTGGGGCAGCTTAGCCTGAGTCGCTTTGCCGAAGAGCACGTAATTCCTGTGGATCTCCTCCGGGTCAGCGTAGTCATTCAGCATGCTGAGGGTCTGATGTATCCCGCCCGTGTGAATATCAGTCTCGTTAGAAAGCTCAGAGAAACTGTAATGCTGGCTGTCCACTTCGCCCAGCAGCCAGGTGTAGAGCTGGAGCCATGGGAGGTCGCTTTCGCTGGCGTGAGACAGGTCAAAATAGGCTCGGACATAGGCAATGCCATTCGTTGCCATGGGGTGAAGCATGAGCAGGTGGTCAGGATTGAATTCCAATTCACGCGGATAAACTGCTGCCGTTTTCCCGACGTCACTAAGACTGAGCGAGGGGATCATGGCAAGCTCGGCGGGATCGTCTTCAGTAGCCTGATACTTTGCCAGTGACGCTGTATTAGCAACGATACTGTCAATCTGCTCGGGGCTGAGCTTTGCCTTCAGCGCCGCGAGTTTCTTCTTCAGAGCTTCATCCTGCGCCTTGACCATACCTGGATTGGGAACGTAGGTCACCTTGCTGGCATGATGATTGCTGAGGATGGCTTTCTGCAGATGTTCTTCGAAGTAAGGTTCGCTCAAGCCACGCTTCATTTCAGCCAGCAGTGGCTCAAAGCCTATGACCTGCAGGGGATCAGCTCCGTGGATCCAGGCTGAAACGCTCATCCAATGATAATACAGCCCCTTGGGATAGTTCATCTGCGCTTCCCGGAGCTGGAATTCACGGTTCGAGATCGTCGCTTCCAAAAGCTTCTTATCGAATCCCTCTTTGACGATGCGGTTCAGTTCTTCATACACCAGGGCTTCAAGCTTTTCCAGATTATCCTTGTGAACGTTCTTGAAGACGAGCGATATGGTCGGCTGAAGCATGTCCGTATCCACGGAGCAATACGCGTCTCCTGCCAGACCGCTCTGCAAGACCACCCGTTTGAGTGGGGAGGCGGTGCCATTGAGAAGCAGGTCTCCCAGCAGGGCAGTCGCCATCGTTTCATTGAGATCGGTCACCCTGGAATAGGTGTAATTCAGGCAGAGATAGTATGCATTATCCTGATCCTGACCCTCGTCTATGGGATAATCCTGGGTTATGACTTTTACTTCCTGGAAGGCTTTCTGCATAGGAACAGGAGGCAGCGGATCGGCTTTCTGGAAACCGCTCAGGTAGTCAGAGTCGATGAGTTCTAACGCCGCGTTGATATCCATATCTCCATAGAGCATGATCTTGCAGTTCGTGGGATGATAGTACTTGCCGTGGAAGGCAAGGAACTGCTCATAGCTCAGTTCCGGGATGATCTCAGGATCGCCACCGCTTTCAAAGCCATAGGGTGTATCCGGGAACTGGAAATGCTGGTTGAAACTGCCGATCAGCCTGTTTGGCGAAGAGAAGGCTCCCTTCATCTCGTTGTAGACAACGCCTCTGATCCCCAGTTCCGCTTCAGGATCGCTCAGTTCGTAGTGCCAGCCTTCCTGCTCCATGATCTCCTTATCAGAATAGATCTTGGGGAAGAAAACAGCGTCCAGATAGACCTTCATCAGATTGAAGAAGTCCTTGTCATTGGTGGACGCTACCGGATAGAGGGTCATGTCTGATGAGGTCATGGCGTTGATGAATGTATGCAGTGAACCTTTCAGTAACTCGTTGAAAGTGGATTTAGCGGGATAGTTCTTCGAGCCGTTCAGCACTGAATGCTCCAGGATGTGCGGACAGCCTGTGCTATCCTCCGGAAGCGTCATAAATGTGGCACAGAATACCTTGTTGTTGTCGTCGTTGGCGAGGTGCATGACCTGCGCTCCGGTCTTGAGATGCTCATACATGTGAGCAGTAGCTTTGATCTCTTTTATCTCCCGGCTTTCTAAAAGCTTGAAGCCGTGCTTGGGGCTGTTCATGACAAATATCTCCTAAATTAGTCTATACTCAACGAGGCTTTGGCGCAGTACAGCGCGGTTTGATTCGGTCAGGGGGCACATGGGAAGCCGGAATTCCAGCTCACACTTGCCCATCATATGCAAGGCTTCCTTGGCAGGGATGGGATTGGTCTCGATGAACATCACGCTGTTCAGTTGCTGCAGATATCCATGCTGTTTTGCCGCAGTCGCGTAATCTCCTCTGAGGCAGGATTCAATCAGTTCGCTCATCAGTTTGGGAGCCACGTTCGCCGTCACCGAGATCGTGCCTTTGGCTCCGATCGCCATGAGCGGCATATTCAGCGCGTCTTCTCCGCTGAGCAGGATGAAGCTCTCAGGTGCGTCACGGATGATCTCCGTCGCCTGAACCAGATTGGCGCTGGCTTCTTTGACTGCCACGATAGAAGGTACTTCTTTGGCAAGTCTGACAGTTGTGGCAGAGCTCATGTTCACCCCGGTGCGTCCCGGAACGTTGTACATGATGATGGGGATGTCGGTCTTTGCCGCCACTGCCTTGAAATACTCATACAAACCATTCTGAGTCGGCTTGATGTAATAGGGAGTGATCACCAGGGCGTAATCCGCGCCGAGTTCTTTGGCTCTGACCGTCTGAGCGATGGTCTGATGCAGATTGTTTGTCCCGGTTCCGATAACCACGGGCAGGCGGTGATTGATCTTCTGCATGGCAAAGCGCAATAGGGCATCCTTCTCGTCCGAAGCGAGTCCGGCTGTTTCCGCCGTCGTCCCCAAAAGCACTATCCCGTGCGTTCCATTGTCAAGGTGATATTGGATCAGTCCTTCCAAAGCCGTGTAGTCCACACTACCATTCTTGAAGGGCGTCACCAGCGCGACAAAAGATCCTTGCAGCATCTTTCCTCCATGTTCTTATATCTTGTTATATTTTCGTCATTTAGTAGTAACTCTAAGGACACCTGAAATCTCATCACAAAGATAAACAGTTCTCGTTCCAATTAAATGGATATCTCAAAAACAGTCAATATATTTAGTTTCCCGGCCTATAAGTCACTTCCTCATCATCCCGGCATCATGTCGGTATCATCTCCTGTCATGACAGGAAATGATACCGATATGATAGGGGTATGTTGATGTTATCAATACAATTAGATATATTGCAGGAACGCTGCACCCCTGACACATGTTTTTTAACTCAAAAGTTTGGCGATGAAGATGAAGGGTCACTCCCGTAGAACATCCATGCCAAACTTTTAAGTCAAAAAGGATCAGGCTTCCTTGAGCAGTTCCGTCTCAGCCGCTTCCTGCATGAACTGATTCATGTATAGCTGGTGATAGCGTCCTTTGCGTCGCATCAGCTCGGGATGGCTTCCGGTCTCGATGATCTCGCCTTTGTGCAGCAAGAGGATACGATCCACCTGACGGATGGTCGAAAGCCTATGCGCGACGATGATCCCTGTCCTTCCCGCCAGCACTCTGTGTATGGCTTCCTGGACAAGTTGCTCAGTCTCGGTATCGATCGAGGCGGTAGCTTCATCCAGGATGAGCAAAGCAGGATCAGCCAGCACCACTCTGGCAAAGGCGATCAGTTGCTTCTGTCCGGTTGAGAGCAGATTACCTGCCTCGCCGACCTTATAATCATAGTTCTCAGGCAGGTTTTGGATGAATTCATCAGCTCTCACGATCCTTGCCGCTTCTTTGACTTCATCATCAGTAGCGTCAAGCCTGCCATAGCGGATATTCTCCAGAACGCTGCCCTGGAAGAGATGCGGAACCTGCTGAACGTAGCCGATATTACTGTGGATCCAGTGCAGAGGAACTTGAGTGTAGTCCCGGTCGCCGATCAGGATCGATCCGGAAACAGGCTCGTAGAACCTGCAGATGAGGTTCACCAGCGTTGTCTTGCCGGTCCCTGTCTCGCCCACGAGCGCAATAGATTCTCCTGCCGCGATCTCCAGGTTAAAATGATCAAAGACCGGCTTGCCCTCTTTGTAGGCAAAGCTCACATCCCTCAGGGAGATAGGCAGATGCATCGATCTAGCTTTCCACTTTTCGTCGAAGGAGATACTATCCACTATCTCAGGCTGGAGTTCCAGCAAGGAAAAGACCCGTTCCGCAGCAGCCTGAGCACTCTGCATCTCAGCAAAGAGACGCGCCACATTCGAGATCGGCTCGAAAAGCTGCATGGCATAATTGATAAAAGCCACGAGCGTTCCAAAGCCTATCGCTCCGGCAAGGACAGCACTTCCACCCCGCCAGACCACGAGTCCTGTTCCCAGCGAGGAGACCATCAGCACCAAAGGCATGAACAACGCAGAGGCTGTCGCTGCCTTGACCGAATGACGATACATGTTCCTATTCAGTTCCTGAAACTCGGTCAGATTCGCCTCTTCCCGCACGAGCGTCTTGGTCGTCTTGGCACCATGGATCCCTTCGCCGATACTGCTGGTGATCATGGAGTTAAACTTCCTCACCAGTCTGTAGGACTTCAGCATCTTCATCTGGAACTTGATGCTGATGAAGGCTATCACAGGCAAGAGGCAGACAATGATTAGCGCCAGCTTCCACGAGAGCGTGAACACCACTCCCAGCGTAAAGATCAGCACCGCTATACCCCAGACGAGATCGACAATTCCCCAGGCAACAACGTCACCCAGACGCGAGATATCCGAGCCCAGCCTGGCAACGATCCAACCCGTGGGTGTACGGTCGTAGTAACTGAAGCTCATGCTCTGCAGCTTGCGGTAGCAGACTCTGCGCAGGTCGAAGTTCATTCCGGTCTCGACCCTTCCAGCAAGGTCGATCAATAGATAGACCATCACAAACTGGAAGAGAATGACTCCCAGGTAGATCAGCCCCAATCCCACTATCCCGTCATAACGCTTTGGTATGATCATGTGATCGATGCCATAGCGTGTCAACAGCGGTATGATCGCATCGACAAGGGCATTGAAGACCATCACTATACTTAGTGCGATGATCTTGCCGCGCTGAGGCATCGCCTGCTTCAGCAGAGACCACCACAGACGCCAGTTGAATCGACTGTTATATTCGCTTTCTTGATATGTATTCATCTTAAATTCCTTATATTGCTTCAAGTTCGAGCTGATGCTGGATGTTCCAGATCCGCCGGTAAACCCCAGGCTGCTCGATCAGTTCGCTGTGACTACCCATCTGGGCGATCCTGCCATGCTCCAGCACCACGATCCGGTCAGCCACGGAGACTCCCGTCAGCCGGTGCGTAATGATGATCGTCGTAGCTCTGCCCTTGCGGCGAAGGAGGTTTCTCTGGATCTCCTGTTCCGTCTCGGAATCGACCGCGGATAGAGCGTCGTCCAGGATCAGAATCGCCGGATCATGAGCCAAAGCCCTGGAAATGGCGGTGCGTTGTCTCTGTCCACCGGAGAGGGTGATCCCCCGTTCCCCGATGACGGTGTCAAAGCCTTGTTCAAATTCGCTCACGCTCTCGTAAAGAGCTGATTCGCGAGCAACTTCCTCGATCCTTTCCCGCTCGATCCCCGGTACCGCGATACCAATATTATCTGCGATCGAACGTGAATAGAGAAAGGGTTCCTGCAGCACTATGCCGATCTGCCGCCGCAATTCCTGTCTGTTATAGGCTTCAAGCTCGATCCCGTCTATCAGGATCTTGCCGGAATAGTTGTCAAACAGCCTGGGGATCAGATTCACCAGGGTTGATTTTCCCGAGCCCGTCGCGCCAAGGATTGCGATCGTTTCTCCCGCGGCTATGTTCAGATCGACACCTTTGAGGATAGGATTCGCGGGATCATAGGCAAAGCTCAGCTTGCGGAATTCGATCCGCCCCTTCAGCCTTGTCCCGGGAAGGATACAGTGGCTTCCCTGCATCTCTTCCGTGGGTGTATCGAGGATCTCACGCAGTCTGCCGATCGAGACCGATGCGCGTCCCAGATCGGTGAGAATCCTGCCCATTTCACGGATAGGCCAGAGCAACATCCCGATATAGGTGCTGAAAGCGAGCAGAGTGCCCAAGCTGAGGTTACCCCTGATCGTCCAGCCAATGCCGAAAATGAACACGGAAGCGATCTGCAAGAGACAGAGAGCGTCCGAGGATGCCCAGTAATACGCCAGAATAGTGATCAGCTTCCGGCATTTCGCACGATAGTCATCGGCAGCGCTTTCAAAGCGGTTTACCTCAAAATCCTCTCTGGCAAAGGCGCGAACCACCCTGATGCCATTCAGGGATTCTTCCAGCACAGTCGTCATATAGCCTTCCGCCTCGTCTGCCGCTTGAAAGCGCTTGCGAACCTGACGGAAGAAGACATAGGCGTAAACGAAGATGATCGGCACGACCACAGTCGAGATAAGGGTCATGCGCACGTTCATCGAGAGCATGATAGGTATGATCAACAGACTCATGAAGATACCTCTCCCGAGCTGAACCAGCTGCAAACCCACAAACCTGCGGATGGTATCCACATCAGAAGTGCATCTTTGGATAATATCTCCGGTCTGAACCTTGCTGTGCCAGGCATAGGGCAATCGTTGAATGTGATCATAGAGAGCTGTCCGCAGCCTGCGCGCAAGCTCTTCCGAGACCTGAGCGCTGATCTTTCCTCTCAGGAAGGTGAAGCTGTGGGCGATCACGCTGATCAGAACTATAGCCAAAGCTGCCAGCCAGAGATTAGCCCGGACGAAGGACACAAATCCATCGCCAAGGAAGCTGCCGTCTATACCCAGAGGCAGATCTATGGGCTTTTTCCCCAGAACGTTGTCAACGGTAAAGCGGATAATAAGGGGAGTCGTGAAACTAAAGCATGCCGCGATGATGATACAGAGTATCGCCAGCAGATACTTGAGCTTCAGGCGTTTCATATAAGTTAAAATAAATCTGAATGAGGACATCGTAATTCATCTCCAACAGTGTCTTATAGCGGTTACAACGGGTATGATAGGCAATTCATGACGTGGATGCTTGAGTGGTATTCCCGAAAACGCCGGGTTAAAGGATTTCGAATCGAATACCGGAAAGTTACTTTTCTGCTTGCCGCGTACCGGGTGAGATGTGTGGTGAGGTGGAATACTTTTGGGATAGGAGCGCTAATTTACGCTGAAGGCACGGAGGCAAACACACACACTATGGGCTGGAATACTGGCTGTAAAGTTCTGTTTCATTGAGGTTTACCTCCCTTGTATTGTATATTTATGCGCATTTTCCCGATCCTGTGATGCCTGTCAAGAAAAAGTGCAATACTTCCACGGACTTTTTGTGGATGGATTTACCCTTCTTAAGAATTTCCTGCTTTTTCCGCTGCCGATCCTGATCGCTACCCTCTGATCCCGAAGATCCACCCATTATCCACCTAACAAATGCCGAGAGATCCTTGAAGACTCCCTGTGCAATTCTTGTGTCGCGACACAGGAATCTCAGTGGGTATCTTCCTGTATCTCTCGGCATTTGTTGGGTGGATGCTGGATGGATGTAAGATCTGACCGATGTAAGATGCATTAGCTAAGGCGATTCTGACTGCCAGATACAGATACGCGCCTGCGAGTTCATCCAGCTCATAACCCGATAACTGCCTCTGATCCTGAGGTTCTACATATTTCTACACTATTGTGAATAATTTTTATTGACAAGTCCCGCGCTCTGAGACATAGCAAAGTTTATCAAAAGCACTAAAGGAAGGAATGGTGAACAGGGACAGACTGATTCAGGACGCTTTGGACTACATCGAGGCAAACCTGCGGGGAGACTTGCTGCTCGAAGATATCAGCGACGCGGCGAATTACTCACCTTGGCACTTTCACAGGCTCTTCACCGCTTACACGGGTATGGGAGTCGGTGAATATATCCGGCGTCGGAGATTGAGCGAAGCCTCACGGCAACTGACGGATTCGGATGTTCAGATCGTCAGGCTTGCCGAAGCTTGGGGATTTGAGTCGCAGGCTGCGTTTACCAGAGCTTTTACCCGCCAGTTCGGGATCAGTCCCGCCAAACACAGACGGCAAAGACAGAACCTTCCCTGCCAAAGCCCGATCACTTTCAAACTGAGGAAAAAAGGAGTACACATGATCAATGCCCGCATCACTCGCAAACCCGCTTTCACGATCATCGGCATCCGCTGCCAGACCACTATGCAGAACAACGTCATCCCCCAGCTTTGGGACGATTTTGGCAAAGTCTGCGACAAGATCCCCGCACCGAAGTATCCGGAAACTGCTTTGGGTATCTGCTATGGCGAAACGGATAAGGAAATGACGCCTGAGACCCCGTTCTATTACCTTGCCGGAATGGAAGTCGATGCCTCGGCAAAGGTTCCGGAAGGTATGCTCAGCCTGGACATGCCTGAGAAGGAATATGCAGTGTTTGAGCATCACGGAGTGCTGGACGATCTGCACGATACCTATGGCGCTATCTATGATGATTGGTTTGGCAAGAGCGAATATCGTCCCTCCGGTGAGTATGATTTTGAGCTCTACGATGAACGCTTTCAGTATGGCAAGCCGGAATCCGTCATGGAGATTTGGGTTCCGATAGTGAAGAAGTGAGCTAAGGATGAAGAAGACAGTTATTGTCCTGATCATCTTCTGTATCGGGATAGCTCTGGCTGCTCAGACTCAGAATCCACTGCCTGATCCGCTCAAGGCGGACGCGCTTTCCTCTCTCAAAGCCAACGCTCTCGAGTACGCAGGGAAGGCACAGGCATTCTATTCCAGTGGTGACTATCTCTCCGCAGCGGGGGCGTATCTTGCCTATCTGGAAAGACGTCCAGGCGATGAGACCGCACTCTACAACCTCGCCTGTTGTTATGGCCTTCTGAATCAGCCTGCCTATGCTTCGGAGACTTTAGCACTGGCTTACAAAGCAGGATTCTCTGATCTGGAGCACATCTCCAAAGATACTGATTTCGATCTTGTGCGGGGGACGGGTGAGTTCTCTGCAATTATGGACAGCCTGAAGGTCTGGACAGAGAAGAAGGCTGCGCTGGAGGGAGAGCGCCGCTATTACAAGATCAGCTCGCTGTTGCCTTATCGGCTCTATCTGCCCAAGGGCTTTGATCCCTCTCAGAGCTATCATCTACTCATCGGGCTGCATGGATTTGGAGATACTGCCAAGGCTTTTGGATATCTTTCCCGGATCATTGGCGACTATCCTGTGATCCTTGCGGTTCCGGAAGCGCCGTATCAACTGGACTGGATGAAGGAACAAGGATATGGCTGGATCCCTTTCCTGAAGGCAGATGATCCCCTGAGCCACTATTCGGACGCGGGGCTGGAACAAGCTCTGCTCGCTCTGGTCAGGAACCTCAAACAGGAATACAAGGTGAGTGATACCACGCTTTGGGGCTTCTCGCAGGGAGCGTCACAGACCTTTATCCTGGGCTTGCGCAATCCCAAGGTCTTCAGCCGTATCATTCCTTTCGGTGGCTGGCTCGAACCCAATGTCATCTCCGCCAAACAACTCAAGGCAGCAAACCGGCTCAAGGTCTTCATCGCTCACGGAACCGGTGACCAGATCGTTCCCTATGAATCATCCATGGAAGCCGATAAGATCCTCAGAGAGGCGAAGCTGGACGTGACCCTGCAGAGCTTTGAGGGTCCGCACACCGTCGATCCCGTGTCCCTGAGAATGGCATTGGATTGGCTTACGGAAGAACGCTAAACGACATTACCGCATAGAAGCGCGGCTGGGTTTTGACTTAAGAGTTTGGCGCTGACCGTTCTGAGAACGGCATCAGGTCATTCAGCGCCGGACATCTTAAGTCAGAACCATAGCTGCTTGATCTCTGTTCTCCTCAGCTATCTCACTTTTTATTCACCCAATTAAGCTCATGTACATCCCACGCGCATCCCATGGGATTCCCATGCTTTGCGCGGGAATCTCATGGGAAGCGCACGTGCCGCGCATGGGATTTTTTAGGTAAATAAAGCATTTACAATTGTAGAAAGCGAGTTTATCGAACTACAATCAGAGAGCAAGCTTATCAGTCACAATCCGGGTATCCGCAAGGCATCATCTCTCTATCCCCTCTCTATCATCTTACGTCATGACGTAAGATGATAGAGAGGGGATAGCCGGAAGATGGATATTTGAGTGCAGGTTATGAATGCTCAGGCGAAAGTCGGAAGGTGTGGCAAAATATACCTGGGGAAAAAATGTGTGGAAGAGAATGGTGGCAATATTTACACCCCTGGGTGGCGGGCCTGATCCCTTAATGTACTAACTGATTATACCTTACAGATATAAGTATGTTTGGAGAGAGAACTGCAATGCACATGGACAATAACTTGTTCTTAAGGGTAGAAAAAATGAGAAATTGGGGATCAGCGGTACTCCTGATAGTGATAGTCACTTTCGGCTTGATCTTTCTGATCAAGGGAATCGAAGGTTGCGCTAAAGCTGATCTGGATCCCGAAACCACGACTGAGGCTATTGCCAACAACATCATCGCGGATACGATCTTTGCCTATCCGGAGAGTTTGAAAACAGAAAAGAAGGACATCAGGGTAGAGAACGGCATCAAGGCAGTTCGAGCGATCGAACCACAGGTCAAGATCAAAACTGTGGGTTACGATAATGGCATCTATCTCTGCGACTATACGATAACGAACATGAATAGCGTCACGGAGCGTTATTCGGTGGGCTACAAGATCGAGGAACGGCAAAGTGATGGTCGGTTTGGCGAATTCTTGCGTTTGGGCGATCTTGATCTCGGTCCGGTGCAGCCGGGTGCCAGCCGCAATCTTGATTTCACTATTCCTGAATTCGAACGTCGCAGCGGGGGTGACTACCGGATCAAGGTCGAAGTGGCGAATCCGGATAAACACCGGGGTGAACCGGTAGCCAGCGCCAGTTACAGGTTCTGAGCGAGTCGATCCTGGGTGGCAGGCTATATATCTGTGGGGTTATGGTTTATTTTCAACCACGCGAAAAATAAGTCTTGACATAGTTAGTGTCACTTATATTCTTGGCTTCGAGAAGTGGAGACTACTTTGAAAAAGACCACTTTATCCTTCACGTACATAAGGAGCGCTTATGAATGGAGAACGTATCAGGCAGTTGCGGAAGGCTTTAAAGCTTTCGCAGACTGAATTGGGCGAAAAGCTGGAGATCAATGCTTCCGCCATTTCCCAGATGGAGAGCAACCGGACTCGTCCTTCCCTGGACACGATGTTCCTGCTGAGCAAGAACTATGGGGTAAACCTGCACTGGCTCATCACAGGCGAAGGAGAGATGTTCCTCGATAAGGAATTCCGGCATCTTGATCCGGCGAATAGTAAGCTCAATCAATTGCAGATGCTGCTGAATGATCAGCTAAATTCGATCATCGAAGCCAAGCAGAACCTCAACGACGAGGATGTCATCGATATCCCTGTGACCGGTGAGATCGCTGCCGGACCTCCCGTGGAGACCACCGGCGAGACTCTGGAGGTCGTATCCGTGCGTCGCAGCATGTTTCACGGGGTCGAGGACGATTTTATCTGCCTGCGGGTGAACGGCCAAAGTATGGAGCCGGATATCCGTAATGGCGACGTGATCCTGATCCGTCCAAGCATGGACTGGAATTCCCTCTCCGGCAAGATCTGCGCCGTTAGAGTCGATGGCGCGATCACGCTCAAGAAAATGATGCTGGACTTTGCCAAGAAGCTGATCTTTTTAGTCTCACTCAACGAAGACTATCAGCCGATCGTTATCAACCCGGACAACCACTCGGACGTCAATCTGGTCGGCTATCTCTTTTTCCTCTTTCGTAAACTGCAATAGAAGGAAACGCGAATGATCTATCTCATGATCGGACTCGGGCTTCTCTGGATCGCCGGCATCTGGCTGATCCTGAGCAGATTGGGCAAAACGCAGGATCCGGGATTGGAACTCAGGCAAGCTCTGGAGCAGCTCAAACAGCAGTTGGACGGTTTTGATCGCTATTTGCGTGATGAGATCTCCCGTTTACGGATAGACCTGTTGCAGATCAATTCCGCGAACCGGGAAGAACTCAACGGCTCGATCACCCGTCTGCAGGAAGGCTTGAAGGCCTCCGAACAGTCAAACCGGACCGAGATCATCAACAGCCTGACGGAGCTCAACCGGCAGATAAACACGGACGCCGGCAAGAATCGCGAAGAGCTTGCCAAAGCCTTGCGCGACCTCACTGAGTCCATCTCCCGCCGTCTGCTCGATCAGAATATCTCTCAAACGACTCAGATGGACGGGCTCAAAACAGCCATGGTCAAGCAGATGGAAGACATCCGTTCCGCCAACGAAAAGAAGCTGGAAGAGATGCGGCATACCGTCGATGAGAAGCTGCAGCAGACCCTGGAGACGCGTCTGGGCGAATCATTCCGCCAGGTCAGCGAAAGGCTTGAGCAGGTTCATCAGAGCCTTGGAGAGATGAAGAATCTTGCAAACGGAGTCGGAGACCTCAAGAAAGTCCTGCAGAACGTGAGTACCAGAGGCGCGATGGGTGAATTGCAGCTCGAGAACATCATCTCGCAACTACTCACTCCGGAGCAATATGAAAAGCAGTTCAAGCCTCGTCCCCGCAGTCCTGAGGTGGTGGAATTCGCCATTCGGCTTCCCGGCAAGGACGAGAGTGAACGTCCGGTCTTTATGCCCATCGACTCGAAGTTCCCTCTGGAAGACTATCATGCCCTGGTCATGGCTTATGACAGCGGTGACGCTGCCGGCATTGAGACCTACCGTAAAGCTTTGATCAACCGTATCAAGAGCTGTGCCAGAGACATTCGGGATAAGTACATCAACCCTCCTAATACGACCGACTTTGCTTTGCTCTTCCTGCCGATCGAGGGACTCTTTGCCGAAGCCCTGCGTGATCCTGGCGTGTTTGAGACCATTCAGCGGGAAATGCACGTCATCCTCACGGGACCTACGACCCTTGCAGCCATCCTGAACAGTCTCCAGCTCGGCTTCCGAAGTCTGGCGATCGAGAAACGCTCTTCCGAAGTCTGGCGTACCCTCTCCGCGGTCAAGACGCAGTTTGGCAAGTTCGGCGGACTTCTGGACAAGACCCGCAAAAAGATCGATGAAGCCTCCAAAAGCCTGGGCGAAGCGACTGACAGCACTCGCAGGATCGAACGTAAACTGCAGGGAGTTCAGGAATTGCCCACCAGTGAAGCGATCAGTCTGCTCGGTATAGACAGTGAAACCGATCAGGAAGAGGTAGAAACGGAGGTCTGAGAAAGCAATATAGACTTCAGTATGTTCAACATCACTGAGTTAATTATCAGGCGATCTACCCTGTGAAGTCCAGTCCGCCTTTCAAGACCCGATAGCCTCCAGCACCATCAAGGGTGGCTTGTGCTCCAAGCTTGGAATGATACCCCTTTCTCTATTCACTCTATACGCTTAAAAAGATCTTTGCCTGGGAGAGACAGGCGGCCGGCAGGTTAACATGCCAGCCCCCACGTTTTCTAAACAACCGACAGCTACATCACCTGATCCGGATATCCATCGAACTGCTCAGCTGAACATCTCCCTTCATATATACAAGGAGGGACAGTTCTGTCTTTTCAGGGACAGTTTTGAAAGATTTCTTTGCTTTTCTTAATTTTCGATCAGTATAACGCTGGAACACAGTCACATAGAATATGTTCACGGATCTCTAGATATCGATAGGGGCTGTATTGGGGTGGCAAATTCTGTTTGCCACAGAGGCTGGAAGCCTCTTAAACAGGCGTCTAAAGCCGCCTCTGTCGATCAGATATCGGCTGCCCTAAAGCGTGGTTTGTTTCTCTGTTAACCTATTATACCCCCCAAGTTTGATAGAGAGTCAGTTTTCAGGCAATCTGCCGCCTTAAATAAGCTTAATTCAGGTGTATAGGCCCTTTACTTGTAATAATACAGATATAAAGGGATGTCTCCATTCCTCTCGCTGAGGGTGAAGCG
>Ga0116170_10001573_pt1 | contig 22906 bp, 12 predicted proteins | sample AD_JPNHW1_MetaG_FD_89797 | JGI IMG/M metagenome (GOLD analysis project Ga0116170, IMG submission 89797) | Active sludge microbial communities of municipal wastewater-treating anaerobic digesters from Japan - AD_JPNHW1_MetaG | ecosystem: Engineered > Bioreactor > Anaerobic > Digestate | place... | reverse complement strand
GTATTCTGTGCCACAGGCGCCTATCACCATCACTGTATAGTTGCCCGAATAAGCTGTAGTTGCTCCTGAAAGGGTCAGGTTTGATGTAGCAGAATTACTTACAATAGCGTTATCGGTCAGAAGTGTTCCATCCTTATACCATTGGTAATGAAGATTATCACCGGTGGCAACGACAGAGAAGTTGAAATTTTCTCCCTCACATATTGTACCTCCGACAGGATCTGTTGAAATTGCTGTAACTGCAGGAATTGTCAGCGTAACAGAATTGGTAGTTGAAGAAGCCCCGCATGGACTGGAAATAATGCAATAATAAGTTCCTACATTGGTAGTGGAAACTCCATCAATTGTTAAACTCTGACTACCTGTTCCTGTCGGTCCAAATCCGGAACCATCATTAAAATACCATTGGTACGACAGGTTTGTTCCTGTTGCTGATACATTCAATGCTATATTACTTCCTGAACATGCAGCGACTGATGAAGGTTGAGTAGTGATCACAATTGGGTCATCGACAGAAAGAGTTGCCGGATTACTTACAACTTCAGTTCCGCAATCACCATCCACATAGACTTTGTATGAGCCTGCATCACTTGCGATAAGATTAAGAATAGTAAGTTTTGCTTCTGTTGAGCCTGAAATTTTTCCGGCAATATTATTTACAACAACACCATCTTTTTCCCATCTGTATGAATTATTTATACCATTTGTCGTTACAGATAGGGTAACACCGTTTCCGGTACAATTATTCATGCTTTTTGGTTGGTCTGTTATTTGTGTTTTTGGATTTACATATAGTTTTGCATGGTTACTTATAACAGTACCACCACAGGTGCTTGTGACTTCGCAATATATATCTGAGTTATTATCTGATAAATTAATGTTATTCAAGACTAGAAAATCTCCTGTCCCAGCGTCTATACCATTTTTCTTCCATAAATAACTTACATTGTCACCTTTTGCTTTTATATTAAAAATTGCTGTCCCCCCCTGGCATACAGTTAAATCGGATAGTGGATTAATAATTTCAGTCTGGGGAATAATTGTAACATTACCTTGACCTGTTCCTGTCTGGCTGCATCCGTTTGCCTGGGTAACTGACACAATAGTATATGAAGTTGTTACAGTAGGTGATACGGATAATGTGTATGGATTAACATTTACATTGGTAATTGTTGTATTTGATACACCATCGGAATATGTAAAATCGAAAGGCCCTGTACCAGAAAAATCCACATTAAGAGTTGTAGTGCTTCCGCTGCAAACTGTCTGTGTTCCGGAAATATGGGCTGTAGGAAGAGGCAAAATGGAGGTTGTCTTTGATATTTCATTTTTACATCCCGAGGCAGGATCGGCATATGTATAGGTTACAGTTGTATTTGAACCTGCAGTTAAACTTTGAGGATTAAAAGTTGCTGTTCCATTTCCGTTATCTGCAATACCCTGACCTGTAAATGATCCAGAAGGAACATGGTTGCCTGTAAGAAACTCAGGATTGCCATTATTACAATACCCAGTGGCATCCAAACCAGAAAAATTCACGACAGGTTTGTCATAAACTTTTACAGTCTGAGTGGCTGAACTTTGGCAATTACCATACTTATATGTATATGTAATAGTAAAAGTGCCTACTCCCGCAACTGCAGGATAAAACATATTTCCACTCACCCCCGGGCCTGAATAAGTACCAGTCCCTCCTGCCGGAGATGCAGCCGCCTGAGTAAGAGTGAAAGGATCTGTATATATACATACACTATTAATATTATTAAAAGTAATTACAGGTGCCTGTTCTACAACAATTTTCTGAATCGGTGAAGGTGTAGTACAACCATCGTAGAATTTATACTGTACATCGTGACTTCCTGCACCATAATGCGAAGGATCAAAAGTAGATGCCGTGGAACCATTAACAGTATAATATCCTCCTGCCGGACTACCACCGGTAAGTGTAAATGGAGAATCATTTGAACAGTATGTCCCAAAGGGATCAAGTGTAAGTGTCTGAGGGGTAATTATAACAATAGTCCAGGTTTTCCCCCTGTAACCTAAGGTAATAGTTCCAGGGTAATTATTTTTAAGTGTTTGCAGGTTCAGTGTAACATAATTGTATTGATAATCCCATCCGTTTGTAATCCCTGTGGCATTGGTGTTCCCGTTTATACTAAACTCATATACATTATGGGTATCGTAAACTCTGAGCACATCGCTCTTAACAGATCCTAAACAATATGTAATTGTTGAATTAACAGTATAATCTTTATTAAAGTAATCTGAATGAACATCATTTCCTGCCCCCCATTGTGAAAAAAGGTTTTGATTAGTGCTATATAATAGTACAAAACAAAATAAAACTGATAATTTCCTATATAACTTCTTTAAAAATTTCATATTCTGTTGACTATTTTACTTATTACTTACTAGCTTTATTATTTGTAAATGAACCTGTTCACACACTTTTAAAAGATCTTTTTTTGAATCAGACCTTTTTGGTTTGTTATTGTCACTCTATTTTTTCGGCAATAATTATCAAATACTTAATGTGAAAGGTTGCTCCTTTCGAGATATATTTTCCGTCTGTCTCAGAAATATCAAAAGGAAAACAAAAAACATATATAATGAATGAGTACAATACTTGCCAGAAAATATGTTAATAAATCGTCCAATCCTCCCTGTATTTTTGAGAATAAAATTTGTTCCAAAATATTTAAAAAGAGGCCCTGCCGTTCCAATCTTAATCATTATCAATAATTTAAATCACCTAAAAAACTAGTTTGCAAAACTACATCGACAAAATAAAATTATGGTATTACAATAAAAACAAAACGAGGCTTGTTACCTGATTGGGAAAGAACAGCACCTGATGTTTCCAGGTGTTTTTACTTAAGCATAAACAACAAACAGCAGAAAAAAATAATAATATAAATAATCTGCTTTTACCCGGAAGAATTTGTAAGTTCAACCTTTGGAATTTTTGGAAAATGTTATTACCATAACACTTTAACTATCTTGAAATATTATTAAATGATGAGACTTATATATTTATTTCTGACATTATCATTTATGGCTGTTATACAGGTCAAAGCCCAACAGAAGCCATGGATTGATTTTAATGGTAACGGAGTGATGGATGTATATGAAAATCCAGATGCTGAAACGGATAAACGTGTCAACGATCTGCTTTCACAGATGACTGTATATGAAAAAATGCAGATCCTGCATGAAGTAGCTCCGGCAATCCCAAGGCTTGGGATAAAAAAATATGACCATGGTAATGAAGCGCTTCACGGAGTTGTACGCCCCGGAAAATTCACTGTATTCCCTATGGCTATTGCACTTGCATCAACATGGAATCCTGACCTTATTTTCAAAGTATCATCAGCAATTTCTGATGAAGCGCGCGCCCGGTGGAACGAGTTGGAGCAGGGAACTCTTCAGAATGCAAAATACAGCGACCTGCTTGCATTCTGGTCTCCTACTGTAAATATGGCCCGTGATCCACGCTGGGGCCGCACCCCTGAGACTTATGGTGAAGATCCATTCCTGACCTCGCGCATAGGAGTTTCGTTTGTAAAAGGTCTTCAGGGAGATGATCCCCGATATCTTAAAGTTGTATCAACTCCAAAGCATTTCGCAGGGAATAATGAAGAACATAACAGGTTCAGATGCAAAGCCGTAATGTCTGAAAGAGCATTAAGATCTTATTACCTGCCTGCATTCAAAGCATTAATCACAGAAGGCAAGGCTCAGTCGATAATGACAGCTTACAATGCAATAAACGGAATCCCCTGTACTGCAAACAAATGGCTTGTGACAGATATTTTACGAAATGAATGGGGATTTAACGGGTATGTGGTATCCGACTGCGGAGCACCCGGATTATTGTACTCTGATCACAATTATGCCACAAGTCCGGAAGATGCTGCAGCGATATCTATGAAGGCAGGCCTCGATCTGGAATGCAGCGGATATTGTAAAGAGTGCTTCATATTCCGTGATTATCTCCCAAAAGCCTATGAGACGGGGAAAATCTCAGAATCTGAAATAAACTCTGCTGCTTTCAGGGTATTGAAAGCACGTTTTAAGCTTGGGATATTTGACGATCCGGCTCTGAATCCATACACAAAGATAGCCCCATCAAATGTAGGTTGCGCTGAACACCAGCAACTTGCTCTTGAAACTGCCCTTCAGTCAATTGTTTTGCTAAAGAACAAAGGGAATATCCTTCCTTTGAACCTTAAGAAGATAAAATCAATAGCAGTTGTAGGTATCAATGCCAACTCCTGCGAGTTTGGTGATTACAGCGGAGTCCCTGTAAATGAACCTGTTTCTCCATACGAGGGTATTTTACAGAGGGCTGGAGGAAAGATAAAGGTTAAAACAGTAATATGGGATACGGCTTCGATTAAAGGTCCTGAGCGATTCTCAAAAGAAAAAAAGCTTGCCGGAAGCAGTGATGTAGTTATAGCAGTGGTAGGCATCAATAAGACTATTGAAAGAGAAGGACTTGACAGGAAATCTCTTGACCTTCCTGCAAATCAGATGGATTTCATAAAAGAGATCTATAAATCGAACCCAAAAACCATTGTAGTATTGGTTGCCGGCAGCTCAATGACTATCAACTGGATACAGGATAACATTCCTGCCATTGTTAATGCATGGTACCCGGGTGAAAAGGGTGGGCAAGCAATAGCTGAAGTTCTGTTTGGCGATTATAATCCTTCAGGCAGGCTTCCTCTCACTTACTACAATTCAATAGACGACCTCCCGCCATTCGATGACTATGAAGTGTTTAACGGACGGACATACATGTTCTCCGATAAAAAGCCACTCTATGCATTCGGCTATGGATTAAGCTATTCTACATTCAAGTATGATGGTATTAAGATAAATCAGCAGCAAATAGTCGCCGGTGATACTGCAGAAATTTGTGTCGATATCCAGAACACAGGAAAATATGACGGTGACGAGGTAGTACAGTTATATCTTCATAACTGTAATGCATCAGAGAAAGTTCCTGTAAAACAGTTAAAAGCATTCAGACGTATTTCTCTGAAAAGCGGGGAAAAACAGACTGTTTCCTTCAGACTCTCAAGGGAAGATATGTCATACTGGAACAACCACAATGATTTTGTTCTGCTCCCAGGAGTGTACAATGTAATGATTGGTTCATCATCAGATGACATCAGACAAAAGATAGACTTTGAAGTCGTAAACAAATGATCATGAAAAAGTTATTTGTATGGATGTAATCTCATTGACAAAGAAATTACTTTCGTTCAATAGTATAAATCCCCCGGGAAATGAGGAGGAAATTGCCAGATTTACCGGGAGTCTTCTTTCTGAATGTGGCTTTACTGTTGCATATTATCCGTTTGAAACCGGACGTTTACACCTGATAGCTGAGCGTGGATTATCGTCTGATGAACCGCCTCTTGTTTTTTCAGGTCATTTTGATACAGTTCCACTGGGTAATCAGGAGTGGAGTGTTGATCCCTTTGCCGGGGAAATAATCGATGATAAATTATGGGGCCGGGGATCAAGTGACATGAAAGGCGGACTGGCAGCAATCATTATCGCATCTATAGAGGCATTTAAAAAAAATCCACCTGAAGGAGGAATAAGAATTATCGTTACAGCCGGAGAAGAATTAGGATGCCATGGAGCCAAACAACTTGCCGGGATAATTGACGGTAAAGGCATGGCCAGTGCAATAATAGTTGGTGAACCGACAGGAAACCTTCCTGCAACCGGTCACAAAGGAGCAATATATTTAAATGCTGTTACATCGGGACTGACGGCCCATTCGTCAATGCCGGAATTAGGAATTAATGCTATATATAAAGCTGCACGGTCAATATTAAAAATAAGTAACTTCAAATTCGAAGTGGAAAAGGATCCTCTTCTTGGTTATCCGACCATAAATGTCGGTAAGGTCAGCGGAGGTTTGAATCTGAATTCTGTTCCTGATCATGCTGAGTTCACAATTGATATCAGAACTACCACCAAATCCGATCACAACATAATACTGGCAAGGCTCACAGAAAAACTTGGCAGTGAGACAGTTCTTGAAACTTTAGTCAATCTTCAATCCGTTTTTACACCTGAAAAAGATCCTTTTGTACAACTTGTTTATGACCAATGCGAAGTTGAAAGATCAGAACAGAAATTTCCATATGCTCTCCCATATCTTACTGATGGCGCTGTGCTGCAAAAACTTTACCATGGCGTTCCCACAATAATTCTTGGTCCTGGTCAACCTGAAATGGCACACAAAACAGATGAATATTGCTATGTTCGATCACTTGAACAGGCAGTTGTTATTTATGAAAATATTATAAAAAAATGGAATCATTAAATAATGAAAAGTTTCCTGAGAAAATAGAAACTGAAGATCAGCTTGAAGAGCTTTTATCACGTCCGGACGATAAGGTGTCAGAGATGTTCTCGCGCCTTGACGGGGATATTTTGATATTGGGAATAACCGGTAAAATAGGGCCTTCCCTTGCAAATATGGCAAGAAGAGCCTGCGAAAAATTTGGGATAAAAAAACGCATCATTGGAGTCTCACGTCATGGAAACAGGGAACAGGAACATCTGTTCAGAAAATCAGAAATTGAAATTCGTCATGGTGATCTTCTGGACATCAACTTCATAAGAAGTCTTCCAAATGTAAAAAATGTTTTCTTCCTGGCCGGGATGAAATTTGGTTCTATTGATAATCTTCCTGAGACGTGGGCAATTAACACTTACCTGCCGGCGCTTGTTGCTGATCATTTTAAAGATTCAAGGATAGTAGCATTTTCAACCGGTTGTGTTTATCCTCTTGTACCATTAGAAAATGGTGGTTCGGTTGAGACTGACATGCCGATTGCAGCCGGTGAATATGCACAATCGTGTCTTGGAAGAGAAAGAATGTTCGAATTCGGAAGTAACAAGAATAAAACTGAAGTGGCATTAATACGTCTTAATTACTCTGTTGAGATGCGCTATGGTGTACTTACAGATATTGCTTTAAAGGTTAAGAATAACCTGCCTGTTGACCTTACTATGGGATATTTCAACGTAATATGGCAAGGCGACATGAACAACTTTGTCCTTCGTTCCCTTGAGTATACAAAAAGCCCTGCAACAATACTCAATATAACAGGTCCTGAAATCCTTTCTGTAAGAGATGTGGCAATAGAATTTGGAAAATTATTTGGTGTTGATCCTAAATTTGTCAATAAAGAAGCAGAAACAGCTTTACTCAACAACCCGGCAAAAGCCACAGAATATTTCGGCAAACCAGCGACCCCTGTCAGCCAGATAATTAAATGGATTGCGGGATGGCTAATGGATAATAATAAATTACTTGGCAAACCGACTCACTTTGAAGTCAGAGATGGTAAATATTAAACTCACAGCATTATGAACAGACAAATCCCTGCAGATATTATTACTGCATTCAATAATGGAGTTGTAATACCAGCACTTCCGCTTGCATTAAACAGCAAAAGGCAACTTGATGAACGGCGCCAGCGTGCATTGTTCAGGTATTATCTCGATTCAGGTGCCGGAGGAATTGCCGTTGCCGTTCACACAACCCAGTTTGCGATAAGGCAGCCTGAAATTGGTCTCTTCTCCCCCCTTTTGAGTATTGCTAATGAAGAATTTAACAGATTCTCATTAAAAACAAAGAGACCAGTTATCCGTATTTCAGGAGTGATTGGCAGAACTGAACAGGCCGTAAAAGAAGCACGTTTAGCATGCGATAATGGTTTTCATGCTGTTTTGTTAAGTCTGGCTGCTCTTCCAGATGATTCAAATGAAGATCTTATTAAACACTGCAGGTGTGTTGCCGAAATAATGCCTGTGATAGGCTTTTATCTGCAGCCTGCTGTAGGAGGAAGAAAACTTGACATCAGTTTCTGGCGCGAATTCGCAAAAATTGAAAATGTTATCGGAATAAAGATGGCACCATTCAACAGGTACCAGACACTTGATGTGGTGAGAGGCGTAATTGAATCAGGAAGATCAGAAGAAATTGCTTTATACACCGGGAATGACGACAATATTCTGGTTGATCTGCTTTCCGAATACAGAATATCAGATGGTAAAACTATTGTAAGTAAGCGTATTGTCGGAGGTTTGCTCGGACATTGGGCAGTATGGACACATAATGCCGTCAAACTGCTGGAGTCAGTACATAATGGTAACTTCTATCATGATGTCCAGCGCACATTAGCGCTTGCCAACAAGATTACTGACTGCAACGCCGCATTTTTTGATGTGGCAAATAATTTCAAGGGCTGCATAGTCGGGCTTCATGAAATATTGCGACGCCAGGGATTACTTGAAGGAGTATGGACTCTCAATGAGTCAGAGTCTCTTTCACAAGAGCAACTGAGAGAAATTGACAGGGTCTGTTCTGCTTATCCTGAGCTTAACGACAATGCCTTTATTGCCAAAAATCTTGACAAGTGGTTATCTTAAATATAAATGAGGCTGTCTCAAAAGGTTTTAATACTTGTTTACCCCTAAATCCCACTGACGCTTCGGTCAGTCCAGGCCTAAAGGGGACTTATTGAATACCAATCTCTTACAAACCCCCTTCAGGGGGTTTGGGGGTAAGGCAGGGCTTTTGAGACAGCCTCATTATAATAATTTGACCCAATTAAACTATTCTTCTGTTAACGGGATCCCATTCGGTACGCCGTTTCTCAAGATATGATTTATGTGCCATTAAACATGCAACACCTTCCTGAAATGCCATTTCTATATTGGCACTTGGGGTCTTGCCGCTACGGATACAATCGATCCACTCTTTAATATGCAGGTGGGTAACATCAACCGCACGGCCATTAATTGTTGTTGTTGTCAGTCCTCGTGAAGCATAATATTTTTCTGTTGCTGTAGTCACAGCATCAATCTTGCCTGAGTTTGGATTGAATGATACCATCGGACCCGACGGGTCAATCAAACCGGCTTCAATCTGCTTTTTATAACGTGTAGAGTCTGCATCAGCTGTTATGTTGATTGCTCCTCCCAGTTCCATGGATGCATCGTGTCCCATAAAAACACGTCCTCTACTCCTGCTGCTTGCCAGAGATGCTGTATAAAGCAGCGTAAGGTCATGGTTGGGATATTCAAAAACACAATGAAGTGTATCAGGCATATCCCTGTTATCTTTCCAAAAATACAAACCTCCTGATGATACAACATATTTTGGGATACCTATTCTGAGCAATTGGTTTACAGCGTCAAACTCATGAGTAAAAAGCTGCCCTATCAAACCAATATCATAATCAAAATATTTAGTCCAGTTATAATAGCGATCCAGGCTGAATGGTACATCCGGCGCACCACACAACCATTGTTTCCAATCGATAGATTTCTCATCACCCGGTTTTGGATTGCCGTTCTTATCAAGGTTTCTGATCCATGCACCATCTGCTGTGTTACGGTTGGTCGTTGTCTCAACAAGAGTTATTTTACCAAGAATATCCTTTTTAATAATATCTTTAGCCTGCTGAAATACAACACTTTGAGGAACCTGATGTCCTAACTGATACACAACTTTACTGTTTTTTACAGTATCATATAATTCGTATAACTGTTCTTCAGAATGTGCAGGAGCCTTTTCACAATAAATATGCTTCCCTGCTTTTGCAGCTGCAGTGGCAATAGGGGCATGACTATGGTCGGGAGTTGCTATCATGACTGCATCAATATCCTTATCGTCAAGCATTTCCTGATATGTACGATATCTTTTTACAGGGATGTTCGCTGATTTTGCACCACCAGCTCTTGTTTCACTCCGGGCTGTGGTAAGTCCGTTTTCAGCATGAAGGTCAAAAACATCGCATATTCCTGTTATCGCAACATTAAGATCCTCCTGTGCCATCCAGTCGTCAAGGGTATTGTTTGCTTTTCTTTTTGCAACATCATCAGGGTGCATATAACCAAGTCCGTTTGCATGGGATACTGCTCTATTCCCGAAGCCGATAAGACCAATACGGATCAGATCGCTTTTAGCTCCGGAGGAACTTTTCAATATGACAGGCGCCTGAATATTTTCTAATCCTAATTCCTGGATAATTCTGTTTTTCTTATCCTGATCATAGGCGTATTTTTTTAACAATTCAAAGGTAAATGCTCCCAAAACAGGAACTCCTACCAGGGCTTTTAGTAATGTCCTGCGCCTGATAGATGTTTTTCCCTCAACCTCATTCTTTACTTCAGACTTCTTCGGCTGATCTTTTTCTTTTTCCATTATATTATTCCTCCATCATATTATTACGATTTCTAAACCGGCACACCAATGCATCCAATCCCCAGATGTAACCGGAAGGAAATACAGCCAGAACAACCAGGGCAACAGACTCAATAAGTGTTTTGTTTATTACCAGGTAACTTCCTTCAGTAGGAAGAGTATATTCCAATCCTACAAGCGGAGGACTGTTCAAATAGTAAACAAAAAGAAGCAATGACCCGGAAAGAGCGGCAACCTTTGTAAAAAGGCCAAGTATCAGGCCTAATCCAATAGCAATAAGCCCCCAGGTATTAAGGAAATCTACCGTGCTAAGTACAGCCGGATGAGTAATCACCCAGTTAGAAAACCCGGAAAGGATCCATTGAGATTCCTTAAGAAAAGAAAATGATGTCCAGTTTGGAATTAACAACTTTGAGAACCCCTCATACAGACAGTGCCAACCAATTAACATCCTCAATGCAACTAAAAAAAATTTCTGCATCTGAGTATAAGTATTGTTTTCTTTCATGAGTTTAATAATGTTAATAACTGATGTTACTGAAATAAAGTAAAAAAACAGCTAAAAATAATAAGAAAAATCAGAAATACGTTGTCATAGTAAAACCAATACTTGTAATTAACAAAATTTAATTTTCTTAAGTTAAACCGTGACCAGTCCAAAAGAATATTTACCAATGTCATTTTAAATGTAAATTGAATAAAAAAACAATTAATTTTGAGCATATCATAATAAATAACAAACTATCACTTCCATAATAATTTCAAATAACACTGAACCTGGAATGATTCTGTTTGTTGATATTTATGAGAATATTATAAAGAAATAATAGTTTCAGATGAAAGCTATCAATGTTTTAATATTTTTATTCTTTATTATAGCCTCAGTACAGGCTTATTCACAATCATCATACTTCATAGGCACCTCACAAGCCTCTATTGAACCAGATCAGTCCCTGATCTCACTTCATCTTGGTGGTTACGGAGCCCCCAGGGATGGACGTTTTACGCTTCAGTGGATCAACAAAACACCAGTTCCTGAAACGGTTGCAATGGAAGGATCAGACAATAAATTATTTATTGCCGGTAAAGGAAACATTATGTTAATGGATCTTTCAGAGAACAATTCTGTCTGGAAATCTGTAGCAAGATATGATAACATAAAGGCTATAGCTGTGGCTGATGGAAAGCTGTTGTCGATGAATAATAAAGGTGAACTGCTTGAATCGAAATCTCTGGAAACAATTAAATGGAAAACAATTGGTTCAGTCGACGAATCGGTTGTAGCTCTGTCTGCTGCAGGCAACAAGCTTTATGCGGCAAATGGAAAAGGGCTAATGTGGGTAGCAGATCTTTCAGGCAAAAGCATAGTATGGACAAAGCTTAAAACGACAAACAACATAATAAGCATTGCCGCCAATAAAGAACAACTGTATGCCCTGACTGGTGAAGGCATCATTTACAAATATCAGGGAGGAAAAGATCCACAATGGCTTAAGATAGCCTACAGAAATGGAGTAACCATAAAAGAGGATATAAGACATATTGCAATTGTCAATGACAGATTGTTCGGAATAAGCAATGATAATTTTCTTTATATGGGTGAACACCGTAGTGAAGGCAATCTTACGGCAAGGGCAATGGCAATCAGAAACGGTGAGAAAACTGTTGTTATAGTAAATGTGGATGTTTGCGGACTCAATGACATTTTTACAGGGCTGGTAAAAAAAGAGATCTATGAAAAGAGCCATATTCCTGCATCAGCAATTTTCATTAATTCTGCACACACTCACTTTGCTCCTGTTTCACAAAACTGGTTTACCTGGCAGGAGCCTAACCAGTTGCCTGACAGTACATATCTCTATTCAACAATAAAGAATGGTATACTAATGGCCATAGATAATGCTCTGAAAACAATGGCACCGGCAGAGTTATATTTTGGAAGGGGAAGTGTTGATATCGGCTATAACAGAAGTCTTAAAGACCATCAGGAAATTTACGACAGTGCAGTAGATGTGATCAAGGTCGATTTTTCCGGGAATGATAAGGAAAGTTATCTTATTCTGGCAGCCTGCCATCCTGTTTTCAGTACTGCAGGAACACTTCATTACACAATAAGTGCCAACTATCCTGGTGTGTTACGGAACCTGGTTGAAGAAAGGACAAATACATCCAACTCATTATTTCTTCAGGGCACTGCAGGGGATATCAATCCGAAAGATGATGGTGAGTACATAACCGGAGAGAGACTGTCAAATGAAGTCATTGCCATCCTGAACCGTCCCATGACTAAACTTGAAGGACAAATATCATATTACCTTGACACAATAAACCTTCCCGTAACCCCATGGAGTAATGAAAAGATTGCAGCATACAGGGCAGACAACAGCACCAGACCAGGGGAAATCTATTCTGAAAAAAATGTCAAATGGTGCGACCTGATGATGAAGTATAAAGCTAATGGCACAATGCCTTCATCAATGCCGGTTTACGTTAATACCATAAATATAGGCAACTGGAAGCTGGTAGGATTCTCAAGAGAAACAACCACAGGGTATGGCCTGGGAGTCAAAAAACTATGGCCCGATAAACTGATATCAGTTGCAGGATATACAAATGATGTATCAAGTTACCTCCCAACACATATGCATATTGATGCACAGACATATGAAGGTCTGGATTCCTTTTTCTGGTACGGAATGCCCAATGTATTCCCGGAGAATGTAGATGAGATCATTCTAAACAGAATTAAATCATTGGAACGTTAATTTTTTATACTTTACCCGTACCAAATTCACCAAACATCCTTATTCTTTTAATTATCTAAACATGAACAAGCTAAAGAAAGTCTACAGAGACATATCCAGTCCAATCATTATTATTGGTGCACTTTTTTTTGTATTCGGTTTCATCACCTGGCTTAATGCAGTACTTGTCCCCTATCTCAAAATTGCCTGCGAACTGAACAATTTCCAGTCGTACCTTGTGGCGTTTTCATTCTACATTGCATATTTCTTCATGTCAATACCTTCGGGATGGTTTCTGGAATATACTGGATATAAAAAGGGAATGACGGCAGGTCTGATCATTATGGCTATTGGATCGATCATTTTTATTCCTGCAGCTATTACAAGGACATATGGTTTATTTCTTACCGGGTTGTTCATCCAGGGAGCCGGAATGGCATTACTTCAGACGGCTTCCAATCCTTATGTAACCATTATCGGCCCTATTGAGAGCGCCGCAAAGCGAATCAGCATAATGGGTATATGCAACGGTGTTGCAGGGGTGCTTGCTCCGGCAATTCTTGGTTTTATTACTCTGAAAGGCGCTGATGAAATTGTACAGAAGCTCACCACTATGACCATTGATCAAAAAAACCTTGAGCTTAACGCACTGGCTTCCAGGGTCATAATCCCTTATGTTTTAATTATGATCTCCCTGTTGCTCCTTGCAATCTTTCTCTATTTCTCAAATCTTCCCGACATAAACGCCGAGGAGGAAAATGCAATGGTTGAAGAGGGAGCTACAAATAAGACAAACATATTCCAGTTTCCACATTTGTTGCTGGGAGTATTTACTATATTTTTATATACCGGAGTTGAGGTTATAGCAGGAAATACAATAATCAGCTATGGCGTGTTTCTTGACATTCCTATAGCAACAGCTAAGTTTTTCTCCTCGTTCACCATATTTGCAATGCTGATCGGATATGTTGTAGGAATTATTGCAATTCCAAAATATCTTGAGCAGAAAAATGCCCTTATCATATCTGCTATCCTTGGACTTTTCTTCATTGTACTGGCTCTTTTAACACATGGATTCACATCTGTTATGTTTATAGCTTTACTGGGTCTGGCAAATTCATTGATGTGGCCTTCTATATGGCCATTGGCAATAACTGAGCTGGGACGTTTTACTAAAACAGGATCATCAATGATGGTAATGGCGATATCAGGCGCTGCAGTTATACCATTGTTGTACGGACGTATAGCTGATGTCAGTACTCCAAAAGTTGCTTATTTCATTGTTATACCCATATATCTTTGGGTGCTGTTCTATGCCTCTTACGGTCATAAGATAAGGATTAAAAGTTAAATAAGAACTGATACGGATGTTCACAGAAAGTGCGAATTAACACTCTGAAGAACTGACACGGAGTTGCACGGAGAAGTCACAGAGTTACACGGAGAAGAACTGACACAGTATTGCACAGAGAAGTCACAGAGTGACACAGAGAAGAACTGATACATAGTTACAAAGAAAAGGCACAAAGTGTGATCCTTGTGCCTCTCAGTGTAAGTTCTTAATAGTAAAACAAAAAAGTAAACTATCTACTCGTTTACAGCCTTTTGTATCTTAATGATTGCTTCAGCATATTTTTCCATATCTTCCTTTGGCCCAAGCATTCCTGTCTGCATGATCCATACAGCTTCTTCGTAGCATGCTTTCTCAGTTACCGGACAGCACACTTTTGTATAGTCTACATATTCAGGGATGGCATAGCACATAAAATTCTTCTTCTGGAACAATGGTTGTTTATAAAGCGGCTGGGGATACCCCATGAAGCATGGAACTCCTTCAGCAGCCAGCATATCTGCAAACTCCGGTTTCGAAAGATTGTTAAATTTTGATTTGTCATATTTAAAGATGTAAATATGATAACTGTGAACTGTTTCTCCTTTTCCTCTTGAGAGTGGTTTAATACCATCAATTTTTTCAAGAAGCGAATTCAGATAGTTTCCGTTTTCAAAACGACGTTTTGTCTGTTCCTTAAGGTTCTTCATCTGGTTCATCAACAATGCAGTCTGAAGCTGAGTTATTCGGTAATTGCATCCAAGATAATGATGTTCATACCATTGTCCTCCTTTTACGCGGCCAACATTACGAAGTGAATTCACCATGTCATATAATTTCTCATCGTTGGTAATTACAACACCACCTTCGCCGCAGTTAAGATTCTTTGATGACTGGAAACTAAAACAACCTGCATCGCCAATACTGCCGAGCTTTTTGCCCTTATATTCTGCACCATGTCCATGACAGGCATCCTCAATTACTTTCAGATTATGTTGCTTTGCAATAGCCATAATTTTATCCATTTCACAAGCCTGACCTGCAAAGTGAACCGGGATTATTGCTTTTGTCCGCTTAGTTATTGCAGCTTCAATCCTGGAAGGATCGATGTTGTATGTATCAGGATCAATATCTACAAAGACAGGCACACAATTTGCTTCAAGGACAATGGTTGAGGTTGCAATAAAGGTGTATGGCGGAATTATAACTTCATCACCAGGACGGACTCCACAAGCTATTAATGCAAGGCGCAATGCTACTGATCCATTAACAGTTGCCAGAGCATATTTTGTACCGCAGAATGCAGCAAACTTATCTTCAAAATCCTTTACCAGGTCAGCACAATCAGGATTTCCCCATTTCCCGCTACGCACAACATCGGCAACGGCATTTACATCTGTTTCATCAAAAATCGGCCATGGATACTTTCTGTCAATTGTTTTCGGTCCACCGTTAATAGCTAAATTCTTTTTCATATCATATCGTATTATAAATGTTTATAACATAATTTTATCGATTGAAGTGATGATAATGGCATACATTCTTCAGTCTGAACATTGTTTTTAAGGCATTGTGCAAAATATGCAATTTCATCATAATAACCTGTTCCTGCATCGCCTGCAGCTACTTCCTTTATGCTTTTATCATCAGCAATGTGAATGACATCTCCCTTTAAAGTTGTGTACATAATGCTTGCCTTTTCAAACTGAGCCATATAGCCTGCCTGAAAAGGAAAATTGCTGTGGAAGGTATTTCCGCCTTCTATCTTCACATGAACATCTTTTTCTTTATAGTTCCACATGGCACTTATATAGTCGTGTTTGCTCATGCCGCCGGGCAGATAACTGCACTTTATCTCTAAAGGGGATCCAAGAACATAATTAGCATAATCAATATCGTGAATTACAAGGTCAAACAACGCGCCTCCTGATGTGCCTGAAATACTTTTCTCTTTCCATTGCCCCCATCCGGGAAGCCCTGAGAACCTTGATAATGACAGAAATCTCAGCTCACCGAATTCTTTTGAATCAATCCATTGTTTAAGCTTCCTGTATGGTGCCATAAAACGAACCACATGGCCAACCATAATACTCTTTTTTTTCTCTGTTGCCAGGTTTATAAGTTCTTCTGCCTGCTTTACATCAAGACAAAATGGTTTTTCTACAAAAACATGTTTTCCTCTTAACAATGATTTTTTTGATATCTCATAATGAAGATCCGTATGGACACATACATTAACTACGTCAACATCTTCAGAGTCAAGACAATCATCAACATTTGAATACTTATGGATATTATCCAGATCGTGCACATCAATCTCTCCTGTTGAGAAATTCCCGCTTTTTGAATGAAGATTTTTTTCAATCATTTCCGGATTTACATCAACTATGGCGACCAGCTTCAGATCTTTATTTTTAAGAATATTCAGGGAATGAGTCATCCCCATAAATCCAAAACCAACAACAGCGACTTTAATCATTTCAGTAATGGCAAATTATTGTTTAATGTTTAAAAACGGGATATTGAAATCCCTGAAATTTATACTCAAATGTATTAAAACATTTGATATTATGTAACTAATCAGTTTCTATAAAAATAAAGGGGTTGGGGTAAAAAATCAAAAAATGGTCTGGTTTTTAAATATATCAATGACAATGTTTTGTAAGTAGTCAGGTATGCCTTTTGAGATTCTTCACTTCAGCCAGCGGAGTGAAGAATCTCAAAGGATCTGCAGGAATTGAATAAATGAACTTCTGATTATTTCACACCATATTATTCATAAAGCCTTGAATGAAGTCAAAAGGAATATAATTTATTCTATCCATTCCGAGAAGATATCATACGGCTTATCAGATGGCTTTATTGAGGTGATACAAAGCTGAGCTAAACCGTTTTTTTCTGCATATGCCCGTTTGACAATATCAAGATCCGTATTTATACTTTCCATATCTGATTTTTTGCCGGCTCCATCTGTGACACCTGCCATTAAGAGCCTCCTCGGTGAAAGAGCTGCTGCAAGGTCGGGAAGATCATAAGCTTTCAAAGCACCAGGAACAGTACCTGATATAAATGAAGAACTATAAAAACGATTCATAACTATTGACATGTACGAAGAGCAGGGTTCGATAAGGGCAATCCTTGAAATTGAAGAATCGAAAGCTGCTGCATGAAGCAGGACAGGAGACAGCTCTTTTCTGGCCACACCATAAATATCAGTTATTTTATTATCATTTTTCAGCATCCTTACCAACCGTACAACATCGCCTGTCCTTATTCCAACAATACTCCGGCCTATTAGCATGGAAGCATACCATATATTGTGTGAATTACCATCAATATAAGCATCTCCGTGAAAAGTACCCGGCCCCATCTCTCCTGTTCCAATCAGATCAGGAGCCAGAACCGTAAAACCATTATCGACAAACCATTCTATCTCTCCACCCACAGAAGCCTCGGATGATTTTCCTGAAGGATGAAGATAAATCACTGCTTTATTATTTGGCTTATCAGGAATAAAAAAGAGAAATGGGATCACATAATCTCCCTCTCCTTTTAAAAAGTATTTCTCAATTGAATAATCATCCATTTTAAAACGTCCTGTAAAAACAGGATCTTCAACTTCTGACGGTTCCTGATATCCCGATAATTTTCTTGCTGAATTCAAAGCATCAGGAATATGAGTTGCAAGGTTATTCCGTGCAGACTGCAATTCGCCGGAAAGTTTCTCTGCATCTTTCCGGTTGAGACTAAAAACGGTTTCACACGGAAATGAAGTTGAGACCTGACCTGTCGATGTCACCTGCATTTCCTCAATGGTCAGGAGAGTTACCTCTTCATCAGCCATACTCCCGGGATTATTCAGGCTCTTCTGAAAAAATGCATACAATGCTTCCCTGTTCTTTTTTGATGAAGAGTGAGGATAGTCATCTTCCACCCTTCCAAAAGCATTCTCTTTCCCATAAGCTTTATAAATCCGCGACACCTCTTTTTCAGTCTCTTTTGCACCCTGTATACTGAACATATCACGAGTTGTGGTAATCATCAATGCCGGCTTCGGAGCTCTTACAATCAGAAAATCAGGATGATCAATCCCCCGTAATATTTCATTAAACAGATTCTGTTCCGCATCCTGATTGCCAATTGTCTCCAGCAACCTTGTAAAGTTGGTTATATAGCACTCGGGAGCGGCTGCATATATACGATTGTCCATTGCCGCAATATATGCCGACTGGGTTCCTCCACCAGAGCGCCCGGTTATCCCGATTCTTGTTGTATCAACTTCTGCCCTTGAAAAAAGATAATCGACGGCCCTTATGCCATCCCAGATCATATATCTGGCCTGCGAACTTCCGGTAATAAATGTTTGTGATCCAGGATAAGAGTGCTCATTAGTAGGCCCTCCCACAGATGATCTTTTGGTTTTCTGGTCATAATATTCAAGTCTTTCCCCCTGCCCTACCGGATCAAATGCAAAGACTATAAAACCCTTATTTACAAGATTCAATATCACTCTTTGGTAAACCTCACTTCGATAGCCCTCCTCAGAATGGCCACTGCAATAGATAATTGCAGGTGCTTTTTTCCGTTTTTTAAGAGTCTGAGGTATGAATAGGGAAGATGTAACAAAAAAGCCTGGCTGAGACTCAAATATTATATGTTCTACCCTGAATTTTTCTTTATTAATAGTTCTTATGGTTTTTGCGTTTAGTGGAGTCTTTCCGGGAAACGGACCAACTATATCAAGAAGCGTTTCGCTTATCTCTTTTTGTCTTTCCTGCCAACCGGCCAGTGAACTAATTCCTTTAATTTCACTTTCCCGCCTGGCAAGAAGCAAATAAGCCTGATCGGAAAGATAATGATATAACGAATTAGAAGCATCGCTGTAAAGAAGCCAGTTATTCTTTACTACATCCAGATCATTCTGGGCATTTACATTTTTCCCAGAAATAATAAATATCACTGACAGGGTAATCAGGATTTTTTTAACATATGCATTCCAGGTTGTTGTCATATCTCAGAGTTTTATAAATATCTTTTTTCGATAAAGGATCCAGCTTACCACCCATAACATGAATGTAAAAGTTAAGGCATATAAAAGTGATCCGTTGAATTTTCCGGCAAGAGGAAGAAAACATGTTGAATATATCCAGTTTGTCAGGGATACTGATTCTCCTGTTCCGGGAAGTGCAACCCTGACCCTGAAGGCCAAAGCCATAAACTGCGACAGAGCATAGATAAATATGGCATTCATCCCAAACATCAGGAAAGGTTTGCTCCAGCCTGTATATCCCTTTATATCAATGAGCCAGAGAAACAGAGCAAGCAATATTGAGGCAAAACCGCTGGTGTAAATGACAAATGAACTGGTCCAGAGTGGTTTATTTATCGGAAACACCAGGCTCCACACCAAGGCCAGGGCCACTCCTGCTGCTCCAAATAAAACAAGTCGTTTAACAGCTTTCAGCTTGATTTCACTGGTATCGGTCAACCTTCCTGCAAGATACCCAAACAAAACGTTGGCAACAGATGGAAGAGTGCTTAAAAGACCTGTCTGATCAAACCTGACTCCATGAAATTCAGGCACATGATTTAGTCCAAGTATAGCTATATCGAATGTCCTGACAAAATTCCCTTCCAGGGAGAAGGGATAATCACCACCAAAAGCCAATAAAATGATCCAGTATCCCAGCAAAATCAATGCTGTAAAAACCATTACCAGATTCAATCTCAGACAAAGGACAATAAATGAAGCAATTGCATATGCAACAGCAATACGAGGCAACACTCCCATTATCCTTATATTTGACAGATCAAAGCTCCACATTGAACACCAGCTGATAAGAAACCCTATCAGATAGATAAGGAATGTACGTCTCAGTATCTTAAGTACAAGCTTACCGGTAAGTTCATGGTTATACTTTTTGTACGAGTACCACATGGCTGCTCCCATAATAAACATAAAAAAGGGGAAAACCATGTCAGTCAGGGTACATCCGTTCCACGGTGAATGCTTTAGTGGAGCATATACATAACTCCAGTTTCCGGGATCATTAACTATGATCATGAATGCAATAGTCAACCCACGAAAAACATCAAGAGAAACCAGCCTTTTATTATCAACCATAGTATCAACTGTTTTTACACCACATTAATGCCTGCAAGAACTATTCTTCCTGTTCATTCATTTGATATTTTCACATTTCGAATCCTGCATATCCTGAGGCAGAACCAAATTACAACAATTTATGTTAAACTTTAATAAAGTATTCCTTTTATTAAAAATCAAGTGTTAATTTTGAGTAATAGATAAACCAAATTAATCTTTACTAAATACTAACCAATAATCATGAAAACTTTAAGGAAAATTATTTACTATGTCCTGCCCGCTTTGTTGCTCGCTCTGATCAGCAATGCGGTCTCCTCGCAAAGCCTTGACGGCTATAAATATAACGAGGCATTTTATCCGGACAAGAACGCAGTGATCACCAACTCGCAGTTTAACGGATATACTAACTACTGGCACGATATCTATCGTGAAAAAATCAGTTATGGAAATCTTTTCAAATGTGCCATTCCAGACATTAACAAAACAATAGCACAAAGCAAATTAGATATTGCCGACGACATGAATATTCCCGGGCTGTTTTTACAGGAAGGATTCATTTATAATCTTCTAAGCGGGCAATATGTTACTCTTGATCAACCGACAGTACAGAAACTGGCAGAATCAACTGTAAATAATAATGTTCTTGTGATTACTGATCCTGATTCGGAAGCAGGCAAGAAACTTGCTGATAAGCTTCCCAGGGAGAATGTATGGAAAGAGACCATGAAAAGCCACCAGTATGAAGCTAAAGGTTTTACAGGAATAAACGCCTATTATCTTGAAAACGGTTCAAAGAAGATCTTTGTCATCTCATCAAAAGACAAAGGCCTCCGCGACAAACTCATGGAGGTGATAGCCAACACAAAAAACATTATTGATAAATATGATCTGCATCGCGGATGGTTTGGTGCTGAAACTCTTTTAAAAAGCGTAACCTGTACTCCAGGGCATCCTCTCGATGTAATAGGAAAAGGAATGAATGAAGGCAATACATGGTTTACCTTCAGTGGATACATGGAGTTCCTTGAACAGAAAGAACTTGTGAACTGGCTGGCAAAAGTGAATCTTCCGGTTGTTGCTGATGTTGGATACGGACAGATTTATGGTCTAAAAGATTACGACGGACTTCAGGTTCAGAGTATGACAACAGATGAATCATGGGTTAAATATGCTCACGAGAAAGAGGGATATGTATTCAGATCAGTAGATAACGATGCTGCCAATCTGTTTCATTATGACGGCTATTTTGCAACTGAAGGCTATAAAAGGACAATTGACAACGAGAATGTTCCTTTTGTAGCAACAACAGGCGCTTTATATAATGATGCTGTACCATGTATGGTTCTTTTCATCAAAAAAGGCGAACAGATAACCAAACAACTCATGTGGGAATCAATTATGGACAGACGCGAAGTTGCTGTTATTGAAAATGGCAAGATGATGGGACCTGCTCTTTACCGTAATTCTCTTGAATTGTTGCTTCTTGACCGTGTTTTCCTTGAGGAATATTTTGGCGACAGGGTTGACATTGAAGCATCAACAGAAGACTATACACTTAATATAAATCTTAACAACACTTATTCTCATTCCGTTTCTGGTGCCCTTGACATTGTGCTTCCTCCGGAGCTGAAGATGAAAGGTAATAAATCAACAAGTATTACACTCCCTGCCAACAGCTCAAAGACAGTGAAATTCGAGTTGCAGCCTACTGCAAGCGCTATGAATAATACAAATCCAATAGCAGTTCACTTTAAATGGGAAACAAGTAAAAAAAGCACTCTCACAATGCTTAATCTGCCTCGCGCAATTTCCGTTCAGCAGCTTCTTTATGGCCACACACCAAAGGTCACATATCCTGTTACTATTCATAATTTTACAGAAAAATCATCGTTCCCTGTAAAAGTTGAGGTTCTTGATAAAAACAACCCGAAGAAAGTCGTTTACAGTACTTCAAAGACATGCAACGCAACAACCGGAAAGTTCGGCGAGATGTCATTTGATCTTGAGGTACCTGCAGGAAGTTATAAAGTAAAGGTTTCTGCCCTTGGTGTTGAAAATATCAGCCAGCTGGGTGTTGAAACGGCGTCAGGCGCTCCTATCTTGTATGAGATCGACCTTAACAATGATGGTGTTAATGAATACCGCATGGAAAATGACAGTGTCAAGATTACTCTGCTCAGAACCGGTGCACGTGTAATCGAATACATTGTAAAATCAAAGAATGATAACGTATTTTTCAAACTATGGCCGGAAAAAGCCAGTGACGACAAACGTGCATACAGATACAGAGGTTACTATCCCTATGGCGGTTTTGAAGATTTCCTCGGACAAGGCAGTATGGAAACCCATAAAGTATATGATGCTGAAATCATCAAAAAAGAGGGCGATTATGTCCGCGTTAAAATGACAGCTGATTATTTTGGAAATAAAATTGAGAAGATTTTTACGCTTTATGGCAATTCCCCTCTTCTGGAAGT
>Ga0116170_10001571_pt1 | contig 22918 bp, 21 predicted proteins | sample AD_JPNHW1_MetaG_FD_89797 | JGI IMG/M metagenome (GOLD analysis project Ga0116170, IMG submission 89797) | Active sludge microbial communities of municipal wastewater-treating anaerobic digesters from Japan - AD_JPNHW1_MetaG | ecosystem: Engineered > Bioreactor > Anaerobic > Digestate | place... | reverse complement strand
TATTGATGCCAAGAGATGCTTGCATCACATTTCCCAGGGTTCGCGTCCACAATTAGTGTGGACATTCTTTGCCACCCTCCTCGTCGGAGGGTTCATCAAAAAAATTGGCGGAGAGGCAGGGATTTGAACCCTGGGTACCTTTCGGTACACACGCTCTCCAAGCGTGCGCGATCAACCGCTCTGCCACCTCTCCTTTGTCGTTCGCTAATTTCTTATCAAAAGGTTGTACTAGTAAACCTGTTTCTACGTGAGCCTTTTCTTATTCTTTTTCTCGCTTTGTTACGACGCTCACTCCCCATAGGGGAAACCCAGGTTTCCCCTGATGGTCTGTCGGTAGATAACCCCTGTATCCCAGGTCACCCCTTCCTCCACCAGCGGAAAACTCACAAAAACTTCAAATCTAAAACAGCAAACCTGCTTGTTTGTCGTTCGCTAATTTCTTATCAAAAGATTGTACTAGTAAACCTGGTTCTGCGCAGGAGCTTCATTATAACAGAAAACAGCTTTTTCAGTAAAGAAATTCCTTATATGAAAACACCTTTTAAGCTGTCTTTTCCTGCTCGTAGTTTATCGCGCGAACCGGATACGGGATAACAATGCATTCTTTGGCATACCGCTCATGCAGACGTTTAATGAATTCATGTTTCACAAGGTACTGATCAACAAATTCCTTAACTCTCAAAGTAACCGAAAAATCAACGCTGGAATCGCCAAAGCCGCTATACCGGACAACAGGCACGAAACCAGGAACACCGCCGGCAACTTCCCGCATTACCTCCTTGGCAACTTCACAGGTAACCTGCTCGACTTTTTTCAAATCACTGTTGTAATGAACGCCAAGATTTATTGAAATCGACATTTCCTTATCAGGCAAACAATAATTCGTCACGATCACTTTCGTCAATTTTTCGTTCGGAACAAGGACGACGTTGTTCGGCAACATCCTGATATTGGTCGTACGCCAATTAATATCCGTGATATAACCTTCCTCACCGGAATCAAGCCTGATGTAATCGCCGATTTTGATCTGCCGGGCAACAGTAATATGAAACCCGGAGAAAAGGTTCGAAAGCGTATCTTGCAACGCTAAGGCAACAGCAAGGCCTCCGACACCTAATGTAGCTAAAATAGGCGTGATCGAAATACCTAAATTGTTCAGTATAATTAAAATACCGACAGCAAATATAATGATACGGCTGATATTCTGAGTAAGCGAGGTAACCGGCAATGCCGATTCAACTTTCGCGGAATACGAGGCAATAAATTTGCTCGAGATATTGGACAAAACCAGCGTAACGGAAAAAATGCCTAAGACGACGAGCGCCTTATCTATGATAATAACGGCATTCTTGGGCAATGAAGTCATTTCAAGGCCAAAATAAAGGCCAAGCATGACAAACCATATGATAAACGGCCCGCGCACGGCGGCGATAATAATGTCATCCAGCTGCGTTTTCGTATTCTTAGACCATGCTTCAAGCCTGCTAAAAAGAAGTTTCCTGATGCCATAACCGGCAAGAACAGTAATAAGGAAAGCTGCCGCAGGGATGGAATATTCCATTAATTTCTGGGTCGCGTGAATAAAAAAGCTGTTCATCTGTACTCCCCTCCTTGTGTCAACAATGCATTACCTAAAAATTAAAACCGCCATACGCAAATATCGCAAATAGCGGCACAATCATAAACGGTATTGTGGTGTGACAACACTTACTTTGTTGGGTTATTAACTCTACCTACAAATAATATATTTCCTGTCTCTTCTTCTTGGATTATAAATATAAACGGATGGTCTGCATTGAATATCTTAGACACTCTTAGTTCTCCACCCGCACTTTGTGTTCGCATAAGAACAGCGGTTGCCGCAGCTGCCTCTGTTCCTTCTTCATTAACATCCACAAAAGCCTGGTGGATTACCTGGCTTATACATAGATTACTTTTTCCGGTCATGCCGGAAAAATCTGCATTTCCACCAAAATCAATAGGGTCTGTAAAAGCAGTTGGCATGCCCATTTCTTTTAAGGTGTCTTTCATGAAATATTTATTTTCAAATCTAAATTTGGGCAGACAAACTATAACTTCTTCTCTTCTGAGCAGCTTTTTCCATTCAGATAGCTTTTCAACAGTTAAAGAGTTTTCCAGGACTTCTAAATCATCACCTATAGGAAGAAAAATGAGCATGGACAATTCATTCCCTTCATAAGGCAGTTCCAGAATTTTAAGCTGGTCTGTTTCAGCATAATTAAACTCTGCGCCCTTAATCATCATAGGAATTTTAATAGTATCATCTGGCCGCACCTTAAAATCCTTGTCTTCAGTAGCCTTCTTATCAAACTGTGTAAGCCATAATCCCTTAAAATAGACTGCATTGGTAAGAACTAAGCGGGTCAAGCGATCAATAGATCCGGGAGGGATTAAATCTTTTATTTTTTCATTTGTTTGTTGCCCTACCCAATTGTTTACGGTTATACGAGGCTCTTCGGCGTCTTTGATAAAATCCAAGTTCGTGGCTTTACCGCCATAATAATTTTCTATTAATTTAAAATAACTTTCTAAGAATTGGCAGTCCTTCTGAGCCCATAAGGCATTTGCTGTATGGAGTTCATATTTCTTGTCTTTCTTGTTGATTTGACTATTTACTTCTAAAAAAGATCCTCTGCGCAGAGAATCATCTTTTGGGAAATGAAAAACTGATTGGATTTCCTCTGCGGTCTTACCTTTTGCTCCTTCGTATGTCATAGCCATTGCCGAAGATATACTGTAGGGAGAGAAAAAAATATTACCTTCTTTTGATTTGTATTTTGAATAAAGATCTAGGGCGAATTGATTATTAGCATTTACAACACTACTTACATCGTTGCCAAAGGTGCGAGAGAATAAAAACAAGAAACCTGTTGCTACAAGAGCTAGACTAACAAATATAATTCTCTTCATCTTCTCTCCATCTGAACTGCCTCGTAATACTCGTTTCGGTATCCGCCTATTAACGCCAGAGGCGTCATCGAAAAAACAATATTGTGATGCGGGGTAAATTCGGCCATACAACTTACGCTTTCTACGGTCGCGTAAGTTGTGGCCTCATTTACGGAGAGTGGAGGATTTGAACCTCCGGTCGTCTTACGACGACAACGGTTTTCGAGACCGCCGCATTCAACCGCTCTGCCAACTCTCCAAAGAATAAAAAATAACTTTTAGAAAACTTCTATATTCAATCCCGTTGGCCAGTGGCCACGGGACTTCCTTCGCTTCGCAGAGCTTCGCTCAGTCGCCGCTCTGCCAACTCTCCGAGCACTTTTACGCCGTTAGACGCATTTAGCGAGGCTCCGTAAGTCTTAGACGAACGGAGCAAACGAAATAAAAAATAGCGGTCACAGCCGTCACTAATTCGAACCTCTATTATTAGCTGTGACATTATTATCCCTATTATAAAAACTATAATATTATACAAGAAAATCAGCCAAAAGGCAAAGCAATTGCGCGCCCTTGGCATGTCTTATCAAAAAATAGCCGACGCCTTAAAAATAGATGTTAAAACAGCCCGGCGGGCGTGTGATTAACCCGCCAGAACTGTTCATTTTGTCCATATTCTTAATCAACGGCTATGCATAACTTATTATTTAACAGTATGTTATGTCTTTTTAGCGCAAAAACTAGGACAGCGCCGGAGCAGACCCTCCCCCTTGTTCTGCTAATTTTTGCTTCGCCTTATCCTCATCAAAGATCTCCTGCATTATCTGCCGCCTCTGAGTTGCCGCGCTAACCTCTTCCTGCCCAAACTCCCGGCTCAAATACCCGAGTTTACCGAGTATTTCGATAGAATCCTTATCAAGCTGGTGCAGCAAAGCAATGATTTTGATTTCCTCGTGAATTGGCATATCTTCAGTATCAGCTAATTTCAAGAGACGTTGACGATGAGCCTTCCAACCGTACACAAAGTCACTAACTATGTCCGCCTGGAATTCAGGGCCAAACTGCAGACGCAACTCCTCCTTTTTATCATGGAAATACCGCTGCACTTTTTTCTCATGCAGGCCAACCGCAACCGCCGCCTCAGACGTTGATCGCCCCCGGCTTTTTAAATACCAGGCGCACTCAAGCCTAGTTAGCTCCGGTATCCCGTCAGGACCAACAGACTTTGCTTCAAGCTGCTTTGCCAGCTTTGGCACAGAGACATCCAGTACGTTGATATTATCTTCCATCGCCTTCCTCCTTGCCAATAAGCCAGCCCAGGAACATTGCATAGCGCACCCGGAACTTATAGTGACTTTCAAACGGCTCTTGCCTTACTTTATACTCCGCGCCAACAATCATATAATCAACAAGAGCTCTTCTGGTTTTCCTGTTCTTTACCGCTTTTAATGCCTCCTTCTTTAACTCCCGCCTGATGACATACCATTCTTCCGGAATTTTAAGAAACATTTTATCTCCTCCTTATTTTGAGAGTTGTGGTTTTTGAGCACACCTTGGGCTCAAAACATTATTTAGTCAAAGCGCAAAATCGTGGCTGCAAAATCAACTCCTTTCTAAGCTACAAAAAAAAGGCCCGCCAGGAGTATTAATTCCTGACGGGCCGAAAAACAAAAAACGGTAGTGCCGTTCAGGAGACAGACTTTCTCCTAAGAGGAGTTATAAACTCCTCGAACGATCACTCCCGTTATGCTAGATTGGACGTCGCTTTTGGGAGCTCCCCATGACGTGACATGTTTGCCATACGGCTCTATGAGCTAAGGCACCAAATGTTCTGTACTTGGGGAAGCCAAATTGTGAATAAAATATACCCTATTTTTCAGGCGTGGTCAAGGATATTCCCGATAAAAGTCATCCGGCCCATCACCACGGATTTCCTTCAATAACTGGTATCGCTTAAACTTCTGAATCACCTCAAGGGTCATGCAGCGCTGACAATAAAATAACTTATCTCGCTTGTACAGGGATAGCGGCTTTCGATACCGCCCCAAAACAACAAGAGTAGACTTAAACACCTGCTTGCATTCTTTACACTTCGCTTTAAACAGATATGTGTGCTTCATTTCTAAGCTGCTTTCTATTAGCGAGCATTGCTTTGAACGCCGTTTGTACTATCACTATGGCTATAATTATCGGTAAAATCACGCATCTTCCTTCCGGGAAAAACAGTAAAAAAACCAGCAAATTGATCCAGCTGCTCAAAGTAAGCCTTAACAGAGTAGCGGGGTATAGAACGATGAATAATAGTATTGTTGTCAGTAATAAACCTACCATAATCACCTCTCAAGCATATTTTCAAAAGCTTTACTTATTTCTTCTAGGTCCATATTCTTTAAATCTTCCCTAATACTTAGTGAGCTCGTTTTGCTAGGCACTCTTATATCAGAATCCTTATTCTTCAGGATAGACAGGAAACTAAAGCCCGCATCGTTCACGGCTTTCATATAGCCCTTTAAGCGAGAATGGTTGTTAACATTCTCCATTAACACGATAACTACCCTGGCGAATTTTTCAGGAAGCATAAATTCGCGCTTTTCGCTAATATGATTGTATTCGTCTTTCACATAATACTGAAATTTTAAGGAAGCAAAAAAATCGGCGTAATGCCTCCTGAATTCATTTTTGCTCCGGCTATACAAATAGCCGTCCTTATTATCTGCGACCTTAAAACCAAACTCATCGGCATCAATAAACCCAAGATCAACTTTTACTTCGAATATCGCTTTCAAAACCCTGTTATTATTCTTCTTTTCTAGAACCAAGATATCAGGATACAACGGTTGTCTTTTACCGTAAGACACCGGACAATCAACCAGAACTTCGTATTTTGAATCGATAAATAAGTTCTTTGCCAGCTCATATTGAAATTTGCCGCCCAAAGAGAATAAGCGCCCCAAGTATATATTTCTTATTCTGAACTCAAGACCGCTTCTTCTTCGATACTCCAAGAGCTCTTTGACAGTTTTAGCAATCTTATTCCTTACGCTCTTCGCGTCCATTTAAAACCTCCTTACAAACAAAAAACCTTCGTCTGTCAGATATGACCAACGAAGGTTTTACTTTTTTAACGTCCGGGACTTCCCCCTTCAAACGCGGGACGACCTAATTATCAGGTATTGCTACTCAACTTTCCCTTTCCACTTGAAGTATGCCATATGGATTAAAAAGTGTAAACTAAAATATTTGGTGGCAAATTCTATTGCAACTGACAGCCCTTAAGTATATTTCTAAGCTCTCCCCTTACGCGTTCCTTATATGCTTCAATGGGCGCCCGCCACGCATAATGAGTTATCTTATGCAGGGCAACGGTATCTTGGTTAAGAAACCCTTTATTTACTGCTAATTCAATAATCTCACATACATTATTCCCCATACATATAACCGTGAACTTATTTGAATTTGAAATCTTAGCCAAAAAATCAAGTTCTCGGTTAAACAAATCAAGGTTTCTTTTAATACTAGACTCGTCTTCAGTAAATTTTTTACTAACAACGTCACTGTCATGAGCGTATTGATCTTTAATTATATCGGTCATATAGGCGCCGTAAAATACCTTAAACTCATTTTCTTGCAATAAATCAGCTAATCTTTTCACCTTCTGTGTTTTGAATGAATCCTTTACGCGACATTCCTGATGAAAACCAGCCCAAGCATCCTGAACAAGAATACTTGCATTTAGTCCTAGGAAAATAATATTTGGCTTTATGAGACTCGATATTTCTTCTGTTTTTATAATTGGCTCTATTTTCCCACTCTCATCCCATAAAGCCCAACTGCTACCATGCATACCAAATTCTGTTTTTAATTGCTCCAAGGCTGCATTCATAATCTCACCTCCAAATTTTCGAATATCAAAATCATCTATTTGGAGTATACACCTTACTGTACTTAGGTGTCAATGAACAAAGAACCGTAGGATAATACGGTGCATGGAAGGAAATATAAGGTTAAAACTAGGTAGGAAGATTAAGGAACTACGGATCAAGTGCGGCTATACTCAGGAAAAGCTTTCAGAGGTAGCGGATATAGACTACAAATATATTCAAAGGATCGAAGGGAAAAACCCTCCTGCCTTAAAAATCGACACCATTGGTAAACTTGCCAAAGCTTTAAAAGTTAAACCCGCCGAACTGCTGAACGATCGAGCGTAGAACTACTTACTTTCTCTGCCCAAAGCATTCAGGATCTCGATCATCGCCTCGGTATCCAGGGCGCAATACTTCTCAAGCGCCAGCCGAACACGTTGGCGTTCAGCTTCGCTAACTTCCCGGTTAAACGTCACCCGAGAATACTCAAGACTTGCCAGCCCGCCTTCTCCTATTTCCAAGCCTTCGTAACTCATATCAGTAATCGCAGGAAGCACAGATTTAAGCGAAGCGCTTTTGCCCTGTTTGGGATGGTAATAAAAGAAGCTCTTGAATGGCTCTAAGAGATCTACAAAACGTTCATCTATTGCCTCAAACCAATTGGCATATTCGGGATAGTCTTCTACAGCTGATCGTAATACCCCTCTTTCAAATTGATCATTGTATGCAACTATTGACCCCGCATCTCCTAGTAAACCTTGCAACTTTTGCATAAGTTCCGGTCGGGGATCACAATCACCCTGCGCCAAGAATGAATAGTGCTCCGGCCTTGCTCCGGCTTTTCTAACCACATGCAGTGAATATTGAAATGGTATCTGCTGAAATGGACGCGTATTATCAAAGACTGGGATTGCAGGGTTAATTGTTTCAAAATCGAGAAAATACAGAGGGTATTTAAGCTTGCCCAGAAACTTACCGATCTTTCCCTTATCCACATGAGGAATCCTGCTTTTCAATACTTTGGCCTGTATAAGCTGCTTATCGTTAAGTTTAACATCATCAGGAATATCTACAATCTTAAGAATACCCCTATCAAGCAGCTCAAAGCCAAGCTTAGGTCCGTAGTAAATCATAGTGACATTATCCGGAGGAAGGAATTTCCAACAAAGCGGCTTCAAAGGACAAACTACCGGCGCGTCACATTGAGCACCAATCTTAATATCAGGCGTTTCTGGCAATGCAATCATATCTAATAAAACTGCAACCCTCTTCTCAATTCCCTCTACAAGTGGCTCAATTTCCCTTGTCACTTCTTCAACAGCTAGAAATTCCCGAGCATTAATATCACCCCTACGAATATACTCCATATTAATATGAATCAGATAAGAACGAAGAACGTTTATTCCGGCATTACGATACGTATATTTTTGGAAAGCTAAATCATGCAAATGCTCCTCTTTGACCTTGGAGGTACTTTTTATTTCGTACAATTCCCAAAGACCACCACTTAAAGGGGCTAAAACATCCGCCAGAGCATAAGTTCTACCTGCAATAAAGCCTGCTTCAAACAACGGCTTTCGTAATGTAAGAGCATCTGCAGATTTTTGATGATGTTTTTCCGGATTAGGATCCCTTTCGAGCTTAATACCGCCAGGGAAAAACTGATATGCATACTCTTCTACTGAATGCCCTACATCAAAAATAGCCTGTGTTTTCTGGTCAAATGGAGGAATTTCTTCTTTTCGATTATATTTATACCAAAGAAGCTTCGGACACTGCAGCCCATCCTTGAATTTGCTTTTAGACAAATATGCTTTCGCTTTTGAGCTCGAAGAATTTACCATTTCATTCACCTAGGATTTAATATGCATCAAATTCGTGCCTCTGGATTATGGTATCCAAAGTCAATTTCACAACCTGATCGAGCTTCTTACCAACCCGATAATCGGCAGGAACTATAAATTCTGCCCTGCCCGCTCTCCGTAACCTGCGGCAATTCTTTGCACCTTTTTTACTATTAGGCCTGTACACGGCAATTGCGTAACCGCCATTCTTCTTAGTAACGTTCATTGCCGGCACATCACTCAATCCGTCTCCAATGTAAATAATATTCTTAAAAGGAATTGGCCTTTTGTGCTCCGGCATGTAACTATTAATATTCTCCCAAAGATTCTCTTTTCCCTTATTAATACGGAAGATATACTGGGTTTTCATCGTGTCACTAATGACAACTTTGGGAAAATCAGGAATACCGCTTAGCTTGCTATAATGATATTCTGAGCCAAAGATATTATAAAATTCAGCCTTAATGCTTATTCCATTAAGAATTTCTTTTAAACCGGACGAAACAATGTAATGCCTGGTTGACAACCGCCCATTCGACTTATTCTTAACATATTTATCAATATTCTTGAAAAAACTCTTAACCCCGGGGAAATACTTAATTTTTCTAGCATTGGTAGCGAGAACCTGAGGGTCAAGTCGGTACTCCTTTGCTTCGGCCAACTCTTTAAGCTTGCGCATCCAAGCAATATCCCGCTCTTCTCCATTCTTGCGAGCTTCTTTATTAACCTCATCCCAGAATTTGCTGCTTTCTGAAATATCCAAAGCAGGAAAAACGGTATACTCCTGCATAGAAGCTGGAGTAAGAGTACCGTCAAAATCATAAATAAGGGCAATTATATTCTGTTTGTTCTTCATCTTAATCAAAATATAGTCTATGAATTAAAATCTGTAAACTAAAATTAAGGCAATTAACAAGCTATCAACTTCTCAATTTCATTTAAACAACGTTCTAAATCATACTTTAGTTCATAAACCCAGAACCTCTTCACCTTCCAACCAAGCATATTTAGACGGAGATCACGCTTAACATCAGATAGACACCGCTCACCTGTAATTGTTTTGTGATACGCTTCTCCGTCAACTTCTATATCAATAGGCGGGTTATGATTTTCAAGAGCCAAATCAAGTTTATACTGATGAATAGATAGTTGTGGAGTTGCTACAATACCACGTTTCTTTAATTCATTAAACAATAGCTCTTCCCAGCTCGAGTCAAAGAAATCATTCAATTTATTTCTTGTACATAGATTTATTCTCGTGGACCGCGATACATACTGAACAAATTTCTCAAGATACTCTATACCACAACTTGCACAAGCATTTCTATCCCCAACAATATGCAATTCTGCTCTAGATCTCGTAATAGCAACATTGAAGAGATTTTGGGTATTTTCCAAAAAACCCTTCGTACTGCTTGGCAAGCTCTCTGAAACCACGGGAGAAAATATAATTATATCCCGCTCATCTCCTTGGAAACCATGAGCGGTATCAATCTTAAGATCAACCGCCTCAATTTCCTCAATCGGAAATTCCTTTATCTCATTCCTTATTTTATTTTCTTGCTGGTTAAATGGAGTAACTATACCTATAGTCGCATTCATCAGGATTGCTTTCGGAAGTAAAGACTTAAGCACCGCTGTTACTTTTTGCGCTTCTTCAAGATTAAAAGCACTTCCCACATTCGGGCGTACAGTTCTGCCCTTTATATCATGCCAATACACGCCTTCTATGTTGCCTGCTTGTTTAAGTTGCCTATAATCCGTCCAAACTCTTAACAACCCCCCATAAAAATTCTTGTTTGAAAATTCAATTATTTCAGCGCGACTCCGATAATGATCCCTAAGCGTATAATATAAACCAGAACTTCCAATTGTTGTCTTAGCTAAATCAAATAACGATTGCTCACAATAAAGAAACCTTTGATCACCAGCTTCGGCAAGATGATGTTTAGCCTGAATTTGTTGATCATCAACGCGCGATATATTTGAAACGTGCGTTAATTGCTTTTCATCTCCAATAATAACGGCTCTTTTTGCCCTTAATAACAAAGGCAGAGCAGAGGCAATATCACACTGCGATGCTTCATCAATAACAACTAAGTCTATGACTCCCGGCAGTAACGGTGCAGCATGCCTAACCGAAAGATTAGTAACCGCTATAGCGGGGAACGCTTTTGAAACTGATTCAAAGAGACGTTTCTTATGCTGCCTCAACTCTTTCGCAACTTCTCCTCCGATAACATCATGTTCAATTCTTTTTAAAATTGCCTCATAATCTGCAATATCCTCCCTACCATTACCTCCCAGATTTCTCAACTTCTCGCTCATTAGAACATCTATAAACCTGGGACTAATAGAATACCTGTTTTTCTGCAAAGAGCTTAATTTGCCTTCCAACTCAACAAGCGTCTCAGCAAGTGAAGAGCTTTCTTTTCTTAGTTTTCCACATTTGTTAAGAAGCTCCAACAGATTGTTAGCATCAACAAAATTGCGGGCTAATTCTAACAAATTATTATTACTCGAAATCAAGAGCAAAAAGTACTCACGTAATTCTTTTGGGTAAGCTTTTATTTTAACAATTGTCGATATTCTACCTCTAATAATGACTTTTAGAGAATAACCACACAACTTCTTCACCTTAGTTAGAAAACGGAATTTATTACTTTCCAACTCGATAATATTCTCCTCGAGCCTGGAGAGAATCGGTTTCTTAAAATCATAATCTGACAAGTTGTTAAGCAAATCGCGCAATTGTTGTGGCAACCTTGCCTCCAACGAAACAATTATGAGATCAAGCTGGTCAATAGCATTTCGTGCTGCATAACAGTTATTTATCTTTGCCCAAATATCTTTCTCTGCATCTGTAATATTAATTAATTCATTATAGTAATTTTCTTTATCCGTCTTTAAGGATTCGGCATTTAAACTAAGGGATTTATCAACAGCACTAAGTAATTTACCAATAAAAAAACTCTCCTTGGAACTTTGCCCAAACTTAAGAATCATTGGCTGTTCTTGTATTTGGCTAATTCTCTCAAGAACAACATCAACAGCCTGATTGTTCTTGCTACTGAATAGAACATTCTGCCCCTTGACAACAGCGTTCGCTATAATATTAATAACTACTTGGGACTTCCCAGTCCCAGGAGGACCTGTAACAATTGTCAAAATATTGTTAAAAGCACTCCGGATAGCCTCTCTTTGCTCATCATTCAGAGGCGTTATTTCGACCAATTTACATTCGCCATTATCTTTAGTCAAATCAACTTTCTCTCTTTTGATAATTGACTTTATAACCGGGAGCTCGACAATACCATTCACCACCATTTTCTCAATATCTTCTAGCTCTTCTTCTAAACCAAATGTATAAACCGAACTTTGTGCAGCAAAAAGAACACCTGTAGCATAAATACCTTCCTCGGCGTTTTGAATATTTAGATTCCGAGAAATTAACTTATCTAAATCATTATCTACAAAAATATTATCTGCAGAAAACTCCTTCATTAAGAAAGGAATTTCTTTTTTAAAGTTGCTATTTATGTCCTCTGTATCATCCCACTTCTCTAATATTTTTTGTATAAAATCGCGCTTCTGCTCTGGCCTAACTGAAATACCCGCTCTTCCCAGCACCCTCGTATTAATTTGTGGACGAAACCCCTCCATCCTTTTTACAATAATCTTTTCGGAACTGTTTTCCACCGAAACAGGGAATATAAAAAATGGCAGAATAGTTACGTCTTTTTTCCCATTATCGCGTCTTGTAAAATTACGCACGTAAACAGGATATGAATAGTAGTAACTTACAGGCTTACTTTTAAACCGATATTTTTTCCCAAATTCCTTTAAGGGATTCTGATAATTTATTTCAAAGGTTTCTTTCTCTGACGTCAACCACTCAACATCTGAAACACATTGAATGAATTCTTTATTCTCTTCGGAAGCAAATAGCTCAATTTCATTCAAACCCTCAACCTGTACACATTCTCGATAATATTTAATTAAATTTGTAAATTTTTGCTGAGTGTACTCATCCAATTTGCTGCTATCGGATAATTGACCAGGAGTATTTCTTTGCCCTATGCGGGTTAGCTTGGCATCCATTATATCCATATTATCTCTAGTCCCTCTGCACTGAGGGAATCTGGAACAACCGTAGAATTGCCCACCCGCATTTCTTCCATTATGAGCCATTCTAAGCTTCATAGTTGATCCGCATTTAGGACAAAGTATTTCTTTTTCCTTCATAATTATTGTATCTCCGAAAGTAGCCTTTTTAACGTCGTTAAAGCACCCGGAATATTCAGCTTAGCTGCAGCATAATCAACACACATAAGCTCTTCTGTAAGAAATAAGTCATATTTCTCCCCAGGCTTATTAGGGATAGTCTTTGCGAGGTCTGAGGGATCAATAGGATCCTGCGTTACTAGTAATTCTATCCTCTTTCGTAAATCATTTTCATTTGCTTCCACTGTGAGCAAAATACGGTCGTTCCATGTCTTAATTCCTCCATATCTTAATAAAGCAGCAATTGTTTCCATTATTTCATCACCAGCCCAGCAGAAAATATAGCAATGATCTCCTTTGGAGATCAGTCTCTTTTTTTCAAGTTTATGTTTTAAAAAATTTTCTCTGGCCTCAGATAACAATTGCCTTGCCTTAATATCTAAGAATTCCGGGATATCTGTTTCTGCATAGACAGTAAACATCTCCTGTCGTATCCTATCATGGACCCACCCACCCTTTCCTCCAAATAAAGGCGCTTTACCAGCCTTTGCAGGTTTGAGTTCTATGGTTTTCTTCTGAACATTCACATTTACAACTTGCCATCTTCTTCCGCCAAATATTAAATAAGAATCTACGGGAACCGGTCGATCAATTGGCAAAGTTCCTAACGTTTTCTCTCCAGCAATAAGTCTATACTCTTCATTAGTCATAAAAGCTGTATAAAAAGAATAGTGATTGGCTATCCTCTCTCCAACTTCACCATGCAAAAGCAAGCCATCACTATCTTGCATTAATAATCTTTTTTCTCCCATATTACGTAGTAAATCAATAAATAATTTTTTATCAACAAAATTAAATGGCCCATTGCAACAAAGAATATTCCACGCGTTCGATGCAGTTACACCCCCATTTTGTGCAATTATAGAAAGGACCTGCTGGATTAATGTAGAAAGATGCAATCCTTTCACTGCGGGAGGCTCATACCATTTTGCAACTAATAAACGCACCATAGCAATAGTCTGAACTAATCCTTCTCTAAGCTGATCTGACAAATCAATTTCACCTTTTATTTCTCGTTCTGTAAGGTAAATACGTAAAATTGCTGGATTCCCCCTTCTACCGGACCTTCCCAAACGTTGCCGCATACTTGCTACTGATGGTGGCACTCCAACTTGGGCGATACTATTAACAGACCCAATATCAACACCCATTTCTAAAGTAGAAGTACAAATAATATTAATAGGCATCGATTTGTCTTTAATTGCTTTTTCTGCCTCATCTCTCAACTCCCTAGATAAACTACCATGATGCGGCCAAAACTCGTTTGGAACGATATTCTTTTCAGATAGCCTACGAAGTAAATCCGCATAAGTTTCAACATTCGACCTAGAATTAGCAAAAATAAGATTACTTGTTCCACGTAATGATTTAAACAAAGACTCGCTTATTTCCACCTTACAATCCTTATCGTCAGGAAGCCTTTCATCTGCTACATCTGCTTCAGTAGCCACAGAAACTAGATCTGGAGCAGTTTCAATAAATCCACGCACAAGAAGCTTCACCTCCTGCCCTTTAGAAGAAGAAACAATCAGATTAACATTCTTTCCCTGACCATTTCGCAGAAATTCTGCAGCAAGCTGCATGTCACCGAGAGTTGCGCTTAATCCAATCCTAGGAATTTGTTTTTTTACCGCAAATTCAATTCTGCGCAACAATGACTGAAGCTGGCTACCTCTCTCTGTACCGATAAAGGAATGCAGCTCGTCAATCACTACATAAGTAACATTATTAAATATTACAGCTATTTGATGACCATGGTTTACAAAAATTGCCTCGAGAGATTCGGGGGTAATCAAAAGAATACCATTTGAATCTTTTAAAAAATCTCTTTTTTTATTTGTAGCTATATCTCCATGCCAGGGATGAACCGCAATATTGAGATGTTCACATAATTCTTGTATTCTAGAAAATTGGTCATTTATTAATGCCTTGAGGGGACTAATATATATAACAGTAGCTTTATTCCCACTTTGCTGCTCTACCAATTTCGAACAAATCGGTAAAAATGCAGCCTCTGTTTTTCCGCTCGCAGTTGAGGCGGCAATAATAATATCGGTCCTGCCTTCTAGAATTGGCGTTATGGCAGCTTCCTGAATATCTCTCAGCTCTGACCAATTATGCTCCCAAATCCAGCGTTTTATTTTTTCATTTAACTGAGAAAAAGCCGTTGACTTATTTTCTGGAGTCATTTGCAATTAAAGCTTAAAAGTTCCCAAGCTATCTCCCTTATCTTCCCGGGGCTTATCTTCTTCTACCCCAGGTTGCATAATATTCTCTACATTTATCGGAACCGGCTCGAGATCCGGACTCGCATCTTGATCAATTTCAACATTTCCCAAGATTTCCTGCCATTTCAAATCCGTATTTTGCTCTAAGACTGCTAACAAGTTAACAAAAGCTTTTATTGTATTACGAGGAGTACGAAAATATATCTCACCTACTTTCTTAAAAGAATATTCCATAAAAGCCTTTAGGCCTTCGTCTGGCAGAAGGTAGGCTTCAGAATTGCCCGAGGCGTAAACGTGCCTTATCTTAGTTATTAATATAAAGAAGTCCTCCTGAGATAAATTACTTAGACGTAATACCGGACCCGTAAAATCTAAATTTCCCTTTGTTGCAAACGTATTCTCTGCTAAGCGAGATTGCAAAGCCGGATAGCTATAGAGGCCTCGCCGGGTGTCCATAAGAAAATCAGGAGTGCCCCCCATAATAATACCTAAACCCGCCGCAGTACCTTGCAGGCTATCATTTACCATCCGCAATATTTGTTCATAATTCGCATTCCTAGATTGAGAATTTGCTAACTTATAAAGGTTTACAAGCTCATCAAGACATATGAGCATACCGCTGTAACCAGCAAGACGAACAAAAACTGACATTAATTTAAGATGATCGTATACCGACACATCATCAATTATTGAACGAACGCCTAATGCAAGCTTCGCCTCTGTTTTAATGGAAAACTCCGCCCTCAGCCAACGGATTGAATCAGACTTGAGTTGCTCATTGCAGGTATCATGCCCTTTCCAGTAGGCAGAAATTACTTGAGCAAAATCATATCCCCCCACCATTTCATATATTTTCTCTAGCCTTCTTAAAATAATACTCTCAACTTTAATTCCTGTAGATTGAGATTCTCTCATTGCTTCTGTAATAAAACGCTCCACTATATTCTGCATTGCTCCACCATCTGGTTTTGAGCGAGTAGAAATATTCCGCATTAATTCAGAATAAAGTAATCTGGCTTGTCCTCCTGATGACTGTAATCTTTTATCGGGAGACAAATCTGCATGCGCGGTTATCAATCGCTTTTCTAAAGCAATCGCTCTAATTAAATTCAAAAAAAATGTTTTGCCGGAGCCGTATTCTCCAATAATAAAACGAATAGTTGAACCTCCATCAGAAATTCGATCAATATCTTTTAGTAAGGCTTCAACTTCTTTAGCACGCCCCACTTGAATAAGATACTGACCTACGCGAGGGACAACTCCAGCACGCAAAGATTGTATGACTGCATCTCTTTCCTTAGGGCGAATTTCACTCATTTTAATATCTCCTTTACGATCTTCCCATTTAACTCTATATCATCAATTCCTTCAAAAAAAGGTTCATCAAAAGACTTGAAAGACGCGTCATTAATAGTATCAAGAACACCGTCCAGCAACACATTTTCTTTCTCGGCTAACTGCTCTAGTTCTTCGCGAGTCCATACAGATTTCCCACTCAACAAACGAGCAAACCGAGAATTACTAGCATCTAAACCCATAATTCCATTTGCATCAACAGGCTTCTGAATAACCTGACCACTACCAGCATCATCTGCAGCAAAAACCTCGTTTAACATCGCAGTAACTTGGGCTGTCTCAGTAAATTTGCGCTCAATTTCAATCATATCGAGCTCAATTCTGCCCTGTTTTTTCTTCTTGGGTTGCGAAGGAATTGTAAACCCTTTTGGAGGCATATCACTCGATTCAATTTTTACTGGTTCAGTAGCTGCTGCATGGGCTTGACTGTAAAGATTATCAGCAGCAAGATCAAGAATAGAATATATTTTGTTAAGGGTTTTAATTTCATTCGGGTCAATAAATCCATCTGCCTGAGCAATTTCTACCAAAAACCTTCCAATATTCTCCCGCTGCTTTAACTCAAGCGCCTGTAGCTGTTTTTTTATTCCAACGAAACTACCCGGCACTGAATACAAATACTGTGCAAATGCCTTTAACCTAACTTTCTCCGCTTGAGACAAATTAAAGAGTACTTCTAATTTCTTTTCTAAATACTCCTTCTCATCTTCTGAAATATTACCATCAGCAACAGATACTGCTGTTGCTAATCTTAGTACTGTTGACGCAACTGAATACTCCAACGAAGGCACCAATGGTGAATTGACAGGTAAATTAAATAATACAACTGTTCCTGAAGTAACTAATGAGCTACCAAATCGCATGTCAGGTTCAATACCAACTCCTAACTTTGATAATAATTGCGATAACGCGAGTACTTCCTGTTTTCCAACCCCTCCCTGACTTAATAAAGGCAATTGTTTCAATATAACAGAAAAATCGACTTGCAATGTTTTCAATACCCCTAAGTTATCTTTTAGCCACCCGGACAGGATCTTTAGCTCCTCAATCTGAGAATCAACTACTAATTTCCCTGGCAGTAAAGATGCAGCAATAAACGGATCCTGTTTATCTGGATTCCGACCAAGATAACGACTATATGGATCAAGCTGATCCATGCACATATCTACGATCTTACGTAGTTTATTCAAAGGCTCTTTTTGCATAGAAACATCTGATAATTCATTATTTGATAATCCAATTAAGCCACTAAAAGTTTGGCTAGCAGGACGATAATTCATGCGAAGCTTGACTTTATTTGGAGTAAGCAATATGCCATTTCCAAATTCTTCCTTATATTCCAACTCAAACAACCGCTTAAATTCTACCTTACATCTTCGTGCCGACGTCCTCAGTCTATTCTCTGGATCACTTTGAACCCAGGCCAAGGCCCAGTCCGATGATAATGGAACAGCGTCAGCAGCAAATTGCGCGAGCCCAAACTTCAACTTTAAAGGAAATTCATATGTTACTAAACCTTCAACATTAATTGAACTTTTGTAAATTTTATCTTTTGAATGGAGTATTTCTAAATAATCAATTAAATTAGTTGAATACTGGTTAAATGAATAATTAGATTTATAAATTTCTCTCAACCTCTTCACTTCTACTAGCATAATCTCTAACTCGGAAGCTGCCTTGCTTGATTCACGCGAATCAACTAAAATACGTCGCTCTAAACCATAAAAATATAGAAAAACATAGCCGATATTAATAGAAGGGTTACTTCTTCCGCTAGCCAGCCACTTTAAATACGTATTTCTTGCAGAAGCGCTGATATTACTATAGGATGGCCAATAATTAATCTGTCTTCCATCATCATCCGTTGTTTTATCTACAGGCAAAGAGGGATCAATTAAAGCAGGCTCTTTATTCCAACCTCGAACCGAAAGCAATCCCGTACCAAAATAAAACAATCCGCCTTTTATGAGGTAACCGGAGATAATACGTTCCTCTCCACCCGAGACCCAAACAGAATCAGGAGAAACTGAAGAAGGTTGATATCTTGGCGAGTAATCGGGACTTTTTTTCTGTACCGGACTAGGAGAGTCTTGTTTTTTGGGCTTAATTATTTGCCAAATTACCCAGATTATTATAAAAAAGGCAACCGTGCTCATTTTATTTTCTCACCATAATCATCTTCTGCTTAGAAATACTATTTCTCTTCAAGCCACTCTTGATTATCTGTTATATCATCTTCTGCGTCTGCCAACTGAGTCAAGAAATCACTAGATTCTGCCGCTGGCAAAACCTGCACGTCTTTTAACTTTTTTTCAATCGTTCTAGATTTTTTTGCGGCTCCTTCAATAGTAGTACTCACAGTTTGCAATTGCTTATGTGTCTTATCTAAAAGGTCGCCAAATTTTCCGAACTCATTTTTTACAATACCTAACAAACTCCACACCTCACTTGCTCTCTTCTCGATTGCAAGACTTCGAAACCCCATTTGCAAACTATTCAACAACGCTGCAATAGTAGTTGGCCCAGCCACCACTATCCGATATTCTCTTTGGATAATATCACAAAGCCCTGGACGACGTATTATTTCTGCATACAACCCTTCCGTGGCCAAGAATAATATCCCAAAATCTGTTGTATTTGGTGGATCTACATACTTATCTCTCACATTCTTTGCCATCAACTTCACTGTATCTTCCAAATCTTTACCAAATTTTTCCACCATAATAGAATTAGCCTGCTCTTGGGCTTCCAATAGCCTTTCATAATTTTCCTTGGGAAATTTAGCATCAATAGGTAACCAAACCACTTTATCATCTTTCCCAGGTAACCTTAAGGCAAACTCGACATTTTCCCTGCTTCCAATTTTGGTAACAACATTTGTTGAATACTGTTCTGGTGATAATATTTGCTCCAACAAATTACCCAACTGAATTTCTCCCCAAGTACCTCTAGTCTTGATATTAGTTAATACTTTCTTAAGATCCCCAACTCCATTTGCCAACACCTGCATTTCTCCTAGCCCTTGCCGTACAAGCTCAAGTCGATCACTTACCAACTTAAATGAATCTCCTAATCGCTTCTCTAAGGTAGTATGTAATTTTTCGTCAACAGTTACTCGCATCTGTTCAAGCTTAAGAGCATTATCGTCTTGCATTGATTTCAACCTCTGCTCAACTGTACTACGCATTGATTCCAATTTTTGCTCATTCATTTGTGTTAAACTAATAAGCTGCTTTGAAAAAGTATCGAATTGATTCTTCTGTAAATTAACTATTTCAACGATCTTTGAAACAATCGAATCATTAGACGCATTTAGATTATTGACGATAGCCTCTCGTATCTGCTCAAGTTTTTGCTCATTAAGTTCTGTCAACTTTGATAATTGATTTGAAAAAATATCGAGTTGATTTTTTTGAAGCCCAGCTATCTCGGTTATATGCTGAGATATAGAATCTCCTAGAATCTTCAAAGAGTTTGCTACTTCTTCTCTAAGATGTCTTGCGTTATTACTGCCCTCTTCTCTGTTTTGTGCGATCTCGCTCCTCAAATTTGGCTCAAGCCTCAAAATATTCTTTTCTATATTATCTAACTGCTTATTCCGAATACTATTACTTCGCAATAGTAGAAAAGTTAGTGCTAAACTTACGCAAGTGACTAAAAGTAAAACTCCCATAAAAACAAACATATTTCCTCCATTTCTCTATAAAAAACCCTCACTATTTACAGTGAAGGTTTTAGCCACCCTAAAGAACGCCAGCCCTTTTCAAACAATACCGAAATAACTTGTTGTGCATCTTATACACCGTAAATCTCCACAATTTAAGCGTTTCTTCTTTTTCTATTCATCAAGAAAATGCGCACTGGATTTCTTAAGCACCTTTGCTATCTTTACTAAAGTATCAATGGACGGCATAGAAATACCATTCTCGTATCTCGAAATACTCTTCTGCTTTGCCCCTATCTTCTCAGCCAAATCGGTCTGAGTTAAATCTAATTCCACTCTGGCAATTTTGATCTTTTTGCCTAATTTTTTAGCATCCATAAGTTCCTCCGAGTCCGGAATTCAGTTTACATAATATACCTTTTATGGTATAATTTAGTCATCTAGAGAGTAGCCTTATATACCAATAAGGGTTATTATATCCCTTTTGGGGAATAAAACAACCAAATTATGGAAAAATATAACCTTAAAGCAGAGCAAAATCAGGATGTTACCAAAGGGGTTAAGTTAACCATGAAAGACTCCCCTGCCCTTGCGCACCTGCTTGACGTTATTGCGATTATTATTGCTCATGATTATACGTATACTGTAAGACATAATCCGGCTGAATTTACCGATAAAGGAGTTAAGCCGTGAAAGCTGCCATATACGCCAGATATTCCTCCGAAAATCAGAGCGAAAAGAGCATTGATGATCAGGTACGAGTTTGCCGAAACTACGCCAAAAATAATGATTTAACCATTGAGGAAAATCAGATTTATGTAGACGAGGCAAAATCCGGAGCCCTTCTCAATAGGCCAGGGTTACAAGCTCTGGAAAAAGCAATCGAGAACAAAGAAGTCGAGGCCGTACTTGTCGATGATCTCTCAAGATTATCCAGAAGTAACCACCAGATGCTTACGCTAGTGCTTAAGTTTAACTATTACCAAGTAAAGATTATCTCAGTCGCAGACGGAATCAGTACCGATGATGAAAACTCAAAACTGGGAATTCAAATACGGGGACTGATCAATGAGCTATACCTTGATGATTTAAGAAAAAAGACAAGTCGTGGGCTTGAGGGACAGAAATTACGAGGCTTTAGTGCAGGGGAAAACGTCTATGGCTACTGCACAAAGCCAGTTGGAGAGCTTAAATTAAACAAAAAAGGCCAAGCCAGGTATGAAGGCATGGTGCACAAGATCAACCCCGAGGAAGCCGAGATCGTGAAACGGATCTTTGCAGAATTCATTGAAGGAAAAAGTATAAATAAGATAGTTACGGGACTTAACATAGACAAGATCCCCACAAAGAAAAGCATGCCCGGTGGTTGGAATATTTCAACCGTGGCAAGAATCCTTAAAAATAAGAAGTATATCGGTATTTGGAACTGGAGAAGAAGTAAAAATGTACGCGACCCTATGACAGGTAAAAAGAAATCTATCCCCCGCCCTGATAAAGAACATATTCCTATATTCCGCGAGGATCTCATTATTATCGATAAGGAAACGTGGGAAAACACCCTTGCAAAATGGAAAATAATGGAAGGAACCTGGCCTGTCAGTAAAAAGCGTAAAGCATTCTATCAGCAAAAAAGTTATATTTATACCAGCCCGACGCACTTATTTTCAGGACTTATGAAGTGTAAGACTTGCGGATCAGCAATAGTCCTCTTAAGCGGTAAAGGTGGCGGTTATTACGGCTGCTATAACGCTCGAAGAGGAACTTGCAGCAATACAATAAAGGTCCCCCGTAAACGCTTAGAGGAAACTATTATAAAAGACCTCAAAGAAAGGATACTTACCCCAGAGAACCTCGATTACGTCTATAAAAATGTTGAAGAAGTTGCTATGAAAGAGCTAAATACGGTCCCAGCAGAGATCATAAAAAAGGAATCTTTGCTGGAAAAACTAAAACGTGACCTCGGTAACTATCTTAATTTTGTTCGAATGGGTAATTTTTCAAAAGCAGTGTCAGATGCCATACAAGAAGCCGAAAAAAAGGTTGGAGAACTACAAGCGGATGTTGATTCTCTAAAATTTCAAAAAGAGCATAACTTTAAAGCACCACCGAAGGAATGGATTACCTACCGCCTTGATAAGCTCACAGAGACACTTAACAAAAATACCGTCTCCTCTTCTCTGGCCCTTAAAGAGCTCCTGGGGCAGATTGAATTAGAGCCGGTACTTAGCAAAGAAAACGACTTCTACAAGCTGTTTGAGGGCACTGAGAGAGATTTTAAGCCCTATTATGTCGCACATACCAAAATTCGCACCCTCGCTCTCCTCGATGAGGAGGGAAAGGGTGCGAATAGGTATCAAATACGGAGAGGCTGGGATTTGAACCCAGGGTGGACTTACGCCCACAACAGTTTTCAAGACTGCCGCTTTCAACCGCTCAGCCACCTCTCCAAAGCCGTTCGCTAATTTCTTATCAAAAGGTTGTACTAGTAAACCCGTTTCTACGTGAGCCTTTTCCTATTCTTTTTCTCGCTTTGTTACGACGCTCACTCCCCATAGGGAAAACTCAGGTTTCCCCTGATGGTGTATCGGTAGATAACCCCTATATCCCAGGTCACCCCTTCCTCCACCAGCGGAAACACAAAAATATAATCTATTTCACTGCAAACAACTGCGTAAATACCGCCTGGAAGATATTCGAGGCAATAAGATAGGCGTGATCCGCAAAACCAACAAACGAATATTTTTCAAACACCAGATTCAAGAAAAATGCCGC
>Ga0116170_10001565_pt1 | contig 22982 bp, 24 predicted proteins | sample AD_JPNHW1_MetaG_FD_89797 | JGI IMG/M metagenome (GOLD analysis project Ga0116170, IMG submission 89797) | Active sludge microbial communities of municipal wastewater-treating anaerobic digesters from Japan - AD_JPNHW1_MetaG | ecosystem: Engineered > Bioreactor > Anaerobic > Digestate | place... | reverse complement strand
TTCTGGGCGATCTGCCAGGAGGCATTTTGCTGCCTCACGGCCTCGCTGTTGGCAGTGATGGAGATCTCTACGTGACCTCATCAACGGCTGTATTCAGAATTCGCCCATAAGACTCAGGCCACGAACAGAACGTCTGCGGCAGCCTGCCGCAGACGTTCTGTCATAAAAAGGTCTGTCAGGATTCGCCTCCGAATCCCCCAATCGCTCAAGACACAGGTCCGCAGACATTGGGCTTTGTTCTGTGGATTCACGTGGACGTATTTGAAAGTGTTTTGGGGGTGCTCGCATCAGTCATGGGTACGCACCTTTGGTTCATCCAAACACTCACAGCCGCCCTCAGGCAAGCAACGCGGCGCTCTGCACATCGCCCACGCTCAAGCACTGGAGGCCACTCTCGGTCTCAACGCGCAAACGTCCATCGGGGTCCCAGCCTTGGCACACGCCGCGATGTAGGCCTTGTTCGTCCTGCCACTGAAGGGGCTCGGCGGGTTCCGGCCAGCGGAAAGGCGGCTCGGGGATCTCTGCGGGATAGTTCCAGAGCGCCAGGATCCGCAGGGCTAGGGCCTCTGGATCGGGCAGGGCTCGGGGTTTCAGTTCCGCAAGGCAGGCCGGGGGGATCGAGCGGTGGGGCAGGACGGGGGCGGCGAGCAGGTTCACGCCGACGCCGAGCAGCACGAATCCCCCCTTCGCTTCGCCCAGGATGCCGCCAACCTTGACCAGGGCACCTTCGCGCCGGGCCACGATATCGTTGGGCCACTTCAGCCCCAGCGTCACGCCGCAGGGGGACAGCGCGAAGATCACGGCGGCCATGGCGTTCTGAAGCAGAAGTCCCGGTGGGATCTCCGGGCGCGGCAATCGAGCGGAAAGCCAAAGCCCGGCGCCGGATGCGCTTTCCCAAGCGTTGCCCTGCCGTCCGCGCCCAGCGGTCTGGGCGTCCGCCATCACGGCGCAGATCCCCAGTTCGGGATGCCGCGCCAGGAAGGCCTGCGTGGAATCGACCTGGGCGAGGCGGATCAGCGGGATCATCCGCGGTTCTTGAGCCACAGCAGCCGCAGGCCATCCAGCGTGAGATCCGGCTCGATGTGGTGGATGCTGCGGCTTTCCGCGGCGAGGGCTCGCGCCAGACCGCCGGTGGCCACCACGTTCGAGCCAGGCTGCTCTTTCAGCAGGCGCTCCAGGATGCCGTTCACCTGGCCTACGTAGCCGTAGAAAATGCCGGACTGCATGGCCTGGACGGTGTTGCGCCCCACCAGCCGCTCGGGCCGGGCAATTTCAACGCGCGGCAGCCGCGAAGCCCGCTGAAACAGGGCCTCCGCCGCGATCTTGATGCCGGGCAGGATGATGCCGCCCAGGTATTCGCGGCGCTCGTTCACCACGTCGAACGTGGTGGCCGTGCCGAAGTCGATGGCGATCAGCGGCGCGCCGTGGCGTTCGAGGCCCGCCACCACGTTCACGATGCGGTCGGCCCCCAGTTCGTTCGGGTTATCGATGAGGATCTTCAGTCCCGTCTTGATGCCCGGTTCTATCCAGAAGGGTTCGACCTGAAAGTAGCGGCGCGCCCAGGCGGCCAGCACGGGATGCAGCGGCGGCACCACGTTGGCGATGACCACATCCTTCACCAGGGTCAGATCCAATCCTGCGTGGCGCATCAGCTCCAGCGTGGCGAGGCCGTATTCGTCGGCGGTCCGCTCGCGCGTCGTCGCCAGGCGCCAGGCGTGGATCGCCGGGGCGTCCGGCCCTCGATCCAGATCGAAGACGCCCATCACCAGATTCGTATTGCCCACATCCACCGTGATCAGAAGGCTCATGAAGACTCCTTGGAACAAGCATCGCACAGCGGATCCCGCTAGAGGCCGTGCCGGCGCTCAGGATCGGCGCCGCAAGGTTCATCCCCCGGCCGCGAATCCCGTGCTGAAGGCCGCCTGCAGGTTGTAGCCGCCCACGGGACCATCGATATCCAGCAGCTCGCCGCAGACGCGCAGGTTGTCCCAGCCCTTCAGGGCCATGGTGCGGGGATCCACGGCGGAAAGCTGCACGCCGCCCGCGCTCACCTCGCCCTTGGCCAGCTCGACCCGACTTGGTTTCCCTAAGGGAAAGCCCGTCAGCAGGCCCAGCAGGACCTTGCGCGCCGGGCGGGAGAGATCCTTCAAGCGCTGATCGCTGGGAGGCATGCCATCCAGGGCGAAGGCGACGGCAGCCAGGCGCTCGGGCATCCAGCGCTGCAGCCAGGTGCGAACGAGCAGATGGGGCTGCTGCTTCTGGGTTTCCAGCAGCGCGACTTCCAGCGCCTCGTGAGGGGTTTCCACCAGCGCGTAGCTCAGCCAAGCGTCGGATTCGCGGCGCAGCGATTCCACCTCCCGGCTCAGCGCCAGCGCGGCGGGACCGCTGATGCCGGATCGAGTGAACACGATGTCCTCCTGGTGGCGCGCCACGCGGCGTCCCCCCTGCCCCGCGAAGAGATCCAGCGAGCCGCCGCGCAGGGACACACCCTCCCATTCGGGATGGGGGTGGACCAGGGGAATGGGCGCCAGGGCGGGTGCCCAAGGATGCACGGGCGTGCCCAGATCGCCCAGCCAGGCCAGCGATTCTCCTCGCGTGCCCGTGCGGGGATAGCTCGCGCCGCCCGTAGCGAGGATGAAGCGATCGCCACGGATGAATACGCCATTGCCCAGACGGACGGCTTCGAGCGTCGGCGCCTGCCCCACAAGACCGACGACGCGCACATTCGTGCGCAGCTCGACGCCGGATCGCAGGGCCAGCCCCACGAGGGCCTCGGTGACCGCCGCCGCGGATTCCGGCCGTTCCAACGGGAAGACCCGCCCGTTCTGGCGCGAGAAGGTCTCGATCCCAAGACTGGACATCAACTGTCGAACATCCTCATTGCTGAAGGCATGCAGCGTCGGCCGCAGGAAGCGGGCCTGCTCCTTGCGGAAGGCCGCCAGAACCGCATTGACCGGTCCATCGTGCGTCAGGTTGCACTTCCCCCCGCCGCTGATGCGCAGCTTCGCCCCGGGCTGGGCGTTGGCTTCCAGCAGCAGGACGGAAGCCCCGCCTTGGGCGGCGCGCCAAGCGGCGATGAGCCCCGATGCGCCCGCCCCCACCACCACGATGCGCGGCGATTTGGGGGTGGGAGACGTGCCAAAAGGAACCATTCACCCATTGTAAGATGGACCTGGCTCGCAGAACGGCGGGTCCGTGGAGACGACATGCCCCAAGCCATCCCGTCCGCAGCCCCCGCAGAAGCCCCCGTCGTGGGCATCATCATGGGTTCCAAATCCGATTGGTCCACCATGCAGGAAGCCGCGAAAACCCTGAAGACCCTGGGCATTCCCTTCGAGGCGCACGTGGCGTCCGCGCACCGAACGCCGGACAAGGTGATCCGCTTCTGCGAAGAAGCGGAAGGCAAAGGATTCAAGGTCATCATCGCCGCCGCAGGCGGAGCCGCGCACCTGGCGGGCGTCTGCGCGGGCACAACGCATCTGCCGGTGCTGGGCGTGCCCATGAAGGGCTGGGCCCTGGATGGCCTGGACAGCCTGCTTTCGACGGTCCAGATGCCTTCAGGCGTGCCCGTGGCGACCTTCGCCATCGGCAAGGCGGGCGCCATCAACGCCGCGCTGTTCGCTGGCCAGATGCTTGCCACGACGGACAAGGCCGTGCGCGAAAAGCTGCTGGCCTTCCGCAAGGCGCAGACCGAGAAGGTCCTCGCCGACGATCACCTGGAAATCGAAGGCTGATCGGAGTTCGCGGCCCAGAACGGCTTCAGGCCTGGACCAGATAATCCGCAAGCGCCTGGGGATAGAGGCGCATCTCCTGCTCGTAGATGCGCTTCTGGAGCCCTTCCGGCGAGTCGTCAGGCATTACGGGCACCTGGGCCTGGGCGAGAATCCGTCCGTGGTCGAACTGGTTGTCCACCAGATGCACCGTGCATCCACTGATGGATTCGCCCGCATCCAGCACGGCGCGATGCACGTGCATGCCGTACATGCCGGAGCCGCCGAATTGCGGAAGCAGGCTGGGATGGATATTGAGGATGCGGCCTTCCCAACTGGAAGGGATCACTAGGCGCTTCAGCCAGCCGCAGAGGCAGATCACATCAATCTTCGCCGCTTCCACACTGGCGAAGCAGGCCGTTGAAAAGGCTTCATCGTCATCAAAGGCGGAGCGAAGGATGATATCCACGGGCAGGCGCTCCGAGCGCAAGCGTTCGACGCCCAGGGCCTTCGAGCTGCTGGAGATCGCCAGGGCGGGGTCCGCGGGCACGCACCCATCGCGACAGGCGCGCAGCAGGTTCAAGGCGTTGCCACCGGTCCCGGAGATGAAAAAGGCGATGCGCTTCATCCATCCAGTCTATCCGCCAGAAACGCCTGCGCATCCTGGCCCGTTCGGCGTTTGAAATCCTGAATCAGGCTAGGCACGCCGGAACTGGGTTCATCCAGGTACAGCGACTCGATGCGGTACATGGGATAGAAGCGCGTCGCGAGCGAGACCTGATCCGATTCGCCGCGCTTCACCAGCGCAAGGACATCCTCCCACGGCATCAGATCCAGCCCCCGCACGGCGACCCCGGCGGTCTCGATCCCCAGCAGGCGGCCCCAGATGCGCTCTCGTGGATCGCGCAGGACCAGCACCACGATCTGCCCAGAGGCAAAAGGAAGTTCGATCGCCATGGCATCCTCCAGCCCGATCCCGCGATCGTGCGGCTCTCGGCCTGCGTATAATGCCAGATCGTGCGCATCGCGGAGACATCCATGCATTCCAACAGCGTCATCAAGGGCACCACCGCGATCATCACGCTTCAGGGCCGCTTCGTCTTCGACTGCCACGATACGTTCAAGCGCCTGATCTCCCCTCTGCTGGATGGCCAGGCCATCCACGAGATCCATCTGGATTTCGCGGCGCTGGACTATCTGGATTCCAACGCGCTGGGAATGCTGCTGCTGTTGCGCGAAAAGGCGCAGAAGCAGGGCATCGCGATCCATATCCTGAACCCCTCCAAGGCGGTGATGGAGATCCTCGACATGGTGCAGTTCGACAAGCTGTTCACCATTCTCGGACCCGGCCACCCATGAACGATCCGCTCCAGATCGGCCCGGTGCAGGTTCCGGATAAGGCCATCGCCATGAAGGCGGTGCGCGCCGGAGGCCCCGGCGGTCAGAACGTGAACAAGGTGGCCTCCAAGGTCGAACTGCGCGTGGATCTGAACCAGGTGCAGGGACTGGAGGACGGCGCGCGCGCGCGCCTGCTGGCCGCCATCCGCAATCAGCTGGACGCGGACGGCCTCTGGATCGTCACCAGCTCCCGCACACGGGACCAGTTGATGAATATCGAAGACGCCCGCACGAAGATCGCCTGCGCCATCGAAAAAGCCCTGGTGGCGCCAATTCTGCGGCGCGCCACCCGTCCCACACGGGGCAGCCAGGTCCGTCGCGTGGAAGCAAAAAAGCGCGCGGGCGCCACCAAGCGCGCCCGCGGCAGCAAGAATTGGGATTGACCGACCCTAGCTCTGCTTGAAGATCGCGGATTCGCGATCCAGCAGGCGCGTGGAGATCCAGGTCATGACGGCTGCGAGCAGCACCGTCATGCCCAGCGCGACGAGGTATTGCACGGGATCCCCCTGCTGGCTGAACAGCTTGCGGATGGCCAGACTGACGTTCATCACGGGCACATAGGGCACCCACAGCATCTTCTCGATGCCAGGGGCGCTGGAGAAGATGCCCAGGAACACCACGACGAAGATGCCCGGCGCCAGAGCGGTTCCCGCCTCGTGGGTGTTCTTGGCCTGGATGCCCATGAACACGATGAAATTGGCGAACAGCAGGCCCAGGGGGATCATGAGCAGAAAGCTCAAACCCAAGGCCACGGCGCTCATGGCGGGCATCCCCATCCCGTGCCCAGTCGCAGCTACAGGAGCGTCCTGCGCCATGGCGGCCCCTACCATCTTCGTGAAGGTGAAGCCCATGCTGGCGAGGTTCAGCACCGCCGAGATCACGCCCATCAGGAAGACGTAGAGCAGCTTGCCCAGGATGATCTGGTTGCGCGGAAGCCGCGTCGCCAGAAGGCATTGGAGCGTTCCGCGCTCTTTCTCGCCAGCGGTGGTGTAGATGCCGGGCTGCATCGAGCCGGAATACATCATGATCAGCAGCAGGTAGGGCAGGAATGAGCCCAGCAGCTTGCCCATCTGCAGCCCCATGTCCGCAACGTTCGTGGAAGCGATGTTCATGGGCTCGGCCAACTGAGGCGGGGCCTGGATGGCCTGCAGGCGCGCAGCGACGAGATCCTTTTCCTGGGTCGAGACCACCTTCCTCAGCCGTTTCAGGGCCAAGGAGCTGGAGGATTCGCTCTCATCCGTCAGCACCTTGATCGAGCAGGTCTCCTGGCGGGCGATCTTTTCTTGAGCATCCGAGGGAATCTCCACGAACAGCTCCAGCTTCTGGTCCTTGATAGCCTGCCGGATATCCCCGCTGGGTTGCGACACCAACTCGAACAGCTTGGGCTCTGCCTGCAGCCTGGAGGTGATCACGCGACCCGGATCCACCAGCCAGATCCGGCTGGCCTTGTCCTCGCGGCGCTTCGAATCCGTCTTTTCAAGCGACAGGATCATCGAGAAGATCAGAGGCCACAGCAGCAGGGGCATCACGAAAGCGAAGAAGATCGTCTTTCGATCTTTCGAAAGTTCGAGGAATTCCTTCTTGAGGATCAGTAGCGCGCCGCGCATCTCAGGCCTCCACCGCCGCCTGCGCGGCCAACTGGAAGAACACCTCGTCCAGGGTCTTCACGTTCCATTTCGACAGGATTTCCGCCGGCGCCGCGTCGCCATGCAGCAGGCCATCGAAGATGATCCCCACGCGGTCGCAGATCTCCTCGACCATCGGCATCACATGGGTGGAGACGATGACGGTGCGCCCTTCGGAGCGAAGCAGGCGCAGCATATCCAGGACGGTCTTGGCGGTCAGGACGTCCAGCCCCGTCGTGGGCTCGTCGAAGATCACGACCCTTGGGTCATGCAGCAGCGCCCGGGCGATCGAGACCTTCTGCTTCTGACCACTGGAAAAGCCTTCCATCCTCACATCCGCGAAGTCATGCAGATCCAGCTTCTCAAGCAGGTGCATCCCCCTTCGCTCCGCGATCCCGGCCTCCAGCCCCTGGAACTCGCCGAAGATCCGCAGCAATTCCCGTGGCGTGAACCGACCATAGACGTTCAGATCCGTGGACAGGTAGCCGATCTGCGCGCGGCTGCGCTCCGGCTCGGCCAGACCATCCAGGCCGCAGATCCGCAGTTCGCCCTGATCCGGCTTCATCAGGCCGGCGATCATCCGCAGCGTGGTGGATTTGCCCGCGCCGTTGGGGCCAAGCAGCCCATAGATCTCGCCCGGCTGAACGGTGAAGGTGAGGCCCTTCACCGCCTCGATCCGTTTCTTCGACCGGCTTTTCTTGTCCTTCACCACGAACGTCTTGTGGATATCCACGAGCTGAATCACGGGAAGCCTCCATGGGAACGGGCCCCAGTGTAGGCCAGCTCCCATGAACCTTCGATGCAAACCGACGAAGCCCCTGTGAGGATCGGCGAACGGCGGCGAGCGTCAGACCAGCGGAGGGCGGCGACTCACCTCAGGCCATAGACCAGCACGAAAATGCCGATGACGAGGCAGTATCCGGCAAATCCCTGAAGGCGCGGGCTGCGGGTGAAGCGGTTCAGCAGGCCGATCGCGGCATAGCCCGCCAGCCCGGAGACCACGACGCCCACCAGGCAAAGCAGGGCGGGCGAAGCGCTGCCCGCCGGAAAGGCGTCCGCGATGGGAATGGGCGTGCCCTTCACCAGGGCTTTCATGAGATGCCGTCCCTCCATCAGCGCAGCGGCGGTGATGGTCGGAATGCCGAGCAGGAAGCTGAACCGCGTGCTCTCGGCCAGATCCATCCCGCAGAAGACGCCCATGGAGAGCGTCGAGCCGCTGCGGCTGAGCCCCGAACCACCGCCCAAGCCCTGAATGGCGCCGATGCACAGGGCGTCCACCGCACCCATCTGCTCGATGGCCCGTCCCTTCCTACGCTTCGCCACGGTGTTGGCGATCCAGAGCATCGCCGCCGTGATCAAGAGGAAGACGCCATACAGCCACAGATGATCCTTCTGGGATTCCTTGAAATGCTTCAGCAGGATGGCGAACACGCCAGTCGGGATCATGGCGATGAACAGCCAGAGCGCCAGACGGCGGCCCTCGGGATCCTGGCCGAGCAGACCCTTCAGGACTTTGATCAACTCGCGCCGAAAATAGATCACGAGCGCCACCAGCGTCCCCACATGCAGCAGCACATCGAACGCCAGCGGCATGCTGCGCTTGAGCAGCAGGTTTTCAGCAAACGTCAGGTGCGCGGTGCTGGAGACAGGCAGGAATTCGGTGAGCCCCTGAATCAATCCAAGAAGAATGGCGTGCCAGACGTGCATGAAAACCTCTGAAAGATCCAGTGTGGCAGATCGCTCTGGAGCTCACCCGCTGCTGTAGCATGAAAGGCTTTCTGTAAGGATGCCCTATGTGGAAGAAGCCCTATGGCAGCACCGGCAAGCAGGTCTCCGTCATCGGATTCGGCGGCATGCGCTTCGCCAAGCCCTTCGACCACGATCTCTCCGCCGAGATCATTCGCCACGCCCACGCCCGCGGAATCAACTATTTCGATACCGCGCCGTTCTACTGCGAGGACCAGAGCGAGGATATCTTCGGCCACGCCTTCAAGACGATGCCGCGGAACACCTTCTACGTCTCCACCAAGTGTGCCGAATCCGACGGCGGCAAGCTGCGTATGAGCCTGGAGCGGTCCTTGACGCGCCTGGGCTTGCAGCGCATCGACTTCTTTCACGTCTGGTGCCTGCTGCGGCCAGATCAACTCCAGCAGCGCGTGGATGGCGGCGCCCTGCGCGCGCTCCAGCAAGCCAAGGCGGAAGGCCTGGTGGGCCACATCGTCGTCTCGGCGCATCTGGACGGCGAACATATCGCCAGTGTGCTGGATTCCGATCTTTTCGAGGGCATCACCCTCGGATACAACGCCATCAACTTCCCCTACCGGGAAGCGGCTCTGGAAGCCGCGCATCGCAAGCATATGGGCGTGGTCACGATGAATCCTTTGGGAGGCGGCGTCATCCCGCGCAATCCCAAGCGACTGGCATTCCTCAAGGCGTCGGGCGATCGCAGCGTTGCCGAAGCGGCGCTGCGGTTCAACATCTCGCATCCGGCGATCACCTGCGCCCTGGTGGGTTTCTCGGACACCGGACAGGTGGACGAAGCCGTATCCGCCGTCGAGGATTTCTCGCCCTATCCCCCGGAACACATCGATCGCCTGAAGACCCAGCTCACCGCGAGCTTCGATGGCATCTGCACGGGCTGCGGCTATTGCCTGCCCTGCCCCGCCGATCTGGAAATCCCCAAGTGGATGGATGTCTACAACCAGCGGATTCTGGAAGGCACGGACGAAGCCATGCGGGATCGCCTGAAGTGGCACTGGTCCATGACGGCGGATCGGGCCGCGGCCTGCCTGAAGTGCGGAGCCTGCGAACAGGCCTGCACCCAGCATCTGCCCATCATCGAGCGAATGCAGGCCATCGCCGCCCTCGCGCACCAAAGCTGATTTCAAGACCGGAGGACCCATGAACATCCTCGATTTCCGTTCCGACACCCTGACCCGCCCCACGCCGGAAATGCGCGCCGCCATGGCCGCCGCCGAGGTGGGCGACGATGTGCTGGATCGCGATCCCACCCTGGATCGCCTGGAGCGCCACGTCGCCGAACTGTTGGGCAAGGAGGCGGGCCTTTGGGTGCCCACCGGATGCATGGCGAACCTGATCGCCCTGATGCTGCACGTGAAGCGCGGCGACCGGGTCCTGGCACCCGCCCGGGCGCATGTGTTGGGATCGGAACTGGGCACCGGCGCCTGGCTGGCGGGCGGCATGTTCGAGGCCTTGGCCTGGGAGGACGGCCCCGGCAAGCCCGCGCCCCTTCAGCTCTGGAAGGCGATTCCCGAACCCGGCGCGTACTACACGCTGCGCACCACCCTGCTCTGCCTTGAAAACACCCACAATTTCGCGGGCGGCACCTGCCTGACGGCCCTTGAAACCAAGACCCTGGCCGATCTGGCCCACACCAAGGGGCTGAAGGTGCACCTGGACGGAGCCCGACTGTGGCATGCCTCCGTGGCCCTTGGACAGTCACTGTCCGATCTGGCCCAGGAAGCCGACACCGTCAGCGTCTGCCTTTCCAAGGGGCTGGGAGCACCCATGGGCAGCCTGCTTTGCGCCACCCGGGATCTGATCGAGGAGGGCCGCCGCATCCGGAAAATGCTGGGCGGCGGTGTCCGCCAGGGCGGCGTCGTGGCGGCCGCGGGCCTTGAGGCCCTGGCATACATCCCGCGACTGGGCGAGGACCACGCCAAGGCAAAGCGGCTGGCGGATGGCCTCTCCGCGCTGGGGTTCAGCGTCGCCGCTCCCGAGACGAATATCGTGCTGCTTCCAGTCGTGGATGCGCCCTTGGCCCACCGCCATCTCGAAGACACCGGCGTCCGCACGATCCCGGTGGGCAACGCGCTGCGCTTCATCGCCCACCGGGATCTGCCGGAACCCGCCGTGGACGAAGCCCTGGAACGCATCAAGCCCCTGGTGGAAAAGCTCCAGACAACGTGGGAGGGCACTCGCCCCATGATCTAGACGACTTCCGGCCTGGAGGGGACTGTGGCGGATGGCACGATCTATTCCACTCATCCGGTCAGAAAGCCTAAGATTGTTTCGAGCGGCACGCCGCCTCGTCACCGGAGTCCGACATGAAATTCTCGACCCGCGCCATCTATGGACTGCGCGCCATGCTTGCCCTGGCTCGCACCCACGGCCAGGGCTCCACCTTCCTCAAGGACATCGCCGAGCGGGAAAACCTGCCAGGCACCTACCTGGAACAGCTGATGGTGCCACTGCGCAAGGCGGGGCTCGTGCAGGCCGTGCGGGGCGCTCGCGGCGGATACACGCTGGCCCGCAGCCCCCTGGAGATCCAGGTGCTCTCCATCCTGGAAGCCCTTGAGGGTCCGCTGACCCTGGCGGAGTGCCCCAAGGGTTCGGGCTGCTGCGGGCAGCCGGACACCTGCGCGCTGAAGGACCTGTGGGCCGAAGGCAGCAGCGCCCTTCAGGACGTATACCGGAACATCAGCCTGGCCGGGCTGCTGGAGCGCCAGAAGGCGAAAGAGACGGATCCCTCGCTGATGTATTCCATCTGATCCGTCCAAACTAGGAACGGAACAGCGGCCCCTGGTCGATGGCCAGTCCAAGATAGGCGTAGGCGGCATCCGTGGCGCGACGCCCCTGGGGGGTTCGATCCAGGAACCCGATCTGCATGAGGTAGGGTTCCACCAGATCCTCCAGGCTATCGCCCTCCACTTCGCCCAGCGCCGCCGCCAGCGTGCGCACGCCCACGGGGCCGCCCTTGAACTTGCCGCACAGCGCCTCGAGGTAGGCACGATCGAGGCCATCCAGGCCCAGTTCGTCCACTTCGTGCAGACGCAGGCAGGCATCCGCAATGCCATCCGTGATGACGCCGTTGCCCTTGACCTCGGCGTAGTCGCGACAGCGGCGCAGCAGGCGGTTCACGATGCGCGGCGTCCCCCGGCTGCGGCGGGCGATGGCTTCGGCCCCGCCGTGCTGCAGTTCGACCCGCAACACATGCGCGCTGCGCTCGGCGATGATCGTCAGCTCCTCCAGCGTGTAGTAGTCCAGGCGATGCACCATACCAAAGCGGTCATGCAGCGGCTTGGACAGCAGCCCTGCGCGCGTGGTGGCGCCCACCAGCGTGAAGGGGCGCAGATCCACCTTGAGGGTTTGCGCCGAGGGCCCCTGCCCGATGAGGATGTCCAGTTTGCGATCCTCCATGGCCGCATAGAGCATTTCCTCAATGGCGGGCGGCAGGCGATGGATCTCGTCGATGAACAGGAATTCGTTTTCTTCCAGGTTCGTGAGGATGGCAGCCAGATCGCCCTTCTTCTCCAGCGCGGGGGCCTGGATGACTTTGCAGGCCGCGCCCATCTCGTTGGCCAGCACATGGGCCAGCGTGGTCTTGCCCAGACCCGGAGGACCGAACAACAGCACATGGTCCAGAACCTCGCCCCGGCCCAGGGCGGCCTTGAGGGCGATCTCCAGGCGGGCCTTCACCTTTTCCTGGCCGATGTATTCGGCTAGGCGCTGAGGGCGCAGGGAATACTCTTCAGCCTCTTCGGGGCCCGCGGGATCTAGATCGGGATTTCGTTGTGATTCCATGCGTTTTCCAGACAAGTGTCATTGCCTCATGATTTCCACCCTTGTGTCCAGGGCGAGAATGGATACTTTGAAGAAGCGATCGACCCTTGCGAATGGTTGCCTACCCCTTGATGGAGCGCTTACGTGCTTGACCGTCATTCCATCTCGATTCGAGACCGTCACGGATTTGAACGATCCATTCCGCTCACGCGACCCATCCAGATCGGGCGCCACAATCAGTGCGACGTGGTGCTCTCCGATAGCATGGTCAGCCGCAGCCACCTGAAGGTGGAACGCATCGACGACGAATGGTGGGTCGAGGACTTGGCTTCGTCCCACGGCACTTTTGTGGCGGATGAACGGCTCACCCGCCAGCGCTGGGAACCGGGGTTGACGCTGCGCCTTGCGGACGGCGCGTATTTCCTGACGTTGCGCCGGGAAACGGCCTTCGCCTCCGAGATCAACCTTCAGGCCATCCTGCAAACCGCGCACCTGCTGACGGGCGAGATCGAGCTGGATCAGCTGCTGGAAGAGGCCCTGGATCGGTTGCTCACGATATCGGCCACAGACCGCGGCTTCATCATGCTGCCCGAAGCGGATGGCTTGGTGGTGAAGGTCCGCCGGAACCTGGATTCGGATATGGAGAAGAGCATCCATCTCTCCATGTCCAGCGTGCAGCGCGTGTTCGAGCAGGGCGAAGCCATCTGGATCCACAACGTGGCTGAGAACGAGAGCTTGATGGCCCAGAAGTCCGTCCTGGATCTTCAGCTCAAGACCATCCTGTGCCTGCCGCTGCTGGTGCAGGGCAAGTGCATCGGCGTCGTCTACCTGGACAGCCGGCGCATCGTCACGGACCCGGTGGACCGCGACACGTTCGAAGCCATCGTCAGCCTTTGCGCCATCGCCATCGAGCGCGCGCGCCTGTCGGAAGAGAACCTCCACAACGAGGTGCTCGCGACCGTCGGCCAGGTGGCGAGCAGCATCGTGCACGATTTCAAGAACGCCCTGTTCGTCGTTGCGGGCCACGCCCAGATGATTGGCGCCGCCACCAAGGAGCCCCAATCCCAGCACCACGTGGACAAGATCCTGGGCGCGGTGGAGCGCCTGAGCCAGCTCAGCTCGGATGTGCTGGATTACGCCAAGGTGCGCGAACCCAAGCGTGAATCCATGGAAATGAGCGCGTACCTGGGATCGCTGGTGGAACCCCTGCGCCCGCGCGCGACAGAGCTCGGCATTACGATCAACTGTGAAGGTCCCTCGTGCCGCGCCCATCTGGACAAGCACCGCTTCGCCCGGGTCGTGGAGAACCTGCTGGCCAACGCCATCGACGCGGTGGCCGAGCATCGCGTCGAAGGCGGGCTCATCACCCTGAGCTGGGAACGCACCTCGAACGGAATCCGCCTCAGCGTCCAGGACAACGGCAAGGGCATCCCCACCAAGGTGATCAAGCGCATCTTCGAGCCCTTCTTCAGCCACGGGAAGGCCAAGGGAACAGGCCTTGGTATGGCCACCGTCAAGAAGATCGTCACCGAGCACGGGGGCAGCGTGGAGCTGGACAGCGAATTGGAGGTGGGCACCACCGTGAAGATCGAAATCCCAGATCAGGGCCTGCATGATTCCAGCGAGAACAGCACCGACCAGTTCAAGACGCTGAACGCACAGGAAGCACAGTCATGACGCGATCCTCCTTGCGCGTCGGGCAGGGCTTCGACGTCCACCGCTTTTCGGAACCCGAAGAAGGCCGCCCCATGGTGCTCATGGGCGTCCAGGTGCCCTACGATCGCGGCTTGAAAGGACATAGTGATGCGGACGTGATGCTGCACGCCTTGATGGATGCCCTGTTGGGTGCGGCGGGGATGGGCGATATCGGCAAACATTTTCCCGACACCGATCCCGCCTACAAGGGCGCGGATAGCGCCGTCCTGTTGGAACACGTCATGGCTTCGCTGAAGGCCGCGTCCTGGGGTGTGGTGAACGCGGATGTCTGCCTGATCGGCGAACGCCCGAAGCTCGGCCCCCACCGCGAGCGGATGCGCGAGCGCATCGCGCCCATCCTGGACATCGCTATCGAGGATTTGAACGTCAAGGCCACCACCACGGAAAAGCTGGGCTTCACGGGGCGGGGCGAGGGATTGGCGGCACAGGCGATCGTGCTCATCGAGAGGCTTTGACGTTCCCAACGGGACCATTCGCCGATCGCCATCCTCTCTTCGCCGAATTTGGGCTCCCACTCTGCCTAAACGGCGGCACCCTTGCTGCGTAGGCGTTGCGTCATCCGGTTTCTGGAAGAAATCGTTTGCGGGTCGAGGGAGAGCAATCATGAAAAAGCGCTGGTGGATCGCGGGCGGTGTGGGCGTCGTGATCGTAGGAACCGTACTCGTCGCCGCGCGCGGAGGTGATCAATCCAAGGGCACCGAGCAGCCGCCCTTCCGGCTGGGCAAGGCCCAGGCAGAAGACCTGCAGGTGAGCGTCCGCGAGGTCGGCTATGTGGATCCCTACGTCAAGGTGGATGTGAAATCCACCGTCAGCGGCAAGATCGTCGGCATCCGCGTGCGGGAGGGCGCCACGGTGAAGGTCGGCGAAGTCATGGCCGAGGTGGAGCCGGACGTCAATCAGGCCCAGACCCTTTCCGATGTGAAGGGTAGTCTGTCCCAGGCCCGCGTCAGCTTCAAGAACGCCCAGCGCGACTTCACGCAGCAGGAAGCCCTGTTCAAGAACGGGCTCATCTCCGATCAGGCCTACCGCGCCGCCAAGACCACGCGGGATCTCGCGGATGAAGCCTACAAGGCCGCCGAGACGCGCTACCAAATCGTGGAAGCCCGCGGCATTCCCATCAGCGGAAACGCCACCACGCAGATCGCCCGCGTGACCTCGCCCATGAACGGCGTGGTCATCAAGCGCGGCGTCGAACTGGGCGACACGATCACCAGCGGCGTCTCCAGCTACAACGCGGGCACGGTCGTCTACACCGTTGCCGATCTGGGATCACTCATCATCCGGGTGAACCTGAACGAGGTGGACATCGCCAAGGTGAAGGTCGGACAGGCCGTCCGCATCTCGCTGGACGCCTATCCCCAGCGCACCTTCACGGGCAAGGTCCGCTTCCTTGCGCCTTCCGCCGAACTGGTGGACAAGATCAAGGTCTTCAAGGTCGAAATCGCGCTGGATGATCTCTCGGATGTGTATCGCACGGGGATGAGCGCCAATATCGAGATCCTGGGCGAAAAGCGCCCGAAGGCCCTGTCGATTCCCCTGGAGGCCCTGCAGCGCAAGGATGGCCAGACCGTCGTCTACCGCCTGAAGAGCGGCATCAAGCCTGATGACTACAAGCGCGCCAAGGAAGGCCTGGCGGGCCGCGGCAAGTTCACGTGGGTTTCCGAGCACTGGAAGGAATTCTTCGAGCCCGTGGAGGTCAAGGCGGGGCTCGCGACCCTGGAGCGTGTGGAAATCCTCAGCGGCCTGAAAGATAGCGATCAGGTGAGCCTGGAAGATCCCACCCGCAAGAAGGTCGAAAAAGACGAAGACATGTAAGGAGATGGCCACCATGGACACCGTCATCCAGACCCAGGCCATCACGAAGATCTACGGGAGCAACGGCACCGCCGTCCACGCGCTGTGCGGCATCGATCTCGAAGTCCAGCGCGGCGAGTTCCTGGCCCTCATCGGTCCCAGCGGATCGGGCAAATCCACGCTCATGGCGATCCTGGGTTGCCTGGACCGCCCCACCGCTGGCTGCTACACGCTGGACGGAACGCCCGTTCACGGGCTCTCCGGCAGCGATCTGGCCTCCATCCGCAATCAGAAAATCGGCTTCGTGTTCCAGGCCTACAACCTGTTGCCCAAGGCCTCGGTCGTTCGCAACGTCGAACTGCCGATGCTCTATGGCGGCGCTTCCCGCCGGGATCGCCGAGAGCGGGCCATGCACCTTCTCGAACAGGTGGGACTCGCCGAAAAGGCCCACAGCCTGCCCGGCGAACTCTCTGGCGGCCAGAAGCAGCGCGTCTCCGTGGCCCGGGCCCTGTCCAATCATCCCGCGCTGCTGCTGGCGGACGAGCCCACGGGCGCCCTGGATTCCCGCACCGGCGCCGAGATCATGGAACTGTTCGCCAATATCAACGCCGCGGGCAACACCGTCATCCTGGTCACCCACGATCCCCACATCGCTTCCCTAGCGAGACGCCGCGTCGAAATCCGCGACGGCTTGATCTCCCTGAACGAACCGCACTCCGTGGAGATCTCACAATGATGGGATGCGGCACGTTCAGCGAACGCGTCCACGAGGCCTGGATCGAGATCCGGGAGAACCTGGGCCGTGCAACGCTGCAAAGCCTTGGCGTCCTGCTGGGCGTGGCCTCGGTGCTGGGCGGATTCTCCATCACCGACTCGTTCCGACGACAGAGCGAGACCATGTACGTGAAGATGGGCGGCCTGGACAAGCTCACGGTGCAGAGCAATCCCATCGCCACGGAGCGGACGCCCACGGCCATGCGCATGGCCAATCTGGGCCTGCGCGAAGAGGACCGGCAGGACAGCGAGAAGCTGAACCCCGAAGAAGTCCAGGGCGTCTCGATCCTGCGCGGCCTGCGCGCCCGCCTCAGGTCGGCCTATGCGGACCAGGAGCGGCAGGTGAGCGGCATCGGCGGGGATTACCTCGCGCTCGAAGGCTTCGAGATCGCCCAGGGGCGTGGTATTTCGTCCCAGGATCTCGCCGGAGCCGCGCCCGTGGCGGTGCTCGGCAGCGAGACGGCCCGCACCTTCTTCCCCGATGGTCACGCTCTCGGCGCGACCCTGCGCGTGGGAAACACCCCCGTCCAGGTCGTGGGCGTGCTGCAGGAGCGCGTGTTTCATTTCCGCAAAGGGCAGAAATGGAATGCGTTCTGGCGGCAGAACCGTATCGTGGCCGTGCCCTCCAGCCTGGTCCAGCGGCGCATGCAGGGCGATCTCTACGGCCGGTTCGACCGCATCACCTACCGCCTTCCCAAGCTCAACGCCATGTCCGCCTTCACCGATTCTCTCCGCGGCCTGCTGAAGGTGAACCACCGCGGCGAGGAAGATTTCCGGCTGGACGATGTGCAATCCCGCATCCGCAAGCGCGATAACCAGAGCGACGCCTACAACATCATCTTCATGCTCAGCGGCGTCCTGGCGCTGCTGGGGGGTGGCTTGGTGAACGTCAATATCCAGCTCGCCAGCCTGCGGGAGCGTGTTCGCGAAGTGGGCGTCAAGATGGCCATCGGCGCGCCGGGTTCCGAGATCTTCAAGACCTTCATGACCGAAGCCATGCTGCTCACAGCACTCGGCGGCTTGGTGGGCTTGGCGATCGGCGTGGGGTTCTCCTGGCTCATCACCTTCACGCTGGGCGTGCCGCTGGCGATGACTCTTTCCAGTTTCGTCTGGGCCTATCTGCTGGCGGGTCTCTTCGGTTGCGTGTTCGCGCTGTTCCCCGCCTGGAAAGCCAGCAAGCTCTCGCCGATGGAGGCGCTGCGCTATGAATGAGAACACCCTCACCCTGTCGGGAACGCAGCGAGCGGCGCGTCCTGCCCGCGCGACGTTCGCCTGGGTCGGTCTGCTCCTGGAAGTGATCCTCAGCGGGCTGAACGAACTGTGGTCCCACAAGCTGCGCTCGATCCTGACGCTGACCCTGCTGGCACTTGGGGTCTTCGCTCTCGTCGTCATGACCAGCGTCATGGACGGCATCGTGGACAAGGTCTCCACCGGGTTCAAGGGCCTTTCCTTCGATGGCACGGTCCAGATCAATCAGAAAAGCCCAGAGACCACCGAGGAACAGAAGCGATTCGCCATGAGCCCCGGTCTTCGCTACGAGGATCTGTCGCGCCTCACCGCGCCCCACCCCAAGGTGAAGGCCTTCCTGCCCAGGGCCACGCGCCAGGCCAGCATCCGCATCGGCACCAATCTGGAGCGCACCTTCGCCACCGGCGTCACTTCGGAATACTTTCCCTGGCAGAACCGGATGATCGCGTCGGGCCGGGCCTTGACGGAAGATGATGCGCGCCGCCGCAGCGCCGTGGTCGTACTGGGCGGAAGCCTCGCCTCCAAGGTCTTCAACGGCGTTGACCCCGTGGGGCAGAGCATCAGCCTGGACGGCCAGAGTTTCCAGGTCATCGGCGTGCTGGCGCCGCTTCAGATCATGAGCGACGACACATGGTTGGACGCCAACGGCCTGTTGATGCCCATCGAGGCCTACATGGATCGCATGGACACCAAGCACGCGCTGGACCGGGTCTTCGTGAAGCTGGCAAGCAAGGACGATATCACCGAGGTCACGTCCAGCCTTCTGGCCCGCGCCCGCCAGGCCCATCACGGCATCGACGATACGGAGACCACGGATCTGGCCGCCGAGCTGATGAAGAGCTACCGGCAGTTCGAGGACGAGATCAACGGATGGAAGTTCGTGTTGCGCAGCCTCGCGGGAACCGTGCTGCTGGTGGGTGGCGTCGGCGTGCTGTCGGTGATGCTGATCTCCTTCTCCGATCGCCGTTATGAAATCGGCCTGCGCAAAGCCATGGGCGCGACGGATCACCAGATCTTCGTGCAGTTCATGCTGGAAGCCCTGGTCCTGGCCGCGCTTGGCGCGCTGGCGGGCACCCTTGCCGGTAGCTTCGTCTGCAAGATCCTGTCTCCCCAGTTCCCCTGGGGTCTGGTGGTCAACACCGCCGGCCTTGTGACCGCATGGATCGTGGCTCTGATCCTGTCCATGATCTTTGGGGTGTATCCCGCGCTTCGCGCGATGCGCCTGAGCCCCATGGAAGCCATGCGTTAATACCGCTTGGAAGCCCTGACTTTAAGGGCTATCCTAGAATTTCCGGGCCTGGAGCGGCTCGACGAGGAGTAAACCGAATCTATGAGTAAGCATGGCCTTGGCAGCTTGGCGGATCTGGCCAGGATCCTGGAGGAAGCAACCAACCCCGAGTCTCATCTGCGGGAAGACCGAAAGGAAAGCAAGCCCAAGCCTGCCGCTGTCCACCGCAAGGGAGCTATCAAGCAGACCCGCGTGATCGACCCGAAGCGCAAGGCTTGGTATGAGAAGCGACTCAAGGAACAGGCGGACAAGGCGGAAGTCGTCAAGACCGATGCCCCTGCCCCGGAGATCGCGAAGGACCCCGCAAAGACCAAGGCTGCCGCCGTGCGCCTCGGCACCAATCTGCTGGAAACCCTCGCAGCCGCCAAGGATGCCAAGCCCAAGACCGAGGGCAAGCAGAAGACCGAGGCCTGGCGCCGCAAGCCCGGTGATCCAGTGTTCTGAGCCAATACATCGGCACGATCGAAACGGAGGGCACCCGCCCTCCGTTTCTGTTTTTGGATGACGCTGACTACCGATGGTACTGAAGCATCCAGTCGTAGATGTTCGAGTAGGGAACGAGATCCACACCTCCGTAGGTGGTTTCGAACGTGTTATCCATGGATGCGGGTGCGTAGCTCTTATTGGCGGAATTGCCGTCGTGACCGACGCCAGTGTACAGGGTGATGCGGGGCGTCACCGTCGGGGGAGGCACCGCGGCCATGAGCGTGGTGTAGACCTTGAGGACGTTCGCGGGGCCCACCGTGGTGTCCGCAGAACCGCACAGCAGCCACACCGGCACGGATTTCCACTTGGCCGCCGAACCGATGGGAGGCACGTAGCATGACACTGGGATCGCAGCGGCAGCCTCTCCACCCGAATAGGTCGTGAGGTAGTTCCCCAGCGCCACGCCGCCCCCGGAAACGCCGGTCAAATAGATGCGCTTCACGTCGATCTTGTAGTTGGCCTTTGCGTACTGGATGAACGTGTTCACATTCGCCGCCGTGCGATCACCGTAGGACGTGAATTGCGGCGAAAGCACGACAAACCGGTGCTGCGAATCCCAGTTGTCCTGGCTGATCATCCCCGGCAGGCAGGAGTAGGTGAAGGTCTTAAGCACGGCCTCCGAGCTTCCATCCCCAAATTCACCATCGCCATGCAAATTGATGATGCAAGGCCATTTCGAGGAACTTGCATAGCTGGGCGGAACATACTCCGCATATCCCCGTATCTGCGCCTTGCCCGTCGTGCCCACAGGCAGGAGCTTGAGCTTGCCGGGCGTCGTGGCGAGATTGCTGGTGCAGACATAGGGGAGCAGCGCCGGATCATCGTCCACGTTGTTCGTTGAACTCGGCGTGGTAGGCGTATTGGTTGATGCATTGGTGGGCGTATTTGTAGGGGTGCTGGGGGCAGCATTGGTCCCAGAACCCCCGCCTCCACAGCCCACCAGCACCAATGCCACGAGCAGACCCAATGCTGATCTTTCGAAAATCCGAACAGCACTTCGGATGGAATGCGACATCACGTTTCTCCCAAAGGGCGAACCTTGTTCATGTGTTCAAGAAGGTGCGCCCATAAAAGCACACATTCCAAAGCGCCCCAAGGAGAAATCCCAATGATCCGTAAGCCCAACCAGTCTGCCGTTCCATGCGGAATCAATGATCGCAAGGCGTCGCCAGATACTCGGCCAGCTCTGAAATGCTCAGCAAAGGGAAGCCGTGCTGGAGGGCAAAGGTCTCGATCTGCTCTCCCCGCATCATGGTGCCATCGGCATTCATCAGCTCGCACAGCACGCCGGCAGGCTGCAGGCCCGCCAGACGCGCCAGATCCACCGAACCTTCCGTGTGGCCGCGCCGACCAAGCACCCCCTGTGGATGGGCGCGTAAGGGAAAGACATGGCCGGGGCGCGCGAGGTCCTGCGGCTTTGCATCCGGCACGATGGCGCTTCGAATCGTCGTCACGCGATCCTTGGCGGAAACCCCCGTAGTAACGCCCTGGCGCGCCTCGATGGAGACGGTGAAGGCCGTGCCATAGCGGCTCTCGTTCTGCGGAACCATCGGCGGCAGATCAAGTCTCCGCACCGCAGCGTCCTCCAGACACAGGCACACGATGCCGCTGCACTCACGGATCATCAATGCCATCAGGGGCTCCGTCAGTTTTTCCGCCGCAACGATGATATCGGCTTCGTTTTCGCGATCCTCGTCATCGGTCAACACCACCGCTCGCCCCTCGCGAAAGGCTTGGATGGCTGCCTGAACACGTTCTCTGCCCATGAGATCTCTCCACGCAAGGAATGAAAGACCTTCGGGCGAGCGAAGCCGGATGCGGCCCCGCTGAAATCTTCTTGTTTCCGGACTCTGACCGTCGGCTCTGGATTCGCACCAAATCTGCTGACCCCGCTTTCGCGGGCGCTCGCGGGCTTGGCACCGAACCGGATGTTCGAGGGGCCTTACCGCCGGTGGGGATTTCCGCCCCGCCCTGAAGATCGCCGCGGCCCAGCCGCAGCCCTGCCAGTATGACAGGCCTTCAGCTCAGCTTCATGATGCTGGAGCCGTCCGGATAGTCCTCCAGCGGAGCTTCGCGCATCTTCTGCAACACCTGCATGAGATCGCGGATGCGACTGATCATTTCATCGATCTTGTTGAACCGGGTCTCATCCGGATACTTGCGCTGGAGCAATTCCACCTGCATGGAAATGATCGCCAGCGGGTTGTTGATCTCGTGCTTCAAGGTGCCCGCCATCTTGCGAATGGAATCCAGGCGCTCGGCCGCCAGCGCCTTGCGCTGCAGCTCTTCGTGCCCCTTGAGCACCTGAAGCCGGTGATGGAGCGTCTCCCAGCGGAAGCCCTCCGGAAGCCAATCGTTGGCACCGGAGGCCAGCAGGCTGCCGAACATCTCCTCTGGCGCCCGCACCACCAGGATCGGCACGGTGCCGAAGGAGGGATGACGGCGATAGGACTGGATGCAGTTGATGGGATCCTTGATGCCCTTTGCATCCACCACGAGGTAGCGGAAGCGCGGAAGCGGCGGCAGGGGTGGGTCCTCCTCCAGGGGGAACAGCGCCAGCTCGTCCGCCTCGGCCACACTCTGGAACAGCCAGATCAGATCGTATTCCTCGGTCACCATGCCCAGGAACGGCAGCGCTGGCAGTTCGGGCACCGTATCGATGCCCTTTGGGAACGTGATATTGAGGTGTTGATCGCTCCAACGCCACACGATGCCCGTCTTCTGAAGGCTGTGGATGGTCCACGGATCCGGCACGGGGGGATGCACACCATGGGGAAAACAGAGGCGCAGCACCCAGTTCCCGGCCTCCTCGGCCCAGGCACCGTGGATGACACCGCCATCACCCACGCGCATCAACAGGGGTTCAACCAAGCCCATCAACGCGTGGGGCGCGAGATTTCCCGCCATCCAGACCACGCCTGCAGGGGCTGGCGCCAATTCGAGACGGCCGCCGTTCATCTCGATGAGGGACTGCCAGGCAGGCTCCACCAGGGTCTGGAGCACACCGAGATTGGAGCTGTAAGGCGTCTCCTGCGGCAACTCCAGAACGGATTCCTGGATGCCCATCTCCACCAAGGATTGCAGGCGGGATACTTCGTGGCGCAGCCCCTCCGCGCTGGATTCGAGGCTTCGCGCCGCAAAGCTTTCGATCCAACGCAGGCATGAGGCCATGGTGCCTAGGATTTCGCCCGTGCGTTTGCCGATGCGTTCGTGGAGGGCCTTCAGGCGCAAAAGTTCGCCCTGAAGCTCGGCCTGTCCAATCGCCCGCTGCGAAAGCTGGGTGTGCCTGTGCGCCAGCGTCCCCTGGCGCACGAAGGCCTGGAACAGTGCCAGATCGAACCGCGCAAAGGGACGGCCCGGCTCGGTGCGATCCAGATAGAGCATGCCCAGGACACTGTCTTCGGCTTCCATGGGCACGCA
>Ga0116170_10001564_pt1 | contig 23011 bp, 25 predicted proteins | sample AD_JPNHW1_MetaG_FD_89797 | JGI IMG/M metagenome (GOLD analysis project Ga0116170, IMG submission 89797) | Active sludge microbial communities of municipal wastewater-treating anaerobic digesters from Japan - AD_JPNHW1_MetaG | ecosystem: Engineered > Bioreactor > Anaerobic > Digestate | place... | reverse complement strand
AATATCACAAGTCTCACGATAGGTTTTTGTTTATCGATAATAATGTATATCACATAGGCGCATCTCTCAAAGATCTTGGCAAGAAGCTCTTTGCTTTTTCAAAAATGGAACTTTCCCCGGAGGAAATCATCCGCCTATGATAAAATAATAATAACACCGAAGGCCGCGACCATAGAGAGCGTGCAGCGTGTATCGCAAGCTGCAAAACAAACATAATTTTGAATATTAGAATATTATTTTGAAATATAAAATTATTATTATCTTTGCAGCATAGAGTAAGATGAGAATTATTGCACACAGAAGTTTAGTGTTATTTTATCAAATACATAAAGATTCTAAAGTTGCTTTAGAGGATTGGTATGATAAAGTTAATAGAGCAGATTGGGATAACTTTGCTGGTGTAAAACAGACATTTAATAGTGTTGACTGCATTGGAAACAAGAGATATGTCTTTAATATTCACGGAAATGATTATAGGCTTGTTGCAATAGTCCTTTTCAGGATAAAGATGGTTTACATAAGATTCATTGGAACACATGAAAAGTACAATAACATTAAGGATATTGAAAATATATAGTCATGGCAAAAATTGAGAATGAGAAACAATACGCCGCTGCAACAAAGCGCATAGAACAACTGTTAAAGGTTGTTGATGACAATACTCCGGATGATAATATCAAATCCGTAGAGCTTGTTTTACTCTCAAATCTGGTGGCTGATTATGATGAAAAGCACTACCCTATAAACACACCTTCTTTATCGGACATTCTGAAACTGCGTATGTATGAACGTAAAATGTCACAAAAAGAGCTTGCTAAAACACTAAATATCAGTCCCTCTCGCGTAAGCGAATACATGACCGGAAAAAGCGAGCCAACTCTTTCCATTGCACGTACAATGGTAAAGAAACTTTCAATATCCCCGGAGGTCGTATTGGGTTTGTGATAAATTTTCGGCATGCAACTTTGACAAAAAAATTTACAATTTCAGTTTTGGACCATTAGGATCACTATCAGGATTCTCAAACTATGCCCAGTGTATAAACTTTATCAATAAGTAAATTATATATGCGGCAAATACCACAACCAACAACGTTGATAACAGGTGGTTGTGCAAAAAGTATAGTAAATTCTCTTTCATTATATAGCAAAGATATTTTTATCTCGCGACAGTTTTTGACAATGGCTCATATTTATTTAGCAGAAGAGACAACTCGTATTTTATGTTTTTACAATAAAACTTGGCTTTATATTCGTTACAAAATAGAGGACTAAAAAAATAAAATAGTTCAAAAAAAAATACTTACATTAGCGCTGCGTAATTGTGGGTAGGAAATGTAATAACTAAAACAATCTCGAATGCTATGGAAGATGTTAATGTAGACAGCCTGTGGTTGATTGATAAACGTGATTCTAGTGGGAAACATGCAAATGTATACCACGGCAACTTTGTTCCCCAAATACCTAATAATCTTATTAGGCGTTATACAAAAGAAGGGGATATTGTCCTTGATTTATTTATGGGCAGTGGCACTACACTTTTTGAGTGTGAATCTTTAAAAAGAGATTTTATAGGTTTTGATATCAATAAAGACATTATTGAATATGTTAACTCTAAAATGGATTGTGAGTGTCCAATAAAACACTTTATTAACAATTGTGATGCAACAGATGAGGAGTTATTTTCGAAAACTATATGTGATAATTTTAAAATGCTCGGTAAAAATAAGATTGACTTTTTTATCGCACATCCTCCGTATCTTGATATAATAAAATTCACAAACTTAAAATGTGATTTATCAAATAGCTCCGATGTAAATGACTTCATCAGCAAATTCGTCGTTTCCATTAATAATGCGTATAAGTATTTGGAGCCAAATAAATATTTTGCTATTGTTGTTGGTGATATTTACAGAAACAGTGAGGTCGTCCCACTTGCTTTCTATGCAATGGATTCCATTAAAAAACATTTTAATGTTAAGTTAAAAGGTATTGTTATTAAGAACATTGAAGGCAATAAAGGCAAATTAGGAGTTGATAATATTTGGCATTCTAGGGCTTTGAGGAGCGATTATTTTATTTTTAAACACGAGTATATTTTTGTATTCAAAAAGTTATACAAATGAAAAAATTGGATCTGTTTTTAGAATTGGCACAACCAGACGCTTCTGGTGTAAGTAGATGGGTACGTACTACAGAATTCACTGGCAACTATCGGGCACTTAAACTAGGAAACGGGGGTAGTTGGTGTAGAGCGAACTCATCGCTTGCTAAAAGATTTGTTATTGACTTTAATAAAACCATTACCACTGGAAATTCCATTGATGCCATTAGGTTAAACGGTTTTAACAAAAAACCTACTTTTAATCAGTCTATTAGAAGTGATATAAGGGATTTTTTTAGTACGCAAAAATGTGTCATGCTGGGGATCTCTGGCTTTTCTGAAAATACTAAGATAGAAATTGATCACAAAGATGGTCGTAAAAATGATTGGAGAATATCAGAAACCTCCCAACAAAGAATCGATGACTTTCAACCGCTATGTAAGGCGGCAAATGATGTGAAGCGACAGATATGTAAAAAATGCAAAGAACAGAACCGACGCTGGGATGCTAAAAATATTAAGGGGAATCCATACTCTTTTTATCAAGGTAATGAGGAATACTCTGACGATTTGGGCTGTGTAGGTTGTTATCAATTTGACCCAGTAGAATATCGAAAATCTAGCGTACGACGCATAAGCAAAGAAGCATCTGACTACATAATGAAAAAATTATACTCTGATAATTAGAATAATAAATGACTACTCATGTTTTTATAGTTAACAGCATGACCTTTAAAATACACCTTGAATATTCTTTCGTAGGTACAGGGGCAGATGATAAAGATGTGGATTTTAATGGCAAGAAGAAGACCTCTTTACACTACCAGAGCGAAAATTTATTAATATCTATGATGGCTGACGGTTGTCGGATGAGAAAAGGAGATATGGTAGTCTTTTATCTTCAGGCATCAAAAGGAATTGATGGCAAATTTTACGGTATTTTTCAAATAGCACATGATTGTATTTTTTTGCAACCTGATAGCAATAAGTATTTAAAAAATGATCTAAAAAAATCGTTAATATTTAGACAACTAATTAAGCCCTATGAAGTATACAAAAATGGTATTTCCGAGTGGGAGGCGTTGGATGAAATAAAAAATATCCAGGCTCCTTGTCAAATGCTTTGGAGTCTTATTTATCGTAAGTTAAGAGGGAACCGAGGTAATACAATGATTACTATATATGAGGCAGAACGTCTGTTTGCTCTCATTAGGAATAAAAATAACTACACCAAAGTCCCTGGAAACTATTTTAGTTTTGATGGAAATAAAATTATAGCTACTACTTCCAAATGTAAGTATCAAGGCAATCAGATTAAATTGAATATCCTCCCAAGATTAATCCAAAAATTAGTTTCCAAACAAGCCTTTGAGGCTCACTTACAAATGTATATTACTCAAAATATTGGGAGAAAAATAAACAGGTCCTTGGACACATCTCTTTATGTAAATAGGAGTAATATCGAATGGATCGGGAATGAAGTATCCTGTGGTTTGGGAATGCAAAGAATTGACATAATGATTTCTAAGATTAAAAGCTCCACAGAGCGTATTATTATGCCAATAGAACTCAAAGCTGTCTCTGCAAGCTCTGAAAACGTCTCTCAAATTACTAGATACATTGATTGGATTGAACAATATTATTTGCCTAACAGACAAAGTACTATTCAGCCCGTTTTGCTCTGTTTAGGAGGTTCCGATTTATCAGAAAATGTTAAAATGTCATTTCACAATTTTAATGATAATTCAAATGGGAGATACTTACCCCTGATATATATTGAATATGTCATTAAGGAAAAAAATTTAGTATTTAAAACAATAAACTATTAGTGGCATGAACTACATAGGATCTAAAATTAAACTTCTGTCATTTCTTCATTCTGTAATTACAAATGTAGTTGGTAGCGATCTTTCCGATAAGGTGTTTTGTGATATTTTCGCTGGCACCGGTGCTGTTGGTCGGAGTTTTAAATCATCAGTAAAAAAAATAATCTCTAATGATTGCGAGTATTATAGTTATGTTTTAAATAAAAATTATATCGGCAACCATGTTGATATAGCAGAAAAAGATATGTTTTTGAATGAATTACAGTGCCTTGCACCTAAAGATAATGGCTTTATATATAAAAATTACTGCAAAGGAGGTGGTACAGGCAGACTTTATTTTTCAGATTACAATGGGAAAATGATTGATGCTATTAGAAGTAAAATAGAAGATTGGAAAAAGAATCAAACAATTTCTGATAATTTATATTTTTATCTTCTATGTAGCTTGCTTGAAGGTTCCGATAAGGTTGCCAATACGGCGTCTGTTTATGGCGCTTATTTAAAGCAATTAAAAAAAACCGCTGAGAACAAGATTAAATTATTTCCTGCAAAATATGAATTAAACTCAAATTCTCACGATGTCTATATGGAAGATGCAAATGTGTTAATTCGCAAAATCAGTGGCGATTTACTCTACCTTGACCCACCATATAATGCTAGACAATACGGCGCTAACTACCATCTACTAAATACTATCGCTGAATACAAACCATTTAACCCCTTTGGGAAGACCGGTTTAAGAAAATATGATAGGTCAAAGTATTGCAGTGCTAATTATGTCGAAACTGTTTTTGAAAATCTGATAAAAAATGCCGCATTTAAATATATTTTCTTGTCGTATAATAATGAAGGTTTAATGTCTTTTGAAAAAATAAAAAGTATAATGTCAAAATACGGAAAGTACGATGTAGTTCAAAAAGATTATCAAAGATTTAAAGCGGATAAATCAGAAAACAGAAATAATAAAGCAGATTCTACAATTGAATACGTACATATACTTGAGAAAAGCAACTAAGGTTATGTATTTATAACCTTGACATCTAATAATTAGTTTACTCTTACTCCATCATAACTTACTTACACTATATTCAATCCACTTGAAGTTGAGAATTTAGACTTCATTCCCCATAGTGACCTAAAAAAACGAACCTTTACCGCAAAGAGGAAGATTAGTATCGATTTGTTGGGACTAGCCGATTATTCCTTGTTCCGTTTTATTGTATGTCTGACCTTTTTCTGTGAAAGCATGAGGGGAATATGATTAAACTTTATTTTTTTGTAGAGTTCTGTTTGAATCCAATGCGATTGACGGGCTTTGGTTTCTGGACAAGCGGAGCGGTAATGGACAGAGCAGCTATCGCGAGATAAATATTATCTATGTCTTTGCTTATTTTGTTTATTGCCAGTTGATTATTGGAATCACTGCGTTCCAGCACAGCCAGTTTTTTCTTGAGTTCTTCAAGCTCAGCAGTGAGGTTTGCGGTGGTCGCCAGATAGTTACGCATTTGAACAAAAGCTCGCATGATTTGGATATTTAAACGAATGGCCACTTTACTTCTTAGGACTCCTGATAGCATTGCAACTCCTTCTTCCGTAAAAGCATATAATTCAGACGCTCCAACATTGTAATTGGGGGGTATCACATTTTGTGATACCCCCCATGAGAATCGGATTTTATACAATTTTCTAAGGACGCAATTTGCGGCCTTATACTGATACTCAGAAAATTATACTCCTATTTTGTTTATGTAACTATACCGTCAATTCACTACCATACAATAAAAACTTTTCCAATGAAAAGAAAAAAGTTCGTACAATGGGAACATACAAGTACATCACACTACAGAACAGCAGCAAATTTTCTTATTCTATCCAACTTTTTAAGAAGGGATTTATCTTGCCTTGCTGTCTGAATGTTATACTTAAGCTGCAAATTCATAAGTGATTCCGCAGAGACATCCAATGCAGCTTCAAACATCAATGCGGATATTGTTGAAAGAGAACGTCTTTCATTGATAATATCATTTAAAATTTTATAAGACATCCCCATTTTTTTTGCAAGTTCCACTTGTGATATCTTGCGATACTCAATCTCATCCTTAAGGACTTCTCCAGGATGTGTTGCTTTATATCCAAATATTTTTTCGCTCATAATTATCTTATTTATAATGGTTTGACAACTCCAAAATATCACAAATTGTTATTTCAGTCTCAGATATCACCTTATTAGATTTAAAGATAATTCTGTACTTATCATTAACCCTTACAGACTCTAGATCTTGTTTATTCCCATGTAAAATCTCGTAATTCGCTGAATTGTACCTATATAAATCTTTGGTGCTATTAACGGATTCTAATATGTTTATAGTCTTTACATATTTGCCAACAATTTCGGACTGAAATCTATGTTTTTTACTAGAGCATTTACCAAAAATATATAACTCCCTCAAATATTCTTCCGCAAACTTTATTACCATAGTTATAATTTTATAGCGTAACAAAAATATACTTTATTTTTTAATCCACAAAATAAGTGGATATTTTTGTTAACATTGTTTATTGCAATATATGACCTATAATATGCAGCCTCCAATCCAATTCGTAAAAACTTTTTCCGGAAAAGTAAAAAGTTTGTGTATTGGGAACAATTTGTTGATTTTGAGGAATTTTTCCCCACCATGACCTAAAAAAATAATCTCAACTGTCAAGAAATATTTGACAGTTCAAAAGAGTTCAAACATGCCGTAAAAATCGAGAAAAATGATTATTAACTTTATTTTTTTGTAGAGTTTTGTTTGAATCCAATGCGATTGACGGGCTTTGGTTTCTGGACAGGCGGAGCGGTAATGGACAGAGCAGCTATCGCGAGATAAATATTATCTATGTCTTTGCTTATTTTGTTTATTGCCAGTTGATTATTGGAATCACTGCGCTCAAGTGATGTCAATTTTTTCTTGAGTTCTTCAAGTTCAGCAGTGAGGTTTGCGGTGGTTGCCAGATAGTTACGCATTTGGACAAAGGCGCGCATGATTTGGATGTTAACTTGAATTGCGATATCGCTTTTAAGAAGCCCAGATAGCATGGCTAATCCTTGTTCGGTAAATGCTATGGGTCGCCATCTCCTCCCGCCCCAACTTGAAATCACAATCTGTGATTTCAAGTTTTCAAGTTCAGCGTTTTCCAATTTAAACATGAAGTCCGTCGGAAATCTTTTCATGTTCCTCTTAACCGCCTGATTTATAGCTCTTGTTTCTACACCATACAATACTGCCAGGTCAAAATCTAACATCACTTTTACACCTCTGATTGTGTAGATTTTACTACGAATATTCTCTAATTCATTTTCCATAATTTATTGTTTGAAAAATTATGGAACAATTATATGTAACCATATCGCAAATTATGTGTCATATCGTAAAAACTTTTCATGGAAAAGTAAAAAGTTTGTGCAATGGGAACAATTTTAAAGTATTGCACACAGCCTGTTGCGCAGACTGTGAAGCGGTGAGGCACAAGTGCGCCACAACGCCCTGTGTATCACGCGGCTTTGCCGCTACGCCTGGTGACATTCTGTCGTGACCTATTTTCTAATTTGAAATATAACTTTACCATAAATCTTCCTTTGAATTTCATAGAATTCCTCATCCGATTTGATACCAGTGGGCTTACCATCAATCATACACCCACTGATAATATTTATTAAGTTCAATAATATCCTCTCTTGTTAAATCATCATCATCGGTAACTGAAGGCATATAATGAGAGTCTTCTTTTTAACAGCGATATTTTTCAATTAAGTCCTCAATTTTTTCACTGCAACTGAATTTTGACCGTTCGTATTGTGGGCACGGCAAAACAAGGGCTGTAGGCAACGTTGATAATCAGAATGTTATAATTTGCTCGTATCTGCAGGGAACGACCAATCCATAACTGCTTGACACTCAATAACACCCACGTCCCTTATTTTGCCAGCATTTCCTGCTGACGCAGCGCATGCATAAAACGCGGCTACCGCCGCAAAGATGCACTGGCGCTACGCGCCAGGCTATGCGGCCTGTGGCAGCTACGCTTGGGGACATTTTGTTATGGGCCTGCGGCATGGGGACATTCTGTCGTGACCTATTTTTCAATATGCAATGTAACTTTACCATAAATCTTCCTTTGAATTTCATAGTATTCTTCATCCGATTTGATGCCTGTGGGTTTCCCATCATCAAGCCACTGAATATATTTATTCTTTTCAATAAGTTCTTCTCTTGTATAGTCATCATCATCATCATCAACTATATAGAGTGGGTACTGGGTTCCTTCCCTTTGACAACGATACTTTTCAAGTAAGTCCTCAATTTTATTTTCGTCCTCTTCACTTAACTGTTTGGACTTTACTAATTGTTCTTTTTCTGTCTCGTTCAGGGGCTTTACCAATGGCTCCTTTGAGCTACAGCCCTTTACGGACTTTGCTTTTGTCTTTTTCATAACAGTGTTTTTTAAATAATCTTATAACCTGGAAGAACTTCCGGGATTGATGGTGCAAAGATATGTGAACGGAGTGACAATTTTTGTCACTTTTAAAAGGTGCTGAAAATTTTTAAGAATTTATCCAAATCACTCGCTGTTGGCGTAACAGCAATCGCTCTAATGTTAAGTTGTGCATCTTACCATAAAAAAGATAACGATAGCATAACCTTAAAATTTGATAAAAGCAATGTAGAAATGGCCGTAGGGGCAAACCGGTTGAATCTGCAAGATTGTCCTCAGATTACAAATCAAGAGTTCTTACCCACTCCTCAAGCGTAGCCCTATCCGCATCGGCCGGAAATCTTTTTGCGGAACGCCACAGCGTTTTCTTGGAACATGAAGGATGCAAATATTTGTCCGTATCACCGGGAGCACTGGAACCAGATGTGCAAAACGGAACAACAACTTTCCCTGAAAAGCCATAACTCTCAAGAAAAGTATTGATTATGGTAGGAGCCACATACCACCATATTGGAAATCCCACAAATACCACATCATAATCCCCCATATTCTCGCATTTGCCTTTGATAGCGGGTCTTGATGATCTGTTATTCATCTCTACGGTACTGCGGCTGTTCTTGTCCTCCCAGTTGAGGTCTGCTGCGGAATAGGGTTTCTCCGGAGTAATTTCATACAAATCCCCCTTTACCGTCTCAGCCAATGTTTTGGCAAGCCTGCGCGTATTTCCGGTGCATGAAAAATATGCAACCAATACTTTTTTGTTATTCATAATATTTGATGTTTTTGTCTGGCAATTTGCCGTCAATGAAACAATCATAACGCAAAAGGTCATTAGAAATTTTTTCATAACGCTTGTTTTCTATCGGCTGACAACCCATATCCTCATCGACAGTGCCCCCGCAGTGATTTCGTATTTGCCTGGCTGGGTACTAAGCAAGAATATCTTACTGTCGCCTTCAATAGTACCTGATACATCCTTTATTAAAATTTCTGCAGGATCGAAAAGACCGTCCCGATTTTTATAAGTGGCGATCAGCGTAGCATAACCGCTGTCATCGGCGACAAACGTTGTGTCATTGACTTCAAGAGTTCCTATGGGATCGGAAACACAGATGACCGGCTGGCTATCGCTTTTTTCACAAGATGTCGCCGTCATAAAGGCAAGCGCCATACAAGACGCAATCAAAACGATCTTGGTAATATTGTTCATATTCTTATAATTTATTATTCTGATCCTGACACGCACCAGAACCAGAGCAAATTTAAACATTTATATCTAATGTTAATCTCTTGTAATTACTGCTCCAACTACAAAAAAGGCCCGCGAGAAACGGGCCTTTTAAAAGATAATCTATCGGGAGTTTAGAACTTCCCATCCAGATACTGCTCATAAGCAGCCATGTCCAGCAGACCGTGACCGGAAAGGTTGAACAAGATGGTTTCATCTCTTCCTTCTGCTTTGTCCTTGAGCGCTTCGCGGATTACAAGGGCAATGGCGTGTGTGGATTCCGGCGCCGGAATGATTCCTTCTGATTGTGCAAAGGTAATGCCCGCGGCAAAAGTTTCTTTTTGCTCAATTGAATAAGATTCTATAAAACCGTCTTTTTTTAACTGGCTAACTATTTGGCCGCCGCCGTGGTATCTGAGACCTGCGGCATGTATCTGCGCAGGCTGAAAATCATGTCCCAAAGTGTACATTGGAATCAGCGGAGTAAGACCCTCAGTGTCTCCAAAATCATAATCAAATTTACCGCAAGTAAGCTTTGGACATGCTGCAGGTTCTGCCGCCATGAAACGTGTCTGTTTCCCGTCAAGAAAATTGTGTCTCAAAAACGGAAATGCGATGCCGGAAAAATTTGAACCGCCGCCAAAGCATGCAATAACTTTATCGGGATAATCGCCCGCCATCTCCATCTGCTTTTCCGCCTCAAGACCTATAACTGTCTGATGCAAAAGCACATGATTCAGCACGCTTCCTAGCGTGTATCTGGCATTATCACTATGCACCGCCATCTCGACAGCTTCTGAAATGGCCATGCCCAAGCTGCCAAGGCACGTTGGGTCTTTGGCAAGAACTGCGCGTCCATATTCAGTATCAGGTGACGGAACCGCATGTACGTTTGCCCCATACGTACGCATTACTATCTTTCTGTAAGGCTTTGTGTTATAACTGTTTTTAACCATGAACACATCAAGCGCAACTTTAAAATGCCTTGCCGCAACAGCCATGGCTGAACCCCATTGGCCCGCTCCGGTTTCTGTGGTTAAATGCGTAATCCCTTGCTCTGCATTGTAATAACACTGTGCAATTGCGGTGTTAAGCTTGTGAGAGCCAACAGGGCTGACACTTTCATTTTTAAAATAAATCTTTGCCGGCGTATTAAGCGCTTTCTCCAAGCCGGAAGCACGCACTAGCGGAGACGGTCTATATATCTTGTACAAAGTACGCACATCCTCTGGTATTTCATGCCACCTCTCAGTTGAGAATTCCTGTTTTGCAAGCTCTTTTGCAAATAAGCCCTCCATATCTTCCGCTTTTATAGGTTTGCGAGTTCCGGGATGCAACAAAGGTTGCGGTTTGTTAGGCATGTCGGCTACAATGTTATACCACTGCGTCGGAATCTCGCTTTCCGGGAGTGTGTACTTTTTGGTTACTTTCATTTTATTATATATTTAAGGTTGATAAAAAACGTAATTACAACACCTCTAGTATGCATAAGAGGATGATTACTTTTCCCATGAGGGACTCTTCAAAATAAAATTGTGAAGAATTGGTTACAATTCAGAATATATAGGCGTGGCTGGAGCCATCACCACCTTAGAGCTCTAACAATACGAGGTCTGTTATTGATATCCGTAACTATCTGAGGTTCAGAGAATCCCATTTCACCCATCAGAGAGGCTACTTGTTCCCCTAACATTTCATTAATCTCAAAATATATTCTTCCGTTACGATTTAACATATCAAAGGCAAGTTGAGAAATTTTTCTGTAAAACACAAGCGGATTATTATCAGAAACAAATAAAGCCTCCGCCGGTTCATAATTAAGAACATTAGGTCGCATAAATTTTTTCTCTCTCTCCATAACGTAAGGAGGGTTGCTTGCAATTATATCAAACTTCCTTCCGCCAAACATAGACAAGGCCTCGGGAGAAAGTATATCACATTTAAAAAAATCCGGAGCGGGTTGATCCGCTTTTACACCGTCAACCACAGAATCTATATGTTCAGGCATTCCGCCGGCAACATCCGGCTCTCTCCGCTCTATCTTCTGATTTCTTGCATATTCCAGAGCCTTATCAGAATTATCACAACCATAAACGTAGGAGCGCGGAAAATTACTCCACAGACTCCATGCAATACACCCGCTGCCTGTACAGATATCCAAAATCTCATAAGGCTTCCTGGAACTGTTGCTCAAGGTAATTAAACTTACCATTGCTTCAGTTTCCGGACGAGGAATCAAAACCCCCGGCCCCACATTAAACCTGTGCCCGCAAAACATCTCATAACCAAGCACATACTGCACGGGCTCCCCTTTTGCCATCCTCAGCACCGCATCTCTAATCATTGACTCAGAGAATAATTCATCTTTTTTTGTCTCGACAGATTCTTTGTCTATCAGTAAAATTTCTCTGTCGGGATCTGAGATATAGGCGTAATCTTTATAACCCAACATCCCAACCAATACTCTGTTGCATAAAGAAATAGACTCCTCCTTTGAATAAAGGGAGGAGAGTTTTTCAACTCCAAAATTTATGAATTCTTTAATGGTCACAAAATAAATTATTAAGTGTCAGTTAGTAATTGTTAGGTGCTAGCTTCTAAGTGTTAGGTGTTAGGCGTTAAATCAAATATCCTCAAGCATGTCTGTCAGAAAATCCTTGAGTTCAATGCCTGCAGCTGCAAGCTGTTTTGGAACAAGACTCATTTTTGTCATCCCGGGTATAGTGTTGACTTCCAGGAAGTAAACATCATTTCCTTGAATGATATAATCCATTCTCACAATTCCGCTGCAACCCATATAAGTGTAAATCCGCTCACTTAAATTTTGAACTTTTGCGGTCAGCTCCGGTGATATTTGGGCGGGACAAATTTCTTGAGATTCTCCAAGATATTTGGCCTCATAGTCAAAATATTCTCTCTTTGTAACAATTTCCGTGACAGGCAGTTTATGAATTGCGCCATGCATTTTATAGATACCGTTTGTAACTTCTCTCCCATCAACGGCAGACTCCGCAATAACAGTATCACATTCAGTAAAAGCGTGATTTATAGCCCCTTCTAACTCCTCCTCTTTTTTGACTTTAGTAACTCCAAAGCTGCTGCCGCCAACGGTTGGCTTTACAAACATTGGAAGACCAATCTGTCTTATGATATCCCTTGTAGAGTGAGGAACATCCTTTCTGATGTAAACATCCTTTGCCATTTTTACACCGGCATAATCCAGAAATCTTTTGCAAGAATGTTTATCAAATGTAATTGCAGAAACAAAGGCAGAACAAGTGGTGAAAGGAACGTGCATCATCTCCAGATATCCCTGAAGCAGACCATTTTCCCCGGGCGTACCATGTATCATTATGAATGCCTTGTCAAACTTCACAAGACCGTTGCGGCAAAGGACGGAAAAATCTGTTTTGTTTATCTCTTTGCTGCGAGTCTCCAGATTGCGGGGACTTCTTCCCATTACCAAATCCAAATCTATTTCCTCTCCGTCGGGAGGCAGAATAAGCAGCCAATCTGTACCTCTTAAAAAGATAAGATACGTTTGAAACTTCTCTGCATCGATGAATTTTGACACATTTATTGCACTCTGTACGGATACTTCACATTCTGAAGAATCTCCGCCGCAAATTAGGGCAACATTCTTTTTTCCACCCATAATCAATCTCTCCTGTTATTAATCGTTTAATAAATACCCGGCATTAATGAAAGTCATCTGTTCCGCAGATTAGTTTTCTTGTATGAATTCATCTTGGGCTTCCGTTTCACCCTCTCCCGTCACACCTTCTCCGGTGCCCGTATCTGCCACAGGATTAGGACAATTCATATCCACATCAAAGTCTTGCGGCACAGCAAACTTATCATTGATAGTAACTCCAAGCTTTCCGTCTGCCAGAACTTTTTTCATAAAGATTCCCCAAATAGGAAGTGCCATATTTGTACCGCTTCCGTTTACCATGCTTGCAAAATGAACTTGTCTGTCCTCTGCACCAACCCAAACACCGGCAGTTAATCTTGGCGCATAGCCTATGAACCATCCGTCTGCGTTATCATTTGTTGTTCCCGTCTTGCCTCCAAATTGTCCGCCGCTTATGTAAGACCTTAATCTTGCGCCGGTTCCATGGTCAACAACATTCTGCATCATATTCACCATCAAATATGCTGTCTTTGCAGAAATGGCCTCCCTCTTTTTGCTTTGGAATCTGGCAAGTACGGCACCGTTTTTATCCTCTATCCTTATTACAAATTGCGGGTCTACATAAATGCCTTTGCTCGGATAAACATTAAATGCGCTTACCATCTGATAAACAGGAACATCTGCAGAACCAACACACAAAGAATAAACGGGATTCAAATAACATTTTATTCCAAGATTGTGCGCCATTGCAACAAGTGGCTCAGGACCAAATTGCTTCATCAGATAGGCAGAAATATTATCACTGCTCTTCTGCAATCCCCACTTTAAAGTTACAGTCTTTCCAATCCACTGACCGCCCTCCTGACTTCTTGGCGTCCAAACATTTCCGCCGGATACAACAAAGGACTGAGGCACATTTACAACCTTATCACAAGGGGTAAATCCCTCCTGCATTGCAAGAGTATAAAGGAACGGTTTGAATGTGGAACCAACTTGCCTTTGTCCTTGCATTACCTGATCATACTTAAAATATCTATAGTTCTCTCCGCCAACATAGGCTCTTACATATCCGGTCTCAGGCTCTATGGCCATAAGTCCGGCACGCAAGAAAGACTTATAATATTTAATGGAGTCATTAGGTGTCATAAGCGTGTCCGCATAACCCTTTTTATTCCAAGAGAATATGCGCATATCCGTCTTTGTGTTGAACGCTCTTTCTATATCCGCATCACTCTCTCCCGCCTGCCTCATATTCTTATAACGGTCACTCCAATGACGCGCCTGTCTCATAAGTGTCTCTATGGTTGCCACGTCTGTTCCGTTAGCAAAAGGAGGATGCTGCGTATATCTGACATCTCTGCGGAATGTAGATTGCAATTGTTTTAAATACTCAGCGACAGACTCTTCTGCATATTGTTGCATCTTTGCATTGATGGGCGTATAAATTTTTAAACCGTCGCGATCCAGATTATACTTATCTCCGTTTGTCTTAACGTTTTTATTAAGCCAACCATAAAGCGGATCTTCTTTCCATGACAAAGAGTCCTCTCTAAACTCGCTTTCCGTTGAGTAATCAGATCTGTGCGGTTCATCTGCACTCATAATTCTGCGCAACATATCTCTAAAGTATGGAGCCAGACCGGATGCAATTTCATCACTGCTGTAGCTTAATTTTATTGGAATTCTTACGATTGAATCATATTGAGTCTCAGAGAGATAATTATATTTCCTCATCTGGTTCAACACATGGTTTCTTCTCTTTAAAGACAATTCCGGATTTACAACCGGGTTAAATCTTGTTGGCTTATTAACCATTCCAACAAGCAGAGCGCTCTCCTCTACAGTCAAATCTTTTGGAAGCTTCCCAAAGAAAATACGGGCCGCACTTTGGATACCATAAGCATTGCTGCCAAAGAAAACGGCATTCATGTACATGCTTAAAATTTCCTCTTTTGTATAGTTTCTCTCCAGCTTAACCGCCGTAATCCACTCCCTGAATTTATTAACGCCCAAGACAAAAAACTTAGCGCCCGGGAAGTGAGACTTAACCTCTTCCCTTGGGAACAAAGTCTTTGCAAGCTGCCGACTTAGTGTACTTCCTCCGCCTCCGCCCCTGGTGTTTCCAAGAACCAAACTCTTTACGGCAACCCTGAACAAGCTGCGCATATCCACTCCGCTATGCTTGTAAAATCTTACATCTTCTGTTGCAACTACCGCATCTTTAAGACCTTCTGATAAATCATCAAATGTGGTATATGAGCGATTCTCTACATGGAAAGTAGTCAAAAGTGTTCCATCTTCTGCCAAAATTTGCGTTGCAAGATTGCTCTGCGGATCCTCCAACTCCTCAAAAGATGGTATATCCGCAAAAATCCAAACAAGCATTAAAGCTGTCAGCACAAGGATAATAGGGCTAAAAACTATGAGCCACAACCATTTAAGAAATTTTTTCCTGTCTTTTATTTCCATTTTCCCGCTTTTAATGAAAGCAAAAATACGAATAAAATTTGCATTTTACAGTAGTTTATGACTTACTTTGCAACCCATTAAAAAGTAAAAAGAGGGGGTTTAAGCATTATGGGAGAGAATCTTGTTATAGTCGAGTCACCTGCTAAGGCAAAGACTATAGAAAAATTTTTAGGCAAAGAGTACACTGTCAAATCCAGCTTTGGTCATATCTGCGATCTCGCAAAAAAAAATCTGGGAATCGACATTGAAAATGGCTTTGAGCCCAAATATGAAGTTTCCGCAGACAAGAAAAAAGTTGTCTCAGAACTAAAGGCTCTGGCAAAGAAAGCGCAAACAGTATGGCTTGCATCAGATGAAGACCGGGAGGGAGAGGCAATCGCATGGCATCTTCAGAACAATCTGGGTCTTAAAGATGAGAACACTAAAAGAATAGTATTTCATGAAATCACAAAGAGTGCTATTCTGGATGCAATCAAAAATCCGCGCAAGGTTGATATAGATTTGGTTATGGCTCAACAGGCGCGCAGAGTTCTGGACCGTCTGGTGGGCTTTGAACTCTCTCCAATTTTGTGGAAGAAGGTTGCTCCAAAACTTTCCGCCGGAAGAGTACAATCTGTTGCGGTAAAATTAATTGTAGATAGGGAGCGTGAAATTCAGGCTTTTACGGCAGACACCTTTTATAAAGTCACAGGCGCATTTCATCCGGCAACTTTAGACAGCAAGATAAAACTTGACGCAACGCTGGATTCTAAATTCAATTCATCTGCAGAAGCTGAAGCTTTTTTAAATAAGTGTAACGGCTGCAACTTTATAGTAGAGGGAACAGAGAAGAAAAAAATATCCAGAACACCGGCACCTCCGTTTACCACATCAGCTCTTCAGCAAGAGGCGGGACGCAAGTGCGGTTTTTCCGTTGCTCAAACAATGAGGATTGCTCAAAAACTTTATGAGAGCGGACTTATCACCTACATGCGTACAGACTCCACAAATTTGTCCACGCTTGCATTAACTACAATAAAACAAGCTATAACAGAGAATTACGGAGCTCAGTATTCAAAAACAAGACAATACAAAACAAAGAGCAAGGGGGCACAAGAGGCTCATGAGGCCATCCGCCCTACCTACGCCTCTAATATAATAATAGAGGGAACGGCACAAGAGAAAAAATTGTACTCCTTAATTTGGAAACGCGCAGTTGCTTCTCAAATGGCAGATGCAGAATTAGAGAAGACCGTCATCACAATTGGGGGAGATAAAATTTCTGAGAAATTTACAAGTGAAGGAGAGCAGATTTTATTTGACGGATTTTTAAAATTATATCTGGAGGGGAAAGATGATGAGCAAGATGACAAGTCAGAAAATCAGCTTATCCCAAATATTCCCGACAGAGAATCAATGGATGCCATTGAAATCTCTGCAACCCAGAGGTTTACACAAAAACCCCCAAGATATTCAGAGGCATCTCTTGTAAAGAAAATGGAGGAGCTGGAGATTGGCCGCCCTTCCACTTACGCCCCAACCATTACAACAATCATGGCAAGAGGCTATATAGTAAAAGAGGAGAGAGATGGTGTTGAGAGAAATTATGAAAAGATGACACTGTCGGGAGGAAAAGTTGAGAAAACAACTTTGACAGAGAAGACAGGCGCTGAGAAAAATAAATTGTTCCCGGAGGATATTGGTATTCTTGTAACAGATTTTCTGGAGAAGAATTTTACATCTATCATGGACTACGGTTTTACGGCAAAAATTGAGGATGATTTTGATAAAGTTGCAGCCGGAAAACTTGTTTGGAACAATCTGATTAAGAGCTTCTACGGGCCTTTCCACAAAAAAGTGGAAGCATCAATAGAAGAGAAGGGGCACGTAAATGCGCAACGCTCTTTGGGCAAAGACCCTGCAACAGGAAAAGAGATTATTGTAAGACTTGGAAAATTTGGACCCCTCGTTCAAAAAGGAGATAATGATGATGCTAAAAAAGAATTCTCCAGCCTTAGAAAAGGACAATCCATAGAGACGCTTACTCTGGAAGAGGCTCTTAAATTATTTGACCTCCCAAGAGCAGTTGGCAAATGGAAAGATAAAGCCATCACCGCTGCAATTGGAAGATTTGGCCCATATATAAAGTATGACAACAAATTTGTCTCTCTTGGCAAACTATATGATCCTTACACAATTACAGAGGATGAGGCTTGCACTTTGATAGCGGACCACATTCAAAAAGAGGCTAACAAAGTCATAAGAGTTTTTGAAAAAGAAGACATTCAAGTTCTTAACGGAAGATTTGGTCCATATATAAAATGCGGCAAAGACAACTATAAAATTCCAAAGGGAAAGAACGCAAAGAAGGCGGAAGAACTTACACTGGAGGATTGTCAGAATATCATTAAAAATTCTGAGCCCACGGGTAAAAAAAGAGGCAAAAAATAATTATATAAGGAATATATTTCCAATCTATGGCAAAAGGCAAATTAGATTCAGTAATAAGCGGTTACAAAGAACTATATGCAGAAAAAACTGTGCGTTCTGCCGCAAAACTAATTAGCGCCCCGGATGAGAAAAATTTCTCCGCCACGCTTAAAAAAAATTTAAAATCTAAGCTCCCGACAGTTGTTCTTTGCGGAGAACAGCTTCCCTCTTTGAAAGGTATCATTGGCGGCAAACCTTTTACAGCCGCACTTATATCATCAGGAGATTTTCTTGCAAACCCGGAGGACACTTTTCCTCTGCTTACAAATAAAAACCTAAAAAGTTTTGCGCTGCTTGGAGTGCAGAGATATTTGTTTAATCCCGGAATAGATATCTTTTTGAATGACAGTGGTTTTGAAACGCTGCACCTTGGAGAGATAAGAGATGATATAACTCAATGCGAGCCGCTTCTGAGAGATGCACAATACATTTTTATTGATATGCACTCCGTAAAATATGCAGACTATCCATGGTCAGAAGAGAAGGGAAATCCAAACGGGTTCATGAGCAATGAAATATGTCAGATTGTTAGATACGCCGCATTCTCCCAAAAATTAAAAGCTATATTTTTATTTGGTATCTCTTTGGAAAAGAGCCGGAAACATGTATGCGACGCTCTTGCATCCCAAGTTGTATGGCATATTTTTGACGGCATTACTTCTAATTTGAAAGAAGACCCAATGATTTCCATTTCAAAGGGCAAACTTGCAATGCAATTCATGCGTAAAATAGTTGACATGGGCGGAGGCAGCGATGCTATTTCTTTTGTAACAAGCTTAAATACAGGTAGATGGTGGATGGAAATTCCTGTCGAGAGCACAAAAAGTCAATTACTTGTCCCTTGTACTCAAAGTGATTATAACTCCGCTTGCGCCGGCAATATTCCTATCAGATGGCTATTTTATTACAGAAAAAGTAATACTTTATAAAAATTTTTACTATTTTTGTTCAGAACAGTGAGCAAAAACAGTTAAATTTTATAAATATGCCAAAATATCAAATCGACGACACAGACCAGAAAATACTCTCTTCTCTTGTAAAGAATGCCAGAATGCCTTTCCTGGAAATCGCTCGTGATTGCGGAGTTTCCGGTGCAGCTATTCATCAGAGAGTCAAGAAGATGGAATCATTGGGAATTATTACAGGTTCTCGTCTTCTTGTAAAGCCTTCAACGCTTGGACTAAATGTCTGTGCGTTTGTTGAGGTGAACCTTTCACCTGTCAACAAGTATCCGGAAGTAATTGAGGCTCTTAAAAAAATCCCAGAAATAGTTGAATGTCATTTTGTTACAGGAAGACATACATTGCTTTTAAAAATGTATTGTTTTAATCATGACCACCTTTTGGACATTCTGATTAATACTATTCAAAACATTCCTAGCGTACAGGATACAGAAACGCTTATATCTCTAGACCAGGCAATTGAACGTCAGGTTTGGGTTAAAGATTATCCGGAAGCTCAGGGATATCACGGAAAACAAAAAGCAAAAGGAGCTAAGAAGAGATAGTCTACAAAGAGGCGTAAATTATATTAGCTTCTTTTAGATCTTCAGGGGTAGTGATTTTTAAATTCAACCTGCTCCCCTCGCAAGTGTCAACAGAATAACCCGCACTCTCTATAACCGTAGCATCATCTGTGAAAGTTGGAGAGTACGGTTTTTTATAGGCTCTTTTAAGACGCGTAGAATCAAAGACTTGTGGAGTTTGAACAATAAAATAATTATCCCTTGGCACGGGACGGCTGCCAATCATTTCACACTCTGAATCAAGAATTTTTTCTCTCATGGAATCTACCATAGGGAGAATCGGAATTATCCCGGCATATTTTTCAGAAAAATCATAATCCAGCATATCCTGCACTAATTCCTTTGGTACAAAGGGACGCACTCCGTCATGAACTGCAACCACCGCATTATCCGGAACAAACTCAAGGGCGGCTTTTACAGAGTGAAAACGTGTCAACCCTCCCTCCACAATAACATGTTTAAGCCAAAGCTGATTTTTAATGCAGTAGTCTTGCCAATTTTTAATATATCTGGGGGGAAGAACAAGGATAATCTCCACTTCCCTATCCAGCTCAGTAAATAACTCTAAAGTCCTAAGCAATATAGGTTTGCCTGCCAGCTCCAAGAATTGTTTTGGGACCATGGAACCCATTCTTGTACCGCTTCCGCCGGCTGTAATTATTGCATAATATTTGCTTTGAATTGACATATTGGAAATGTATCTTTGCAAAAGTATCAATTTTTAAGCTATATTTTTTAACTTTACGCGGTATTTTTTATAGAAATTAAAACAAAGTGAAAGAAATTAAAAGAGCTCTTATATCCGTATACTCTAAAGACGGTATATTGGAGATATCCAAAGAGTTACTAAAAAATGGAGTGGAAATTCTCTCCACGGGGGGCACGAGTGATTTTTTAAGCAAAAACGGTATCCCGGTTTCTAAAGTTGAGGACATAACCGGATATCCGTCTATTCTTGGAGGCAGGGTTAAGACCTTGCATCCCAAAGTATTTGGTGGAATTCTTGGCAGAAGGGACAATGAAGAGGATAAAAATGATTTTAACAAATTCTCCATACTCCCGATAGACCTTGTAATTGTAGACCTATATCCTTTTGAGGAGACAGTAGCAAAAGGAGCTGATCATCAAAACATTATAGAGAAAATAGATATTGGCGGCATCTCTCTTATCAGGGCCGCTGCCAAAAATTACAATGATGTTGTAATCATTCCTTCTAAAGAATCTTACGGCCCGTTTTTGCAGATTCTCAAAGAGAAAGGGGCAAATACAGAACTTAAAGAGAGAGAATTTTTTGCAGCAAAAGCCTTTGAAGTAAGTTCTCACTATGATACCGCAATCTTTGATTTCTTTAATCAAGGTTTTGACATTCCGGTATTTGACAAGAGCATTACAGAAGGCAGAGGCCTGCGCTACGGAGAAAATCCTCATCAAAAGGGGATGTATTTTGGTCCAAAAAATTCTCTTCCGGAACAGATTCACGGCAAAGAGATTTCACACAACAATCTGCTGGACATTGAGTCTGCAATAGAGCTGATTAATGATTTTAAAGAGACCACGGTTGCAATTATAAAACATACTAACGCATGCGGATGCGCAAGTGACCCTGATCTTGTAAAAGCCTGGGAGAAAGCACTTGCCGGAGATCCGGTCTCAGCGTATGGTGGCATTCTTGTAACAAACAAAGAGATTGACAAGACGGCTGCAGAGGAGATGAATAAAATTTTCTTTGAGGTTATGATTGCTCCGTCTTATACTAAAGAGGCGCTTGATATATTGGAAGTTAAAAAGAATCGCGTGATTCTTGTAGACCGCGGCATTGTTCTTCCAAAGAAAAAATTCCGCTCATTGCTGAACGGAGTATTGGAGCAAGAAAGAGATAATTATGTAGAGACGCCGGAAGATCTTAAGCCCGTAACAACTTTAAAACCAAAGGATGAAGAGATTCCTGACCTGATTTTTGCAAACAAGCTGGTTAAACATTCCAAGTCTAACGCTATTGTACTTGCAAAAGGGAAACAACTGCTGGCCAGTGGAATAGGACAAACATCCAGAGTAGATGCGCTGAGGCAGGCTATCCAAAAAGCTAAATCCTTCAACTTTGATTTGCAGGGAGCGGTTATGTCTTCAGACGCATTTTTCCCGTTCTCTGATTGCGTACAAATAGCTGCTGCAGAGGGCATTAAAGCAGTGATTCAACCGGGCGGCTCTATAAGAGACAATGAAAGCGTAGATTGGTGCAACAACAACAATGTTGCAATGGTAATGACAGGAATAAGACATTTTAAACATTAGATATGGCATTTTCTTTTTTAACACAGGAGCTTGCAATTGATTTGGGGACAGCCAATACCGTCATTTTTATGAATGACAAAATAGTGGTTGATGAACCTTCAATTGTTGCTATTGACCAAATAACAGGCAAACCAATAGCATACGGACACACCGCAAGGCTGATGCATGAGAGAACAAACCCTAACATTAAAACAGTTAGGCCGTTAAAAGATGGTGTTATTGCAGACTTTAATGCTGCAGAGCAAATGATTCGCGGCTTTATTAAGATGATTAACAATAAGAGAACGCTTTTTACGCCAAACCTTAGGATTGTAATTGCCATACCTAGCGGCAGTACCGAGGTGGAAATCAGGGCCGTGCGTGATGCTGCGGAACATTCCGGCGGAAGAGACGTTTATATTATTTATGAACCTATGGCAGCAGCTCTTGGAATAGGACTGAATGTAGAAGAGCCTAGCGGACACATGGTTGTAGATATAGGAGGAGGCACTACAGAATGCGCCGTTATTTCTCTTGGCGGTATTGTTTGCAAAGAGAGCATAAAGGTTGCAGGAGATGTATTTACATCTGATATTCAGCAATATCTAAGACAACAGCATAATATCAAAATTGGAGAAATTACTGCAGAGCAAATTAAAATTGCAGTTGGAGCGGCCATTCCGGAACTGGATAACCCTCCGGAGCCTTTTGTTGCAAAAGGTCCTAATTTGATGACAGCTTATCCTGTGGAGATTTCTGTCTCCAGCCAGGAAATTGCACACTGTCTGGACAGGTCTTTGGCAAAGCTGGAAACCACTGTTGTTAAGGTTCTTGAGCAGACTCCTCCGGAGTTGTATGCGGATATCGTTAAAGAGGGAATATTCCTGACCGGAGGCGGAGCGCTCATAAGAGGCTTGGACAAGAGAATGGAAGATAAACTTAAGATTCCTTTCCATGTTGCAGAAGATCCGTTGAGAGCAGTTGCAAGAGGCACAAGCACAGCGCTT